>Ga0055584_100004112_pt1 | contig 14272 bp, 12 predicted proteins | sample OSDHelmetaG_FD_58716 | JGI IMG/M metagenome (GOLD analysis project Ga0055584, IMG submission 58716) | Pelagic marine sediment microbial communities from the LTER site Helgoland, North Sea, for post-phytoplankton bloom and carbon turnover... | ecosystem: Environmental > Aquatic > Marine >... | reverse complement strand
GATTCCAGTGTTTCGATTTCCGTTTCGATTTTTGACAGTTTGTTCTCCGCGCTTTGTAATTCCTGGCGGCTCATTTGCTGGGCGGCGCGAGTGGATTCCATCGCATCTTCCAGTACAGCAACTTGCTCGTGCAGGGAGGCGGCGGTTTCTTCCAGTGTTGTAATCTCTGTGCGTAGCGCAGGTGCAGCGTTATCATTTTCCTGTGCGGCTTTTTTGTTCTGCAACTGCTGCTTTACATCTTCGAGGCGGTTGCGAATTGACTCGCGGCGCTGTTGGTCTTGTGTGTCTTGTTGCTCACGACTTTGTTTGCGGGCGCGGTCTGTGGTGTGTTCTTCCATCAGGCCAGTATACACTTCTTCCAGCGTATTGACGTGTTCCTGTTTTTCTGTGCGCGCTTCTGTGCGACGTTCCAGTTCCGTGTCTTCTTGTTCCTGATTGGCGAGGATGCTTGCTTCTTCGCTTTCCAGTTTTTCAAGAATGGTTGTGTTTTCGCCAAGCGTTTGTTGTTCGTGATCGCGGTCACGTCCGGTTTGCGCCAGTTGTGCCTGCGCTTCTTCGCGTTGTGCGGTTAGGCGTTCTGATTCATCTTCCAGCCGTTGTAGTGCGACATTAAGAGCCTGCAACCCAGCAGCCATTTCTGCATCTTGTTCACGCAGGCCCGGCAGATCTTCGGCTTGTACGTTTTGTGTCATGTTTAGTTGCGTGACTGTACTTAACCGGTCTGCAACAGTGCTTTCGGTTTCATCAAACGTGCGCTGGATGTCGGTTAGTTTTTCATGAGCGCGGCGCCATTCCAGGCTGGCGATCATAACTTCAAGCTGGCGGATTTGGGCGCTTAAGTTGCGGTATCTTGTGGCTTGGCGCGCTTGCTTTTTTAAGTCATCAAGGCGCGATTGCATGCCGGCCATCAAATCATCAACGCGGCCCAGATTGGCATCGGTGGCGCGCAGGCGTAATTCCGCTTCGTGGCGGCGTGCATAAAGACCGGTGATGCCGGCGGCTTCTTCCAGGATCATGCGGCGCTCACGCGGCTTGGCCTGAATCATGTTTGTAACCTTGCCCTGTGAAACAAGGAAGGGTGATCCCGCGCCACAGGAAATGTCGGCGAATAAAAGCTGTACATCGCGTGCACGTACGGGCTTGCCGTTGACGCGATACCCTGAACCATGCTCGCGTTCAATCTTGCGGGTGACTTCAATCTCGTCACTTTCGCTGAAGGACGCTGGTGCAGTGCGTTTTGTATTGTCTAGAATAAGAGATACTTCTGCTGTGTTACGAGCCGGGCGTCTTTCGGTGCCGCTAAAGATCACCTCATCCATGCTGCGTGATCCGCCACGCATCCGTTTGGATGAGTTTTCACCCATAGTCCAGCGCAGTGCTTCGACAAGGTTGGACTTGCCGCAACCGTTCGGGCCGACAATACCGGTTAGCCCTGTGCCAATTTCAAGATCTGTTTTTTCAACAAATGACTTGAATCCGTGCAGACGAAGCTTGGTGAATTGAACCATTTAGTTGGCCTCCAGAAGGCGGTCTATAACCTTTTCAAAGGCTGCCAGAGGTTGTGCGCCGTTTATTTTTTCGGTGCCGTTAATAACAAAGCTCGGTGTCGATTTAATCTCATGCTTTTTACCGGCTTCTTGCATTTTTTGCGCCAACCCGCCTTTAAGGGCTTCGTTTTCAACGCAGGCTTCATATGATTCATCATTCAGCCCCAGTAGTTTTGAGTTTTGTTTTAACGAGGCGCTGTAATCCTTGTTAAAGGCCCACTGGTCCTGTGTTTCAAACAGGAACTTGATGAACTGGAAATAACGTGCTTCCGGCAGGCAACGCGCAACCATGGCGGCCTCCAGCGCAGGGGCGTTAAGTGGGAAGTCATTATAGATAAACTTCACTTTGCCGGTGTCGATATATTTTTCTTTCAGTGCGCTGAATGTCTCTTTGTTGAAATGCGCACAGTGGCTGCATGTCAGTGACGCAAATTCCTCAATCGTGACCGGTGCGTTTTCATCGCCCATTATGCGCGGGGCAAGGGCGGCCTTGAGATCGATGATTTCGGGCGCAGCATCTGCCGGCGCTATCAGGGGTGCGATGTTTGTGCTCGCGTTTGCCCGTTGCGGCAGGTCGCCAAACTTAATGACGGCCGCGATCAGGACGATGCCTGCAAGCATGTATAGCAGGCCTTTTACGCTGTTTTTGCTCGTTTTCATAAAGGTGCTCCCCAAGGGGCTATGTTTATATGGCTATGTCTAAGAAATCAACATTTATCTGGTGAATGTCAAGAAAAGCGCGCTTTAAATAATCGCTTATCCACATGAATAGGGCGTTGGTAGCAGGTTGGGCTACAAATCAGGTGTTTCTATAATACCTTGCTTCGGCCCTTCTTTTTTGTTTTCTTGATTATCCGTTCTTGGGATCAAAGAAAACCATGTCGACACGATCAAGTGGCTGGCGGTTGCTTTCAGCACCTAAAGCCCTGACGTCCATGCGCGCGGCATCGATGCCCTGATCCATCAACCATGTCCGTATAGCCAGTGCGCGTGAAAGCGATATGCGGCGGGCGCTGGATACCCCTTCGCCGTTGGGGCTGGCGAAAGCCTGTATCTGGACGCGCCAGTCGGGATTGCCCTGTAGCAAGCCTAATATATCGTTTTGCAGGCGGCTTTGTATGTCTTTGTCCGGTGTGTTTACGCCGGGCGCAAATTTTAGACTGATATATTCTTCTTCGTGCTTTTCTTGTGGCGGTGGACGCGGCACATTTTTCAGGCGCTTGCCGGAAGCATCTCCGGCGGCGGGCGCTATCGTGCTCAGTTCCGTGATGTCCGGCGCTGTTATTTTATTTTTTGCGATATTCGTATCTGTCGTAACATCGGCTGTAATATCTATCGGTGATGGCTTGTCTGGTTTTTGCAGCCATTTTGGCTTTCTCAGTTTACGGGATGCAATCTGCGCTAGTTTGTTTTGTTTTCCGGCCTTGGGCGGTGTCGCGGGCAGGTGATTGCTGATTGTTTCAATGGCTTTAACCAGATCGATTTTAGAAGGCATCGTTATTTGGCGGGCCAGGGAGTCGGTTGTTTTGGGTAATGTTTCCGTGGCCACAGGAATAGGGGGCAGCGCAGGTACAATGGGACCTTCCTGCTTTGCCAGTGCGCTCAGTTCGCCCAGTGCTTTTAGGCTGCGGCGTGCTTGCGTTACAAAACTGGCCGATGCTTTTTGTATGTTCGGGCGGTGTTTAGGCAGAGGCGGTTTCTTTGTTTGTGTTGTTGTTTGTAATGAGGCTGTCTTTACCGCTTGTGCTACTTTCGGTTTCCTTTGAGGAACAGGGATGTTGGCAAGCGCGGTCTTTTTTATAGTCTTTTTTGTGACCTGTTCTGTGGCTTTAATTTTTTTAGAATTGTTTTGACGGCTTGCTGTTATTTCCGATGGCAGGGGCAGCATAGGACCGGTATCCGTGCGCACAATTGTACGCGGTGCTACGGGGGCTGCGGGCTTTGCCACGGGTACGGCCACGGCTGCTGGCTTTGCCACTAATTTTGTTATGGGCGCAGATACGGGCACAGGTATGGGTATAGAAACAGGTGCCGGTGCGCTGGCGGTTACCGGTTTAGATGGCGGTAATGCCGGGTTGCTTGATTCAGATCGGGTGCTGGTTTGTACCGGGAATGATTGCGGCTGCCGTGTCAAAGAGGGCTTCCATGAGCGCTGTACCGGGCGGATCAGCGGTTTTTGTGCCTGTGTTTGCGCATTGTCCGGTGGTCCGGCATTGTCCAGCGCCTCCAGAGCGCTCCAGTCTACCTCCACGTCCGGTGTAGCATTTTGCGCGTAAGTAACGGGCGCGGCTGTGAAAACAACCAACGCGCCTATGACTGCACAAAGATTATAGAATGTCTGAAACTGCATTATGCAGCATCTTTGCCCGATTTTACTGATTTTAGCAACTTTTTCAGTTCGTCATAAAGAGCACCGTTTCCAGCAACGATATTGCCGGTCTTTACAGGATTGTTCTGGTGACGATCAATATCACCGACCATACCGCCGGCTTCTTTTACAATAAGGGAGCCTGCGGCAACGTCCCAAGGGTTCAGGCTGCGTTCCCAGAACCCTTCTGATCGTCCGGCGGCGACATAGGCCATATCCAGCGCGGCCGCTCCCATACGTCGCATTGACGGGCCTGCGCGCTGTACGGCGCTATATTCATCAAAAAACAGGGATTGTTCGGCGGGGACGCGGCGTGGTTCCCCGGTCAGGAACACAGCTTCTGTCATAATCGTGCGGCCAGAGACACGCAGGCGCTTGTTGCGCATGAAAGCACCCTGCCCTTTTTCGGCGCGAAACATTTCATTGGTGATCGGGTTGAAGACAATACCTGCAATGATTTCGTCTTTTTCTTCGAGCGCAATCGTAATGTTCCAGTGTGGAATGCCGTGCAGGAAGTTTGTCGTGCCATCCAGTGGATCGACAATCCAGCGATGCTCCGTATCCTTGCCGGCGACGGTGCCGCGTTCTTCCATCAGGAAGCCGTAATCGGGCCGCGCTTTGCTGAGCTCATGGAAGATAATTTCTTCGGAACGGTGGTCGGCGGCGGATACAAAATCGCCGGGACCTTTGCGTGAAACCTGCAATTGTTCGACTTCACCAAAGTCGCGTACCAGTGATCGTGCCGCTTTTTCAGCAGCCCGCAGCATAACATTTATGTTCGGTGAAAGTGCCATTTGTTCTTAATCCTTTGCCCGTTCGACGTAGGAACCATCTTCTGTTTTTACAACAATCCGTGTGCCGGACGCGATAAAGGGCGGCACCATAACCTTTACATTGTTTTCCAGTGTAGCCGGCTTGTAGGAGGACGATGCTGTTTGTCCTTTTACAACAGGGTCGGCTTCTATAACTTCCATCGTTACCTGTGACGGTAGCTGTACGCCCACCGGCTCATCCTCGATGCTTTCTATGTTTACGTTCATGCCTTCTTGCAGGAACGAGGCGGGGTAGCCGATCAGCTCCTTTGTAATCTGGATTTGTTCATAGCTCTCATTATTCATGAAGTGACAGCCTTCGGCATCTTCATAAAGGAACTGGAACTCCGCCGTGTCCAGATGGGCTTTTTCAACTGTTTCCTGTGTACGGAAACGGACATTATCCTTGTTGCCGCTGCGGACATCACGCATTTCGACCTGCATCACGGACGCACCCTTGCCCGGCTGCATGATCTCGTACTTCGTGACAGCACAGAGCTTCCCATTATGTTCAATAATGTTGCCCGGGCGTAGCGTTATGGCAGCGACTTTCATGGGTTTTCTAGCTCCTTTTCCGTTCGGAACCGCCCTTATAGACTGATTCATCAGGAAATTCATTAGGAAAATGAGAGGGATCGGCAATTCTTGACTTATGGCAATAACAATGATAATGTCCCGCCATGCTTAAAAAATTGAAAACATGGCTCAATCTGAAGGTGATGCAGCCCTCGCATGTCTTTCGAGGCGGACACGGCCTGTCGCCTTATCATATTGATTGCTCTGCCAACTCGATGGATTTGCGTCCGGCAGCGGACATGATAATGGACCGTATTAATGATTTGGCGCATAAGGCGACACCGCAAAAACCTCTTGTCGTGTTGATGGGCGAGCAGCATGATGTTGCCGCACAAATTATGCTGGAACAAATCATCGTTTCGCGCATGCAGGCACAGCGGTCTGATCTTATGTTTGCTTATGAATCGTCGCATAATTACATGGAAAACCTGATACAGGAGAACGTAGATTCACTGCAGGATAATCTGATAGAGACAATTAAATTCTATGATCGTGGCGGCCAAAAGACTTTGAATGGTTATTTGGGGTTCTATAAGAGAGCGGCTGCGCCTGTAGCAGCGAATAACTTGTTGGCGCTATGTCATGAAAAAAACATCACAACATCTTTCAATGATGCTGCTCAGACAGCCCCAACAGGTGTTCTTGATTTGTCTGATCCGGAAACAGCTTCTGTTGTAAAAGGGTTTGATTTTTTATCTCGTGGTCTGGCCGATATGTTTCCTGGTGCAGAGGTGGCGGTGCGTAATGTTTTCATGGCAAAGCGTGCTATGAAAGACGCTTCACGCAATCAGGCAAGTATTATTCTGCAATCGACAGGCTTGGCGCATGTCTTTGGCAATGCAAGGGATGGGTTTCTTTATAAGGAATCTCTGTGTGCGACTTATAAGGCTGCCGGTGCACGTGTGTTGCCACTGTTTGTAACGAGTGAAGTCTTCAATACGGGAGTCAATACCATTCCAAAGGGTGCGTATAAAGACCTCGTACAAAGTGTGATTGTTGATGGCCTTGCAGACAATACGTTTTATACAAAAAAATATGCGAGCAGACATAGGCTTCCCTATGCTGAGGGCGCAGAGGAAGCTTTCTTTGATCGCGTACGTGCCGCTTCAGGAAATGATTCCGGGTTGCATGTAAAATACAAAGGGTCGCAAGCTCATCAGGAAGGTTTCTTCCAGCATGCTGATGATATTCTCCAGATTCATACAGGCATAATGAATCCTGCATTAAAGCGGTAACTTTATGAATAAAAAATTATCCTCCCTTTTTGCAGCAATAGCACTGGCCGGTTTTGTCGCTTGCAATGCCCCGCCGGATACGACTGAAATTCTTCCGGCCAAAAGCAAGACCGCAGCCCAGCAACAAGCAACCCTGCAAATGGCAGGTATCCATGATACGGCAACGGTCAAAAACATTCGATTGACTGAACACGGACTAACAAGGCGTGATTATACGCTGACCAACCCTTATAATCTGGCTCCGGCAGATAAAGTTTTGGCGATGGCAATTGAAGAAGAAATTGCAGCGCTGGAGAAGGATCAGGTTCTTGTTATTATTTCCAGTGAAATACATAGTTATCCCTCTCATCACATAAGTCATATTGGTACACTTACTCATTTGGCGGATATGCGCGACAAAAATCCAGATGATTCCAGACGGCGTTTTTTGTTTGCTTTTGAACAGCCCTTCAATTCGTTGGCTAATTATATGCGTGTTCTTTACGACCTGCCTGTTCCTGAACATCTTCAGTATAAAATGCAAGAAAGAGACCCTGACTATTATATAGCTATACGGGCTGCCTTAGGGGGCGGGCGGTCGAATGCGGCGCCTTTGTCACGGGAAAAAGTCCTGCAAGCCGTGTTGCATCGGCATATACCGGCTATTTTTAATGATGCAAGTATAGCCATGAACCGCGATAGTATCGACCCGCATGATCCTTTGATGGCAGAGATAAAAGAGGCGCTGCGTGGTGATTTTCAACATCAAGTCGATAGAAAAATGAACGTTAGAAAGCCTGTAGGTATTGCTTACCGGAATAGTGTGATGGTTAAAAGAGGGCTGGCAGAAGCCAAGAAAAGAGGGATCCGTATTGTTTTTCAACAATGCGGATTGGGGCATGTGTTTGGTAATGAAAGCTTTGGGCTTCGCTTTAAGCATTCTCTGGCAAGTCTTTATAAAAAAGCAGGTGCGCGCGTGCTGGTGGACTTCAAACTTGGCAGGCAGAGTGGTTTGTCTGCTGATGTTAATCCGCAAGCCTGGATCGACTTTCCTAATACTGTTATTCGCCGTGGACTAGATAATTCCAGTTTTAGTGATAAAGATTCGTTGCTTGAAAGTTTTCACCTTGATCTTTTGATTAAGTCTTACAGTGATCAAAAAGAAATTTTTGATTTTGATGATCCGGTACCGTCATATAATTCAACAAAGAACGGATTAAAGCTGTTGCTTAAAATAGCAAATGAAGAATCTAGGAATCCTGTAAAATTGCCGCGCCCAGACTCTTCAGGCGCTCCTGCATTTCAGGGTCATTAATGTCCTCTAGGGAATCTGACAGGGCACGATCCTCTTCTGCGCTGAGAGGTTTTTTTCTCTTTTTTCTCATGTGCGCCGGTGGCGGTGCGTTTGATGACATCGGTACAAAACGGATGGCTGTAATCCATTTGTCGCCAAAGATCCGGTTGATGCGCTCAAGGATTAAATCCTTGCGGTAGTGGAGCAGGGTGGCATCTGCTGTGCTGGCGGCAATATCCAGTGAAGCGCTGGCTCTTTTCTGTCCCGGCTTCTTCTTATAGTAACGGATTTTGACTGGTTGCGCCTTGTCCGCCAGGTCTGCGCCCACAACTTCGGGCCAGCGCGTGACAAGACGGCCCAGCATGATATATTTCTTGCTGAACACTTGCCCGGCGACACGGGGAATGGCTTCGGATATAAGGCGCGGACCTCTCATGAAGAATAACTCACAATTGAATGATAACACGGCGACTGTGCCTGTGTCCGCACGTCAGGTCAATGCATTCCGTAAGGCGCTGTTGGCGTGGTACGACCAAAACCGGCGGGCGATGCCGTGGCGGGCAATGCCGGGGAAAGTGGCTGACCCGTATCATGTTTGGCTGTCCGAGGTGATGTTGCAGCAGACGGTTGTGGCTGCAGTTATCCCCTATTTCATAAAATTTGTGGACAAGTGGCCGACTGTACATGATCTGGCTGCTGCGCCTGCCGAAGATGTCATGGCGGCCTGGGCGGGGTTGGGCTATTACGCCCGTGCCCGCAATCTGCATAAATGCGCACAAGTTGTCGCGGCGGCTGGCGGTGTATTCCCGGATGATATCGAAGCGTTGAAAAAATTGCAGGGCATCGGGGATTACACAAGCGCAGCAATTGCGGCTATTGCGTTCGACAAACCGGCGACCGTTGTGGACGGTAATGTTGAGCGTGTATTGGCACGCTATTTTAAAATTGAAGACGCTTTGCCCGCAGCAAAAAAAACGATTAGATCCTACGCTGATATATTGGCGGTGCGGCGCACTGACCGTCCCGGTGATTTTGCGCAGGCCATGATGGATCTGGGCGCAACCATTTGTATCCCGAAAGCGCCGCGTTGTGGCTTGTGTCCTTTGCGTAAAAATTGTGCAGGGAAGGGGGTGGCGGACTCTTTGCCCGTGCGTGCGCCTAAAAGTAAAAAGCCATATCGACGAGGGCACATATATTGGATCGTGAATGGAAAAGGCACAGTTCTGCTGGAACGACGCGGGGATAAGGGGCTTCTGGCGGCTACTGTGGGCTTTCCAACATCAGAATGGGTGGAGAAAAAACCGGCCCATCCAGACTTTATTGCACCTTTGATAAAGGGCCGTAAGCCGCGCAAGGGGTTGATGGTCTTTCATAGTTTTACGCATTTTGATCTGGCCTTACAGGGTTGGGTTGTTCATGTCGATCACCTTGATTTTATTGAAGAAAATGGCTTCTTTGCGGTGCCGGAAGCCAGCGTGTCACAAAATGCCATGCCGACGCTATTTAAAAAATTTACCAAACTTGTGTTACAATGTTAGGGATAAAACTGAGTAAGTGAGGATTGATGATTATTAAGAAGTATTGGATTTTTATTGTAATGTTACTGTTTGCCGCTGCTTTTTTTGCGAGCGCGGCGGTGACTCATGCACAGGAAGCACAGGAAAAAGATGAGCTGGGATATATAGATGAAAGCTTTTTTGACGGGAAGCCTGTGGATGATGGTTATATCCCGTCTCTTTTCCCAGAGCTGACCAAGATGTACTGGGCTGTCGGGAAGTTTGATTATGCTGACGGCGTGGCAATCGATAATTTTATGAAGATTAACGATTGTGAGATGTATACGAGTTACTACAACAATGAATTTGAATGGGTGAAGATCCGGGATGCTGCGCGTGAATATATAACTTTGAATGTCGCAAAATTTCCAACGAAGTTTGAGGTCATGGTGCCGGTGTTTCTCGGGCGTTATGATACGGAGAAAGAAGAGTTTGAAGTTGACCCAGAGTCAATGATGGCGGCAACCACGCGTATTGATGTCATTGTTAATAAGTTGAAAAAATATTGCGGCATGTTCGTGGCAACGGAAGTTGAAAACTATCCCAGCAATATGATTGTTGAGCTGAACCGGCCCGTGGCCTTTATGCGCTTGCCCGTACCGCAGGAACTGGCTGCCTTTTTTATAGATTATGCAGATAGATCATGGCCCTATCTGATACAGGAATTGAAACGGCGCGACCGGGCGCGTGTTGCTTATTTACGATTGAAGGTGACAGTTCTACAGTACAAGGAAACTGTGTTGGTTAATTCCAAGGATGTCAGAGCCGTCATCAGAAGTCGCCTTGACGGACTGGAGGTTTATGCTGATCCGGAAAGAAGATATTTGATTTACGAACAAAAACTAAAGAAAAAGCGTCCGCGTCGTGGTAAAAAACGGAATGCATCAGAAGAAGTGCCTCTGGGCGGCGCAGAACCGAATACGGCGGCCCCGTAAGTATTTACTTTTTTCTGTGTATTTCCACGCCGATGGCATCCATGTGCCCGTAGATTTCGGGTTTTTCCACGCGCACTGTTGCGGCATGCGCTTTGTCTATAGTTAAGCTGGTCGCAGCGATTTTTTCCGCCAGTGTTTCAACCAGATCAATATGAGCGCCTTTTGTCATGCCTTCTATGGCGGTGACAATTAACTGGTAGTCTAGCGCATTGCTGATATCGTCTGCCTGCCAGTCGTCGGGCGCGTCTGTAAAAACTTCGACGTTAATAATAACGGGTTGTTTCTTTTCTTTCTCGAATTCATGCACGCCGATGAACATATCTACCCGCAGATTGTGGATGATGATTTTTGTATATGGCGTACCATCCATGGCTATTGCAGTGTTTCTGTCGTGTGGCCACGCAGTTTCTGGCGTAGGGCATCAATAGGTACAACGCGTTTACCTTGTTTGAAGTGCCAGTATGTCCAGCCATTGCATGATGGTGCACCCTGTACCGCGGCGCCAACCTTATGGATTGATCCGCGATATTTATTGGTGATCACGCTGCCGTCGGCGGAGACCTTAGCTTCGAAGCGTTGCTTGGCATCGGTGAGCACTGTGCCGGGTTTGAGCATGCCATTTTCAATGAGCTGCCCAAACGGAATGCGCGGCTCTTCACGCTTGGCCGGTGTCTGCAAAATTTCACCACTGCCGATTTTCTTAATAGATTTTATGCGTTTTTCAGCAACATCAATATAGTCTTGCTCGCGCTCCAGCCCGATATAATTGCGGCCCAGCTTTTTCGCAGCGGCGCCGGTTGTGCCTGTACCGAAGAACGGGTCCAGCACTGTATCGCCAGGATTTGTTGATGACATGATGACACGGTACAAAAGAGATTCTGGCTTTTGCGTCGGGTGTGCCTTTTGTCCGTCCGCACCTTTCAGGCGTTCTGCGCCCGTGCAGAGCGGAAGGAACCAGTCGCTGCGCATCTGCAAGTCTTCGTTCAACGCCTTCATGGAATCGTAGTTAAATCTGTATTTTGATTTTTCTGATTTGGCTGCCCAGATCAATGTTTCGTGTGCGTTGGTAAACCGGCGCCCGCGGAAATTCGGCATGGGGTTGGTTTTGCGCCAGATCACATCGTTCAAAATCCAAAAGCCTAAATCTTGCATGATCGCGCCGACGCGGAAAATATTGTGATAGCTGCCGATCACCCAGATCGAACCGTCATCCTTGAGCGCATCGCGTGCTGCTGAGAGCCATTCCCGTGTGAAATCGTCGTAAGTTTTCAATGTGTCGAATTTGTCCCAGTCATTGTCAACGCCATCAACCTTTGTATTGTTCGGGCGGTGGAGATTGCCGGAAAGCTGGAGGTTATAAGGCGGATCAGCGAAAACCATATCTACGCTACCCTTGGGTAGAGATTTCATGTTATCCACACAATCTCCAGACAGAATCCTGTTAATAGGCAAGGCTTTCGCCTTTTTTTGACTCGACATTTGCTATCCTTTTGTTGGTTGAGGAGTGCACCTTGAGTCAAAATCGATTCGCTGTCAACAGAAAAAATGCGATTCCATAAGCGGAATCAAGCAATTACAGACTCCGGGGAGTCAAAAAATCGAGTCAGAACAGGGGGTTAGGATTCGCTCGTGCCCGTTACGCTCATGCTGCTTTCTTCAAAACGTCCAGTTCTTTGCCCACAGCGATGAATGCCTCCACTGCCTTATCAATATGTGCCTTTTCATGGGCGCAGGACATTTGCGTGCGGATGCGGGCCTTGCCTTTCGGCACGACGGGGAAGGAAAATCCTACGACATAGACACCGCGCTTTAACATCGCATCGGCGAATTTTCCGGCCAGCGCTGCATCATACAGCATGACAGGAATGATCGGGTGCTCGCCCTGTAGCAAATCAAATCCGGCAGCTTCCATCTTGCTGCGAAAATACTGACTGTTCTCGCGCAGCTTGTCGCGCATTGCTTGCCCTTCTGCGCCGCCCAGCATATCCAGCACCGCCATCGTGGTGGCCGTGATAACAGGAGCAAGTGTGTTGGAGAACAGATAGGGGCGCGAACGCTGCCGCAGATATTCAATGATAACGGCGTTTCCCGATGTGTAGCCCCCAGATGCACCGCCGAGTGCTTTGCCCATCGTGCCGGTGTAAATATCAATGCGGTCGCTGACTCCGAAATGATCGGGCGTGCCGCCGCCATTTGGACCCATAAAACCAACGGCGTGGCTGTCATCTACCATCACGGTGGCATCATACTTATCGGCCAGATCACAAATCGCCGGCAGGTTGGCAAGATAACCGTCCATCGAAAATACGCCGTCTGTGGCAATCATGCGGTGGCGTGCACCGGATGCTTCCTTCAGGCAACGCTCCAGATCTGCCATGTCATTGTTTTTGTAACGGAAGCGCTGCGCCTTGCACAGGCGTACACCGTCAATGATACTGGCATGGTTCAATTCATCACTGATGACCGCATCCTCCGCGCCCAGTAATGTTTCAAATAATCCGCCATTGGCATCGAAGCACGATGAATACAAAATCGTATCTTCCGTGCCGAGGAATTTTGAAATCTTTTTTTCTAGCTCTTTATGAATATCCAGCGTGCCGCAGATAAAGCGCACCGACGCCATCCCGAACGCATATTTATCGAGTGCATCTTTTGCGGCCCTCACCAGTTGCGGACTGTCCGCCAGCCCCAGATAGTTATTGGCGCAGAAATTCAGCACATGATCGCCGCTTTGAACCGTGATATCGGCACTTTGCCGTGAGGTAATCACCCGCTCCGGCTTATAAAGGCCTGCTTCTTTAATGGCCCCAATCTCGGTTTCAAGATGCTTTAAAAGTGCTGTTTTCATCCGCTCTACCTTTCTATAAAATATCAGAGTTGGACAATACAATAAGATGGATCGATAGGGAAGCGCGACCTATTTGTCTAGAGCAAAACAAACCAGAGCTGAAACCCTAATATCCCGGTGCAGGCAATAAAACCAAGTGCCGGCAGCCAGAGAGGGAAGCAGGGGCTACCTTCTGGTACAGGGTCGCCTCGTTTTTTAATCCACAACAGTGATAAATTCAGTAACGCGAAGATGATGAGAATAATGGTGCTGGTTGCTTTGGCCAGGGTAATCAGTGGAAAGAACAGGGCCAGCAGCAGAATAAGTACGCTCATAAAAGCGGTGGCTTTTACAGGGGTTTGTGTTTTGGGGTGGAGTGTAACAAACCATCGGGGTGCCTGGGATTGGGAAGCCATGCCGTAAGCAACGCGGGCTGCCATGATAATTTGAACCAGTGCGCCATTGATACCGGCCAGCATGCTGACTATAACCATCAAAGAGCTTGCATAAACGGGGCCTTCTCCGACAACCATGGCAAAAGGCGTGTTGCTTTGCGCTAGTTCCGCAGGTGGCACACTGGTAATAGCCGCTAGCGACGCCATTACATACAGTATGGTTGTCAGGATAACGCAGATAAAAATTGCTTTGGGAAGCGTTTGACGTACATCCTTTACCTCTTCAGCAAGGTTAACCATGTCCTCAAAACCTATGAAGGCATAAAAGCCGAGAAAGGCACCTGACAATATGCCGATCCACGCGCCGGTTGAAAAAAGATCAGAAAGAATTTCAGAGTTAGAGACGGCAATTGAAGGTAAGTCGGAGATCCCTGTGCTAATCACGTAAAGCAGGGCTCCAACTTCAATAACAGTAATCAGGATCACGGCAAAAACAGATTGCCCTATGCCCCATGCTGCAATCATCCCCATGCTAAGCACAAGTATAATAATGCCCGCCATTTCTGGAACAGGAAACAGATCCTGCAGAAAACCGATTGTGGCAACGGACAATGTGGCGGCAGAAACAATGCCGGTTGTAATCACAAGCCAGCCGACCAGAACGGATAGATGTTTTTTCCGGAAGGCGTGTTCAATATAGCGTGCTTCTCCGGCACTATAGGGAAGGCGGGCGGAAAGCTCGGCAAAG
>Ga0055584_100004111_pt1 | contig 14273 bp, 12 predicted proteins | sample OSDHelmetaG_FD_58716 | JGI IMG/M metagenome (GOLD analysis project Ga0055584, IMG submission 58716) | Pelagic marine sediment microbial communities from the LTER site Helgoland, North Sea, for post-phytoplankton bloom and carbon turnover... | ecosystem: Environmental > Aquatic > Marine >... | reverse complement strand
GGGTATGACACTCACCGGGGGAGTCCAGCAGGTTCTCAGGCGCACAGTGGAGGGTTGCCCGCGGGCCAGCGCTCCACCGCGAACCCGTCGACCAGATAGGCCGCGTCGTCGTCGGTCCAGAGCTGCGCGGTGCCCACGAAGAACGGCGTTTGTGTCGCTTCAGGAGGCAGAACGGTGGCAGCAGCGAATCCGTCTACAAAGGCTGGTTTACCGTAGGCACCGGTCGGGTCACGCACGAAACGGGTTCCGTCGGGGAATCCCTCCATGCGAGTCAGCAGCGGCGTGCCGACAGTGAGCACCTCGGTGGCCTCCCACCCACAATGGTCGGCACCCTGGTAGCTGGTGATCACGTCGACCCGGGCGAGACAGCCGGCGAAATCGGTCCAGGGGCGACTGAGGGACCCCCGCCCGGGTGGTTCGTCGTCGAGGTGGAGCACCGATGCCTCGCCGGCGTCACACGCTCGGACGTCGAGCGTCGACTGCGCCTCGGCCTCGTCGAGCAACGGCGGGTGGTCCACACCCTCTTCCGCTATTGGACGCAGTTCCGCTCCGTAGCCAATGACAGCATTCACACCCGTCGGCTCCTCCTGCGTGACATCGACCCACACCCCGATCGACATCGGCGCGATCGGCGACCGGGAGACCACCGTCCAGTGGTTTCCAGTTCCCGGGACCGGGTCGAGGCGAAGCTCCGTCGAGCCCCGAAACTGGCCTGCCGGAGTAGTCGACGCTCGGATGGTCTCCACGTCAAACGGAGCCTCGATGGTCAATGGAAGGCTGGTGTCCCAGTCGATCACAGGATCGGCGACGTCAATGCTCACGCTTGCGTCGTAGCACTTGTCCGGACCACACCACGTCGACGCGATTCCGCCCGTCTGCCACTCTCGGTCGCCGATACGAAAGATGAGCGCCGGGATCTGATCGTCCGTCGTCAAGATCGCGTCAGGGTCCGGCCTATCGCCGGCGTCGGGCAGCGACGTCGGTGCCGCCACCGTGTCTGGCGGCGCGGTGTCGTTCGGAGCCTCGTCTTCGGCGCGGGGCCCGATCTCTGCCGTGTCGTCGTCGCCCAGATTGGCGACCGCGAGACCGGCAGCAGCAACAACGGCGATGCCCGCGACCGCGGCAAGCAACCGCACGGGCGGCCCGGGTCGACGGCCCTCGACCTGCGACAACGATCGCGTCGGGCGCCCGGGCGCCGAATCGGCCACTTCCTGCAGGCGGCGGGAGAGATCGGCTTCGAACGGGGATCGCGTCATTGCAGGGCCTCTCGGAGGTCGGTGAGCGCTCGACGAATCAGACTTCGCACCGTTGCGGGTCGACAGCCGAGGATCTGTGCGATCTCGTCGTCGTGGATGTCAACGAAGTAGCGCAGCACAACTGCCGCACGGCGCCGCGGCGTCAAGCGATCGAGCGCATCGAGCGTCTCGACCAACTCCTCCGGGAGCTGTGCGGCGGGTGCCGCGTCAAGCCGACGGGCCCGTTGCCGTCGACGGTGTTGGGCCCGGCACTCATTGACCACGGCTGCCCGTAGGTAAGTGGGTGGATGATCGAGATCATCGAGCCGGTCCGCGCAGCGGACGAACACATCGTGGACGGCATCCTCGGCCGCTGTGTTGGACCCCGTCATCAAAAGGGCCACTCTCATCAGCGGCGCGAAGAGCGAGCGATAGGTCTCTTCCATGCCGACGGGCGGCTGTCGCTTCACGGTGACGAGTTCCCTTTCCACACCCTCTAACAGTCTTGGGGGCAACGAAATGTTGCACCCCCCGACGGAACGGTGACACTCAGCCCCGATCGCCGAGGTCGTATTCGGCCATGTAGTAGGGGTGGTCCGGGTTCCACACTGTGAGTGGGACCGGGTTGTCGGCCTCACCGACAGGGCGCACGTCGGCGCCCGTTGTCTGGGTCACACCGTCGCCGAGGTCGGCGCGGGCCCGTTCGACGTGGACCTGCAGTTCAGCGACCACGTCGGGGTGGTCGGCAGCGACGTCGGTGGTCTCGCCGATGTCGGCCTCGAGGTCGTAGAGCTCGTTCATGTCCTCGTCGCGATCGCCCTTCCATCCGGTCTTGGCGACATGGAGTTTCCACTTGCCTACGCGCACCGCCTCGAGGTTGGCGCCCTGGTAGTAGAAGAACGCGTCGTGCGGCGACGACGGGTCGGACCCCTCGAGCAGCGGGACCAGGCTGCGGCCGTCGATCGTGCGGTCGTCGGGCACCGCGGCGCCACACCAGTCGGCGAAGGTCGGCAGGAAGTCCATGGCCGTTGCGACAGCATCCGACGTCGTCGCCGCCGGCACATGCCCGGGCCAGCGCACTATGCACGGAACCCGCTGACCGCCCTCCCATGTCGTCCCCTTCGTCTCACGAAGCGGCAGGTTGCTCCCCTCCCCCGGACGGGCCAATGCACCGTTGTCGCTGGTGAAGATCACGATCGTGTCGTCGGTGAGTCCGAGTGCCTCGAGCTCATGCAGCAGCACGTCGAGCGCCCAGTCGATGCAGCGCACTGCAGCGCCATACGAGCCGTTGCGCGACTCTCGCTGGAAGCGGTCCTGCACATAGATCGGGAGGTGCACATACATGTGAGCGAAGTAGAGGAAGAACGGCTCGTCCTTCTTCTCGCGCATGAACCGGATCGACTCCTGGAGGTAGCGCTCCGTGAGTGCGGCCTGGTCGGGCTGCTCCTCCTGCACCGTGTCGTCGAGCATCAACGGCAACGGCGGGTAGTCGCCGTCTTGCAGCTTGATGCCGAGGAACGACTCCATGCCCTCCTGCATCTCTTCGGACATCCCCGGCGATTGGCGGCCCATGTCGTTGCTGTAGGGCAGGCCGTACCAGGAATCGAATCCGTGGTTCGTCGGCAGGAACTCTTCCTGATCGCCGCAGTGCCACTTCCCCACCATCTGGGTGGCGTAGCCGCTGTCCTTGAGCATCCGAGCGATCGTGACCTCCGACGGGTTGAGGCCGAAGCGCATCCCTGGGAACAACACGTGGACACCGTTGAACGAGTCGAACCCGAAGCGCGAGGGATAGCAGCCCGTCATCAGGGCGCCGCGTGACGGAGTGCAGACCGGCGACGCGACGTAGAAGTCGGTCAATCGCATGCCGTCGGCCGCGAGCTGGTCGAGCACGGGGGTGTCGTGGACCTCGGAGCCGTAGCAGGCAAGGTCGCCGTAGCCGAGATCGTCGCAGTTGATCAGGACGATGTTGGGTTGGTTGGTCGTGCGGGCCATGGCCGCCGAACGTAGCCCGCTCGTCAGCGCGGGTCGATCAGCAGGCTCTTCATCGAGCGGCCGATCGAGCTGGTCGAATCGAACAGCTGGGCATCGGTGGACCCGAACCCTCGTGGCGAGACTCGCACCAACGAGCGCTGACCGATCCACGGCCCTTCGGGAACTCGATGGAACTGCATGCTCAGGTCGGGATTGACCGAGAGGTACTTGTCGAAGTCCATGATGCTGCCGGCGCTGGAGATCATGTCGGCCGCCGCTGCCGCAAACGTCATCTGGCTGGTCTCCTCTCCCGCCACGAACGGAGTGTTGAGACGCAGCCAGCTGATGGCACGGCCGGGCACCTCTTCCTGGCGACGCATCGTGAAGTTGTGAACGAAATCGACGCCGTGCACGGTGATGTCGATGTCCGCCATGCCGTCGGGACCGGGCGGCGGCTCGTCCTCGGCCCACGGCTCGGGCACCTGGTCTTCGGCAACCACGGAGTCGTCGATTCTGATGCGCATGGCCGTGGCCCGGCCGACGATCTCGCCGTCGACCTCGTAGTCGCACGAAAGCGACTGCACGCGCCGACCATCACGAACGACGTTGGCGGTCACGCGGGTCGGGCCCATCGGCACCTTGCGGCTCATGTCGACCGACATGCGGGTGAGCATCATCGGTTGTGCCGACGGTGCCTGCTCCACGGCCCGGGCCATCAGCCCGGTGACCGCGCCACCGTGTTGCACACCTGGAAACCAGGGGCCGCACGCGGTGGGTTGCGGGATCAGCAGGTCGCCGTCGGGGATGAAGATGGCCTCGGTCACGGCGGTGAGGATACGGAGCCGCGACCGGCGAGGCGGTGATCGCTGGTGAACAGCCCGCGGGTGAGCCCTATTGCCATGACCGCAGCGGTCGCTGACACCGAACCGAGCACCAGATACATGACCGACACCTGCACCCGCACCGCGTCGACCGGTTCGACCCCGGCGAGGATCAGACCGGTCATCGCTCCCGGCAAGGCGATGAGGCCGACTGTCTTCGTCGTCTCGATCTGCGGGATCAGTCCGGTGCGAACCGCCTCGCGCAGGTGAGGCGCGAACGCGTCTTGCGCCGAGAGGCCAAGCGAGAGTCGGGCTTCGATCAGATCGCGATGATCATTGGCCTCGGCGACGATGCGGCGGGCCACAACGACGGTGGCGGTCATCGAGTTGCCGATCATCATTCCGGCGATCGGAACGATGGCGCGCCCTGTGGGCTCGAAGACGCCGAGGCCGAAGAGCACACCGAGGCTGACCACGGCGGCAGCGGCAAAGGCGGAGAGCGAGAGCGGAATCACGTTGGGAACCTCCGGCGCCCGCCGCCGCACGGTCCATGCAGCCACCACCGCCATGAGCACCACCCAGATCCAGGTGAAGATCAGCGGATCGTCGTCGTCGACCACGATGCGCAGGGCAAAGCCGACGACCAGGAGCTGCACCAGAGCGCGCAGTGCGGCCACGATCAGGTCCTTCTCGAGTCCGAGCCGTCGAACGAGCGAGAGCGCGAGGGCGACGCCGATGAGAATTCCCGAGATTGCGAGTCCGGCCAGGCCGATGTCGGCAAGTGGCTCGTTCATCGTTCCCCTCCGACCGCTCGGCGCACATCGGCGTCGCCGTGCTCCGCGAGTTCGACCGCGTTCCCCGTGGCCAGGATCCGACCCTCGCCGAGCACGACCACGCGATCGGCCAGGCGCCGGCACTGGGCGGGATCGTGCGACACCCAGATCCACGAGATTTGCATGGGACTGTCGGGATGAACGAAACGCAGGGCCAGGTCTTCGATCGCATCTGTAGCCGCCGGGTCGAGCGACGAGGTCGGTTCGTCGGCGAGGATCACGGCGGGGCCGGTCGCGATCGTTCGGGCCAGGCACACCCGCTGCCGCTCCCCTCCCGACAGCTCGCTCGCCGAACGGTGCAGGAAGGAAGGGTCGAGGTCGACGAGACCACACAGGTCGGCGCCGGTCTCCTCATCGAGGTCCATCGCTCCGATCCGGAAGTTCTCGAGCACCGTTCCTGGCGCCACCGTGGGATGCTGAAACACCATCCCGACCTCGCGGCGGTGCATCAGCACGTCGGTCTCTTGGATCGGGACGCCCTGCCACGTGATCGAACCGGCATCCGCAACGTCGAGCCGGTTGAGCAGCCGGAGCAGAGTGCTCTTGCCAGACCCGGAGGCGCCGGCCAAGACAGTGATGCCCTCGGCAGGAATATCGAGATCCACGCCGTCGAGACGCGGCCGAGGAGATCCCTCGACCCGCACCCCTTTCAGCTCGAATCCGGCATCGCTCACCCCGACACTCTGCCGCACGCAGGGCCGACTCCCGACGCTGGTTGAATCTGGACTGTTGCCGACCGCACCCGACGATGTGCCACGCTGAGCGGATGCACACTCGGATCGGTTATGGCATCGGCGCAGTGCCCAAGCTCATGGGACAGCCCGACGGGTTCGGGTCGGTCGTCGACGACCTCGACCGGTTGGGCTACGACTCCCTCTGGTTTCCGGAGCGGGTCAACAGTCCTCAGCTGGATCCGATCGTGGCGATGTCCTACGTCGCCGGGCGCGCCAAGCGGCTCAAGTTCGGGCCCGCTGTCTCCGTGGTTCCGGGTCGCAATCCGATCCTCATGGCGAAGATGCTCGCCAGCCTCGACGTCGTCTCGGGGGGACGTTGCCATCCCGCATTCGGGCTCGGCATCGCCAACACTGCCGAGCACCAGGCGTTTCAGGTCGACCGCAAGGAGCGGGCCCCGTGGCTCAACGAGGCCATGCCCCTCATGCGCCGCCTCTGGGAGGAGGACGAAGTCGACCACGAGGGTCCTCGGTTCACCGTGAAGGGCGCTCGTGTGCTGCCGAAGCCGCTCCAGCAGCCGCTCGAGATCTGGCTCGGCGGTCAGGCCCCCTCGGAGTTGCGCCGTACCGGCCGACTCGCCGACGGCTGGCTCGCGTCGTTCACCACTCCGAAGCATGTGGCCGAGGGAATCACTGTGATCGAGGAGGCCGCGGCTGATGCCGGCCGCACGATGGATCCCGAGCACTATGGCGTGTTGATCCCCTACCTTCCGGGCGACGGCGAGAGCGATGTGCCCGAGGCCCTCAAGGCCGTGGTGGCAGCTCGCAAGCCCGATGCCGACCCGCGGGACGTGGTCGCCACCAGCCACGACCGCATCGTCACGCTCATCAACGACTACCTCTCCGTCGGTGCGTCGAAGTTCGTGTTGTTCCCGTTCGCTGAGCCCGAAGACTGGCACGGCGAGATCGAAGCCCTCGCCCAAGTGACCCTGCCGCTGCAGACCTGACGCCTACCGTGGGGCGATGCGTCGCTCTCTCGGACTCGTCGGCCTGCTCCTCGCCGGCCTGGTGGTCTTCGGGTCGGCGTGCTCCTGCGATTCGTTCTGCAGCAACGAGGCAGAACAAACGCGGTTCACCGGTGAGCTGCTGTCTGCCGATGGCCGCGTGCTCACCTTTGCTGGCCCCGACGGCCCACGCGACGTCTACGTCGAGGGCAACGAGTACCTCCTCGATGTCGGGACCACGTATCGAGTGACGGCACTGCGAAACGTTCACCCGGCGGCTGAATGGGCCACCCACATCAACGGCGGATGCGGGTGCCAGGAGATCAACATCACCCACGAAGACGGCGTGCGGGTGAACACCGGCCTCTGGGCTCGTGTGAAGCACGCGGTGCCGTTCGGCAAGATCGCCATCGCGATCCTCGCGATACCGGTTCTGACCATGACCGCGGTTTCGGTGAACCGAGCGCGTGACGGCCGGCGACGCCACATCGGCACCGACGACCTTCCCTTCGACGAATGGGTCGACATCGAGGACTGAGCCGATCCGCAGCGCCAGCTACTCGGCAGTGAGGAGACCCAGACGGTCGTGCGGGCCGGCGAGGATCTCGTCGGTCGGACCACCCAGCCAATCGAGCGCAGCGGAGTAGACGGAGCGAGTGTCGATCGCCGCCGGGATGTCGCCGCGTTCGAGATTGTCGAAGTCGTAGCCACCGACGATCTGCCCGCCGGAGACCTCCGGACCGAGCAGGAACTGACACCCGCCCTGACCGTGGTCCGTACCCGCCGAGCCGTTCTCGGCCGCCCGGCGACCGAACTCCGAAGTGGTCACGAGCATCACCTTGTCGGCATTGCCGTCGGCTTCGAGCCGAGCCATGAAGGCAGCGATGCCGTCGCCGATGTCGGAGAGCAGGTCGGCGTGGGTGCCCGCCTGGTTGGCATGGGTGTCGAAGCCACTAATGCCGACGGTGATCACCTGAGTGCCGATGTCGAGATCGATGATCCCCGCCGCCGTCTGCAGCAGGCCAGCGGCGGTGTTGCCGTCGTTCGGTGCCACTTCGAACTCGTCGCCTCCCCCGCCCGAAACGGATGCCAGCAGGTCGACGGCCGAGAGCGTGGATGGAATTGCATACTGCGCCGCGGCGAGCTCTGGCACGCCCGAGAGCGGTTCGGCGGTGGCGAGGAACGCGGTGACCAGGGCGTCGTTGTCAGCCCGGTCCATCGTCTGGAGTGCGAACGTGGCCGGCGAACGAACCACCGTGGCCAGAGTGTTCATCCCGACGAGCGCCCGGCTGCCACCGCCGAGGGCGATCGCGCGCAGCGGGTCGTTCTCCCCATCCAACGTGGCGTCGAGCCATCGACCGAGCCATCCCGTCTGCGACGATGCTCCGGGTACGGCAGACCACCACGTGTCCATGGCCTTGAAGTGCGACCGGCTCTGCTCGTCCATGGCGCTACCGGCAACCGCGGCCATCGAGCCGGACTCCCAGTAGGGGCCCAACGCCGCCAGCGACGGGTGCAGCGTGAAGTCGGTACCGCTCAGCGAAACGAGTTCGCTCTCCGCGATTGCCAGCTGAGGCCGAAGGTCGCGATAGCGGCCATCGGCCGACACCAGCGTGTTGAGGGCGTCGTTGCCGCCGGCCATCTCGAGGATCACCAACACTCGTTGGTCGTAGGGCACGCCGGCAGGGACGGCGAGCGTGGAGGTCGTGGGCGCCAGCGAGGATGTGGTCGTCGTCGCGAGTCGCGCTGCAGAGTTGTCGACGCTGTCTCGAACCAGTGCGGCCCAAACCCCTCCACCGACCGCAGCGACACCCGCGACCCCGCCGGCAACTCCGAGGAATCTGCGCCGCGAGAGCGGTGTCGGAGATGCAGCCGCCGAAGTCGGAGGCGGCGACACCGGCGGCGGATCCGTCGGCACGATGCGGGAGGGCTCCGGCGGACCGCCGAGAGATGACCCGGGCGGCGGCGTGGCCGGAGGGTCACCTTCGGGGCGGGGCCGAGGGTCGGGAGTCGTGTCGTCGTTCATCGTGGGCCTCTCAGCGGATCAAGAAGTCGGGGGACGCCAGAGAAATGGCGAGAACTGCTTCGCCCGGCCTCGGAGCCGAGCTGTCGGGCAGGTCTTCGAGCGCGGCGATCGTCGAGGCGGAGAAGCCCTCGGGGCGCAGGAGGATGTCGGCGAGCTGGTCGTAGTCGCGTTCGGCGGCAGCAGCGAGAATCGGGGCACCGTCCGGCGTCAGCCGAGCGATGGCGTTGGCGGCTGTGAAGCGGCCCGCGGTGGCGGACGAAGCCAACCAGGTGCTCGCACCCGGGTAGCCACCGACGTTGGGCGGATTCCCCGGCACCTGGCCCATCTGGCGCAGCAGGCCGATCATCGGTCGAGGCGGCGGGGTTGCTCCCGTTGCCTTGAGCGCTGCGACCATCCACGGAACTGGAGCGGTGACCTGTGGGGTGTATGCGCCGTCGAGGCCGACTTCGAGCACGGCTCGCGACAGTGGCGCGATCTGCAGCCCGGCAGCGGAGAACGTGTCAGCCAACGCGTCGACCGTGCCCGAGTCGACGTCGCCGAGGAAGTGCGAGGCGAGCTTTCCGGCGATGAAGCCAGGAACGGCCGGATGATCAAGCGCAGTATCGACCACTGCGTCGACTCCGGAGACTCCTGACGTGCCGAGGAACGTCTGAGCGGTGGCGTCGTGACGGCCTTCGACGAACAACACCTGGTAGTCGAGCCGCCGAGCCACGACCCAGCCGGTCAGGGCGACGGCTGCGGCGGCCACGTCGTCCTCGGTGTAGTTGCCGATGCCGAGTGTGTAGAGCTCGAGAAGCTCCCGGCCATAGTTCTCATTCGGCGACGCACCGGTCGACGTTGTGCCGTCGAGGAAGATCAGCATCGCTCCGTCGGTGGTGACCTCGCGGATCATCTCGCGGAAGTCACCGGCCGCTCGGCTGCGCAGGAGCTCGAGGTGAGCGAGTAGCAGCGGCAGATAGTTCACGACGCCGTAGGACACTGCGAAATGGTCATGCCAGAACCAGGCCAACGAGTTCTCGAACGGCCGCTCCGTCGCAACGAAATGCTGAATCCAGGAGCTGAGGACGTCGAGGCCCTGCTCGGCCCGTGCGCCCTGCTCATCGACATAGTCGAAGCCGTCCCACGGCGACGCCTCCGCCGCAATCCCGCTGCCTGCAGGGTCGACGAGGAGGTCGACGACCGCCTCGGTGCCCATCGCCACGAGCTCATCGAGCTGGCCAGGCCGAAGCCCCCACGCCGCTCGACGGGCAAGCCATGCGACTTCGTCTCTTGTGGTGGTGCCGTTCGTGCTCACAACGCCACTATCGGCGGCAAATGTGTGGAGAATATGAGGGCCTGATCACCGGCCCGTGTGGTTCAGAGCCGGTCGAACGCCGCGGAGAGGTCGCCGAGGAGGTCGGGCAACGATTCGATGCCGACGCTCAGACGGATCAGGTCGTCGGGCACCTCGAGCGGTGAACCGGCGGCCGAGGCGTGGGTCATTGCGCCGGGATGCTCGATCAACGACTCGACCGCGCCGAGCGACTCGGCCAGCGAGAAGACCTGCGTGCTCACGGCGAGTCGCATCGCGGCGTCTTGGCCACCGGCGACCCGGAACGACACCATGCCGCCGAACTTCTTCATCTGGCGCGCTGCGGCCTCATGGCCAGGATGATCGGGAAGCCCCGGATAACGGACCTCGATCACCTCGTTGCGGCTCTGGAGGAATTCGACGACCGCCTCGGCGCTCTCGCAGTGACGATCCATCCGCACGGCAAGCGTCTTCAGGCCTCGCAGCGTGAGGTAGTTGTCGAAGGGGCTACCGATTGCGCCGATGGCGTTCTGCAAATACGCCAGCCGCTCGGCGAGGGCATCGTCGTTGAGTGCAACGAAGCCGCCGACGACGTCGGAGTGGCCACCGCAGTACTTGGTGGTCGAGTGGATCACCGCGTCGGCGCCGAGCGACAGCGGCTGCTGGAGGTAGGGCGTGGCGAAGGTGTTGTCGACGACGAACATCGCATCGCCGGAGTGGGCGACCTCGGCGATCGCCTCGAGGTCGATCACGGTGAGCAACGGATTGGTGGGAGTCTCGGCCCACACGACCTTGGTGTTGGGACGCATCTCGGCGGCGAGAGCCGCCGGATCGGTGAGATCGGCGGCCGACCACTCGATGCCCATCGGGGCGAGCACGGCGGAGATCAGGCGGAACGTGCCGCCGTAGGCGTCGTTTCCGAGGATGATGTGGTCGCCTGGAGCCAGGGTGCGCAAAAGGGTGTCTTCCGCGGCCATGCCGGACCCGAACGCCAGACCGTGAGCGGCGCCTTCGAGCGAGGCCAGACACTCCTGCAGCGCCGTGCGTGTGGGGTTGCCGGTGCGGGAGTACTCGTAGCCGCGGTGGACGCCCACGTCTTCTTGCACGAACGTGGTGGCGAGCGAGATCGGCGTGACCACGGCACCGCTCGTGGGGTCGTGGGGCTGACCGGCACGAATCGCGCGGGTCTCGAAGCCCCAGGCTTCGGCATCGGCAAACACATCGTCAGCCATTGAAGGCTCCCTTCGAGAGGAACGACAGGACATCGCTGGAGGAGATCACGGCTCGGGGGCGACCGCCGTCGAGCACCAGCAGCGCTGAGCAGGATTCGAGCATCTCGACCGCCAGCGCCACCGGCTGTCCGCTTCCGATCGTGCGGAGCTTGGGACTCATGATGTCTTCCACGGTCTTGTCGAGCACCGCCTCGGTGTCGAAGGCCAGGTCCATCAGTCGCAGCTCGCTGACCGATCCCATCACTTCGGCCGCGGCGAGCGGCATTTCGTTCTTGGCAACCGGCAGCTGTGAGACGCCGTGTTCGCTCATCATCTGCGCGGCTTCGCGGACCGTTTGTGCGGGCTGGACGTAGAGCAGTTCGGGGACGCCTTCGCGTCGCGATTCGAGCACGTCGGCAATCACCGGCCCATCAGCTCGGATGAACCCGAAGCCCGCCATCCACTCGTCGTTGAACACCGTGGACAGGTAGAGCCGGCCGTTGTCGGGCACGAGGACCACGACAAGGTCGTCGGGGCCGCAGGTCTCGGCAACCTGCAGGGCCGCGTTGACCGCCGTGCCGCCGGAGCCGCCGATCAGGAGGCCTTCCTGCTGCGTGACGGCGCGAGCGGTGAGAAACGAGTCTTGATCGCTCACCGGCAGCGTCTCGTCGACAAGATCGGCGTGATAGGTGCCGGGGAAGAAGTCTTCGCCGACACCCTCCACGAGGTACGGGCGCCCGCTGCCGCCGGAGTAGACCGAACCCTCGGGGTCGGCCGCGATGATCTTGATGTCAGGGTTCTGTTCCTTCAGGAACTTCCCCACACCGCTGAGCGTGCCACCGGTGCCGGCACCGGCGATGAAGTGGGTGATCTTGCCGTCGGTCTGACGCCAGATCTCGGGACCGGTGGTTTCGTAGTGCGCTCGAGGGTTGTCCTGGTTGTGGTACTGGTTGGGCCGATACGCGCCCGGGATCTCCTTCACCAGCCGCTCGGCCGTGGAGTAGTACGACGCCGGGTCGTCGGGGGCGACGGCCACGGAGCACACGACCACCTCTGCGCCATAGGCGCGCAGCAGGTCGACCTTCTCCTGGCCCGCCTTGTCGGTCATCACGAAGATGCAGCGGTATCCACGCTGCGCCGCAACGATGGCGAGGCCGACTCCGGTGTTGCCGGAGGTGGGTTCGACGATCGTGCCGCCCGGCTTCAGCAACCCGGCTTTCTCGGCCGCATCGATCATGGCGATCGCCGGGCGGTCCTTGGACGAACCACCAGGGTTCGTCATCTCGGCCTTGACGACAACCGGGCAGGGCAGCCCTTGACCGACCTGACGCAAGCGCACCAAGGGTGTCTCGCCCACCATGTCGAGTACCGAGTCGTAGATCTCCATGCGTCCCCCTGGGAGCAATTCAGCCGTCGGCCAATTCTCTCACGCGGGAACCGACTTCCCACGCTGTTCGACCTGTCCGGTGGCTTCAGTGTTGCCGCCGGTGAATCTCACAACCGGGATGTGGGTTGGCGCATTCCCTGCGGGTAGTTTCTGACGGTCCGTCAGGTTTTCTCCGAGGTTAGGCATGTCCGACAATTCCCAGCTGCTCTCCGGTGTCCGTGTGATCGAATCGAGCCTTCTCGGCCCGGGTCACGTGGCCACGTTCTTCGCCGATCTCGGCGCCGATGTCATCAAGGTCGAGTCACCGGCGGGCGACTACATCCGAGCGATGACCTGGCCGATCGTGGAAGGCGTCTCGCTGCTGCACCTCCACACGCACCGCGGCAAGCGCGGCATCACCCTCGACCTGAAGTCCGAGGAGGGCAAGCAGGTCTACAAGGACCTCGTGGCCACCGCCGATGTGGTCGTCGAGGCGATGCGTCCCGGCGCCCTCGCCAAGCTCGGCCTCGGCTACGAAGACCTCAAGAAGGTCAACCCGAAGATCGTGTTCGCCACACTCTCCGGCTACGGCGCCACCGGGCCCTACAAGGACATGCCGAGCCACGGCATCGCCTACGACACATGGGCCGGCATCGTCCAGCCGGTGGTCGACGACGAGGGTTTCGCCCACATCCCGCCCACCATGCCCAACGTGGGCATCAACGTCGGCCCGATGGTCGGTGCCATGGCAATCCTCGCCGGCATCATCAAGGCTCGCGAGACCGGCGAAGGCTGCGAGATGGAGATGGCCCAGTCAGACGCTGCGGCCTACATGGACTGGTACCGCATCGAGTCCGAACGGGCCTACCTGCGCCCGGAAGACGAAGTGACCGGCAACCCCTCCGACAACTACGAGCGTCGCCCCGCCGGCCTGGCCGGCATGTGGGAAGGCGTGCGCTATCAGATGTATGAAGCCAGCGACGGCCACGTGCTGTTCATGGCCTCGGAGCAGGCGTTCTGGAAGAACTTCTGCGAGGGCGCCGACCGTATGGACCTCTTCGACAAGTGGCCGGGCTCGAAATACGCCGACCACGCCAAGGGCAACAAGGAACTCCAGCGCGAGCTCCAGACGATCTTCCTCACCAAGACCTGCCAGGAGTGGCTCGACTTCTCCAACGACCACAACACCACGATCGCTCCGGTCAACACGCCGGCCAACATCGGCGACGACCCGCAGTTCCAGGCCCGCATGGGCTTCTACCCCACCGAAGCCGTCGGCTGTGAGCAGCTCCCGCTCCCCGTCTACGTCAACGGCTCGCTGCCGCCCACGCCGACCATGGCGCCCACGGTCGGCGAGCACAACGCCGACGTGATGGCCGATGTTCTCGGCAAGTCAGCTGACGAGATCACCGCCCTGAAAGACGCCGGCGCTTTCGGCTGACGCCGTCAGCTCAACACGAAACCGTCGTAACCGGCGGCCGCGATGTCGTTGCACTGCTGCTTGTATTCGTGGAACCCAGGCAGAGGCATGAAGACACGCGGCTTGCCGGGCACGTTGGCCCCCAGATACCACGAGCTACAGCCGTGGAACAGGGTGACGCTGGCGACCATGTTGACGTAGTCGACCCATCCCGCCTCGGCGTCGGCCTTGGCTTCGACCACGCCGACACCGTCGGCCTTCATCTTCACGAGCAGATCGCGGATCCATTCCACGTGCTGCTCGATCGACACGATCATGTTGGTGAGCACCGACGGCGACCCGGGGCCGGTGATGGTGAAGAGGTTGGGAAAGCCGTTGACCTGGAGCCCGAGGTAGGTGAGCGGACCGGCCTCCCACTTCT
>Ga0055584_100004110_pt1 | contig 14273 bp, 12 predicted proteins | sample OSDHelmetaG_FD_58716 | JGI IMG/M metagenome (GOLD analysis project Ga0055584, IMG submission 58716) | Pelagic marine sediment microbial communities from the LTER site Helgoland, North Sea, for post-phytoplankton bloom and carbon turnover... | ecosystem: Environmental > Aquatic > Marine >... | reverse complement strand
TGCCTGTAGAGGTGGCTATTACGGAGCATATTAAAAAGTTTAAAGCTATTCAGTTTTGAGGTTGTGTTGATCCTCGGTGGGCATAGAGAAAAGGAACATTGCAACTCGGCCCGTTGGGCCTCAGACAGCAATAACCCTTTTCTCTATACCCACCGAGGCATCTTGCGGATTGGGTGGTTTATGGGGAGTGAGACTGGTGATGGGGGAAACTAGAGTACATAGAAAGGGTCTGAGATGATTACGGTTGTTGTGGAAGGTATGAGTTGTGAGAATTGTGTGGGGCATGTGCGCGAGGCACTAGAAGAGTTAGAGGGGGTGGCTAGTGTGGCGGTGAGTTTGGCGGACAACAAGGCTGAAATTGAGGGGGAGGTGGGCGACGAGGCGATTCGTGCGGCGTTGGAGGAAGAAGAATATGTAGCTGTTTCTATCGCGCGCAGTTGAGCGATGCGGCCTTTAAAGAAAGTGGAGACCAAGCGTCTCTTTGAGCGCGCGGCCCACGATTATCCGCCGCAGGTGGAGTTGGCTTTTTTGTTGCAGAGTTTAGAAGACCCGCTCAACGTGGGGTCGCTCTTTCGCGTCGCCGATGCCTGCGGCGCCAAGGAGCTGGTTTTTACAGGTACCACGCCGACGCCGCCGCACGACGAAATCGAGCGCGCGGGGCGCGGTCACGAGCGCCGCATAGGTTGGCGGCGGATACCGCGTTTAGAAGATGCGTTAGCAACGCTGAGAGAAGAAGGTTATCACTTGGTGGCTTTAGAGACGGCGCAGGGTGCGCAGTGTTATCTGGAGTACGAGTATCCCGAGAAAGTGTGCCTAGTATTGGGTAACGAGAGCAAGGGGGTCTATCCCGCGACGCTCTCGCAGTGCGATGGCGCTGTCTATATCCCGATGTATGGCAAGGGACCATCGATGAATGTACATGTGGCCGGCGCGCTGGTGGCGTATCGGGCACTCATAGGCAAATAGATAGGAAATATGACGAAGAAAAAAGTATTAATTACGGGCGCTGCGGGTTTGGTCGGTGGTCATTTGCGGCGCTATTGGGGGGATCGCTACGAATTGCGTCTGTCCGACGTGAAGCCGATAGAGGATTTGCAGCAGTACGAAGAGTTCGTCGAGATGGACATCACGCAGTACGATCAATTCCTCGAAGCCTGTCAGGGCGTCGATGCGGTGGTGCATTTAGCGGCGGACCCGAGCATGCAGGCCGAGTTTTACAAAACGTTGTTGAACCTAAATATAATCGGTTGTTATAACGGTTTTGAAGCCGCACGCGAAGCTAAGTGTCAGCGCATCGTTTTTGCCAGTAGCGTCAATGCGATTCTCGGCCACGATGACAAAACGCCGGTGCCGTGGGAAGTGCCCGTATATCCGCTCAATGTATACGGTGCGACCAAGTGTTGGGGCGAGGCGTTGGCGCGCGCCTATGCGCACGAGCACGACTTGTCCTGTATTTGTGTGCGCATTGGCGGCGCGGCTTTTAAGCAGGACGGCAAGTGGCGACCAGGGCAGCCCAATATGGGTATTAGCGGCCGCGACCAGGCGCAGCTCTTTGCCCGCTGTATCGACGCACCCGCGGACCTGAAGTTCAAAATCGTGCACGGAATTTCCAAACACGAGGATTTGTGGATGGACTTAGAGGTATCGCGCGAGATTGGTTACGAACCAGAGGATGGGACGGCTTTTCCCCACACCGACTGAACGAGTAGGTATAGAGAGGACCTGCGCGCGGGCGTAGGTCTTTTTTTGTTTGGTTTGTCACCTGCACATGGGTTCAGTTAGTTTTGCAGTAGGAGTGTATTCCAGTGGAAGAGCAAGAACGAGACGAGGGCGTGCGCGCCTTTCTACTGCACGTCTTTCATCGCCAGCACAAAGGGCGCGATGTCATCCATGCCGTAGGGCGCTTGGAAAATGGCCAAACCTTTGGCCTGATGGACCAGCGTGCAAAGCCGGCGCTCTATGCGAGGGCAGTCGATGGAGACGTGCTGCGCGGTGAGCTTGCTAGCGAACGGGCAGAGCTGGTCGAAGTGCCTTTTTCAACACTCGATGGAGCACAGGTCGTGCGGGTGGAGTGCAATCGCGTTGGCGGTTTGCGCCGCTTGGCCAAACGCTTAGAAGAGCGGGGCGTGCGCACCTACGAGGCCGATGTCAATTTTGCGCTGCACTATTTGATGGAGCGCGGCTTGCGCGGTTCGCTACGACTGCGCGGGGCATGGCAGCAGGGGCAGGAAGTAGATCGAGTCTATGTCGATCCTGTTATAGAGCCGATAACATGGCAACCGGCTCTATCGGTGTTGGTATTGGATATAGAAACGGCTCCCGATGCGTCGGAGGTATATGCGGTGTCTTTAGTGGGCGGGTTGGCGGGTGGACAATACGAAGTTGAAGAGATTCACCTAGTGGGTGCAGTAGAGGCCGGTGACCCGCATAATTTGTTTTGTCATGCCGACGAGCGCACCCTGTTGGAAAGATTGGCCGAACGCGTGCGCCAAATTGATCCGGATATACTCTCCGGCTGGAATGTGATCGATTTTGATTTAGCTGTGTTACAGAAGCGCTTTGAGGCACATAAGCTGGTCTTCAATTTAGGTCGCACGCAGGATGCATCTTGGTTTCGCGAGAGCGACGTGTGGGGCGGCAGTCGCATGGTCGTCTACGGCCGCCAAATACTGGATGCGCTGCATCTGATGCGCGCGACGCTACAGCGTTTTGATGATTATAGATTGGGCACGGTCGCGCAGGCGATCCTGGGACGCACGAAGACGCTACAGCCTGAAGACGACGAGACGATGCCCGAGGCGATCGTGCATGCCTATGCCCAAGATCGCCACGCGTTCTGTGAATACTGCTTGGAGGATTCGCGCTTGGTTTGGGATATGCTCAAAGCGGAGGGGCTGATTGAGCTGAGCCTACGTCGCGCCCTGCTAACCGGGTTGCCACTGGAGCGCTCTTGGGGCAGTGTTGCTGCCTTTGATCTGATGTATATCAGCGAGTTGCGCCGCCGCAATTTGGTGGCGCCGACGACCGGGGTCGACCGCACGCGTGGGCGCGGTGCACCGGGTGGCTTGGTTATGGAGCCGCACGCGGGACTCTACTCGCACGTATTCGTTTTTGACTTTAAGAGTTTGTATCCGTCGATCATGCGCACCTTTAATATCGATCCTCTGAGCCACGCGCGCGCGGCGGGTGATGCAGAGGCTATAGAGGCGCCAAACGGCGCGCGCTTCAGCCGCGAGCGCGGTATTTTACCCGATCTGTTGGAGACGTTTTGGGCCAGCCGTGAAGAGGCTAAAGCGCGGGGAGATGCGCTGGCTTCTTACGCCTACAAGATTATTATGAATTCTTTTTATGGCGTGTTGGCCACGGGCTCGTGTCGTTTTGCCGCCGACGAAATCGCCGGTGCCATCACCGAGTTTGGCCACTATATACTGCGCTGGACCAAAGAGCTATTAGAACGTGAGTACGAAGGCTGTCGCGTGCTCTATGGCGACACGGACTCGGTCTTTGTCGATCCCGGCCTAGCGGCTGATTGCCCTAGCGAACAAGTCCAAGAACGGGGTGCAGCGCTCTGTGCTGCCGTCAATGGGGCTTTGTCACAGCATATCAAAGAAGTGTATGACATCGACTCGCGTTTGGAACTAGAGTTCGAGAAACGCTATACGCGCTTTTTGTTGCCGCCGATGCGCGGTTCGGAAAAAGGGCGCGCCAAGGGCTATGCCGGTTGGCGCACGGACGAGGCCGGAGGCCATCTGGAAATCGTCGGCATGGAGGCGGTGCGTCGAGACTGGACAGCGCTGGCGCATACGCTGCAGCGTCGCCTGCTAGAGCTGATCTTCAGCGATGCAGGTTCAGAGGCGGTCGAAGCGTGTGTCGGCGAGTGCGTGCGCTCACTGCGGGCGGGTGAACGCGACGGCGATTTAGTCTACCTTAAAAGTTTGCGCAAACCCGTTGCCAGCTACACGCGAAATGTGCCGCCGCACGTGCAGGCGGCTAAGATGCTGGCCAAGCCGCGCGGTGTGATACACTATATCATTACGTGCGAAGGTCCGCAGCCGCTCGGGCACGTGCGCGCGCAGCCGGACTACGATCACTACGTAAAAAAGCAGGTAGAACCGCTGGTGCGGACCATTGCCCAGGTGTGTCCGATCGATGTCGAGGCGGCTATTAAGGGGGTGGGTAATCTCTTTACAGCTGATGTGTGGGCAGGAACAAAAGGACGGGTCGTGCGCGGCGAGTGATGAGTTGACGACAAAAAATAAAGGCGAGAGGCGGTTGAAGTGCGCTCCTCGCCTTTATTCTTCCATCTTGCCGCGCATGGCATTGCGTTGCTTCTGGCGGTCGGATTCGTGTTTTTTATAGTCGTTGAGTTCGCCGCGCAATTTGCGAATCTGGCTGCGGGTCTTCTGCTTTTTGCGCTCGATTTTTGTTAAGTCGCGTTGGCTGACATTTTTTTTTGACAGCGTGCGCTGTAGTGCGCGCTGTGCTTCGGTGCGCGCTTGGTATACGGCATTGATGGAATTCTCCATCGCACGAAAGAGTTGGATTGTTATGATTTTGACGCCAATGGCTCCCCCCATGGCAGCGAGGGCAGCTATCATAGCGATGCGTTCTATAGTTAGTTCCACGGCATTTCCTAGCAAAACGGTGCACTATTTACAAAGGTACGTTACGCGCACTTTTTCGCAATATTGCGTCGTCTTAATAAGAAGGTGCATTGCGTTTTGCTCACGGTGGATCAGGAGAGCACTCGGGCAAAGAAATGCAGCCAATTTCCGTGGAATATAGCCTCGATGTCTTGCGTGGAATAACCTTTGTCGACGAGCAGTTGGTCGAGCTTTTGCAGGTCGGCAATAGTGTTGAGCTCGCGCGGCGTTTGTTCCGTTCCATAACCGCCGTCTAAATCGGAGCCAATGGCCGCATGTTGGCAGTTGCCCGCTAGCTGGCAGACGTGGTCGATGTGGTCGGCTACCGATGAGAGCGGCAATACGCTGGGGTTTGTCTCGCCGCGCACCCAGTTGGGGTAGAGCATCCAGGCATCTAGCGCGGCACCGATAACGCCATTGCGGTCGATAATGGCCTTGATCTGTTCATCGGTGAACTGGCGCTGGTTGGGCACGAGAGAGCGGCAATTGTTGTGGCTGGCTAAGACCGGGCCATTAAAATGGTCGAGTGCCTGCCAGAACGCGACGTCGGCCAAATGCGTGAGGTCGAGGGCGATGCCGGCTTTTTCCATCTCGCGCAGCAGTGCTGGCCCCTGATCTGTCAGTCCGCCTTCAGTGCCCGTGCCGTGCGCATAGGCGCTAACGCCGTAGTGCGAAAGACTTATTTGGCGCAGGCCTAGCGCATGCCATTCGTGCACCTGCTCGGGCCAGACGACGGGGTCGGCTCCCTCCATGCTCAGGATAAAACCGAGTGGCGTATTGGTTGGGTCTTCTTTCCAGGCCGACAGTTGGGCGTCGAGCTGCGGAGATTCGGTGATAATGCGCACCTTGTTTTGGCTTTCGAGTACGCGGTAATAGGCCAGCTGACCGCGCGCCTTGGCGCAGGATATTTCCTGACTGGCGACACCGCTAGAGATACTGTTTGGGCGAGCGGTGCGCGAGATAACGGTGACGACGGAGAGAAAGATTTCACCGCTGCGCATTTCGGGCAATGCCGTCGTTCCGCGCCCGCGCCCGGGTTGCGTCATACCCTCTTCGGTTGTGCGGATCTCGTTTACGCTCAGATCGAGGTTGCGATCCCATTCGAGCGCGTTCATGGCCAAGTCGAGGTGGGCGTCTACTAATAACATCTGGGCGTCTTTCTTTGAGAGTTGCTCATATCGACGTGTGCTCTTTCTCAAACTTCGCGTATTGCTCTACTGATTTCTCATAAATGGACACTGCTCGTTCGTCGGGTTCTATCGTCGACCCGGTAACGGGCTGGGTAAATTCTTCGACTACTGCTTTCCAGCTCTGTTCATTACCTGCTCTTTTTTGCTCCGCGTGCGCTGCGCGTAGAGCGGCACCGAGGGCGGCTGAATTAGTCGTTTCAAAACGGTGCACCGGGCAATTGTGCACATCGGCATAGACGCGCAGAATATCGGAGTTGGCCGATGCTCCGCCCGTCACGTAGAGTGAAGAAATATCGATGCCCATCCAACGCGCGTGGATTTTGGAGGAGAGTGCCTGAGCCTCGATTACGGCGCGCGCATTGGCGGCGGCATCGTTGACATCGAGTTGGTGGCGCACGACGTGGGGGGTGGGGACTTTGGGCACGATCTCTGGGTCGAAGTAGGGCAGCATCAAAGCGCCATTATTGCCGGGTTGAGTTTCTTTTAGCGCCCGCGTGAATTGATCCCAATCGAGGTCGTATTCTTTGCATACGGCCTCGCGCGCGAGGCTGCCATTGAGAAAACAGACTAATGCCATATAGTTTGTTTCATCGGGTGAGGCAAAGACGCAGCCTTCGCCGGTGCGCGAGACGCGCGGTTTGTCCATACAGGCAAAGAGCGTGTCGGAGGTGCCGAGGCTGAGGGCGACTTTGCCGGGTGTTACTAAGCCTAGGCCAATCAAGCTGCTGGGGTTGTCACCGGAAAAGGGCAGCACGGCACAGTCGGCCGCAAAGCCGTAGCGCTGTACGTAGTAGGGGCTAATGGGGCCGACGATCTGGCCGGAGGGGACAACGGGCATTAATTTCTCCGCCAAATATGGGGCCGTTGCCTCAAGGGCTTTGTCGTTCCACTGACGGCTGTGGATATCCATGAGATTGGTGCCACTGGCATCACCGGGGTCGACGCCGACGAGTTTGCCCGCCAAGAGGCTCGTTATATAAGAACTGACTAGGCCGATATATGTCGTGCGCGCATAGGCGTCGGGTTCTGTTTGGTAGAACTTGCGAATCTGTGGACCGCTGAAACGCTCGAAGGCAGTATTGCCCGTCAGGTCTAATAGTTTATCGCGGCCGCCGACATGGGCTTCGATCTCGGCGCATTGCTTCGCCGTAGAGGTATCCATCCAGATCGGAGAGGTCGCGCGCGAGAAAACGGTCTCGAGTTGGTCGCCGAGCAGGCGTTTGGCATCGAGGTGGGCGAGAGCGGCACCTGCTGAGACGTTGAGATAGACGGTGCCGTGCTGCTGTCCGCTACCGGAGACGGCGGCGATTTGGCTGAGGTCGACGCCACGGTCCTTTAGGGCAACCATCAGCATGTCGAGTGCTTCGGCCCACATGAGGGGAGCGCTGTGCACGGTGCCATTCTCTAACTCAATAACGCCATTTTCTATGCCATAGCGCTCTTTGAAATGAGCGTCGAAATTGATCGATACTTCGGCGTCGATGCCGCCATTCTCCGAGTCTATGATCAGCCCCGTAAGCGACTGCGTGCTGGAGTCGATGCCCAGATACTTGCTCATAAAAAACCTCTGCTGTAGTTTCTTGGTTTCAACGGCCGCATAACTTAACAAAAGAACATAGGGAGAGGCAAAGAATGAAATCTGCGAACACGACGACCTGCGATCCGATGCATACGCTGAGTGCGGCGGACCCCGAAGTCGCCGCCATTATTCGCACGGAGAACAAACGCCAACACAACAAGATTCGCCTCATTCCTTCTGAAAACTATGTTAGCCGGGCAGTATTAGAGGCCACGGGCACTATTCTCACCAATAAATACTCCGAAGGCTATGCCCGGGATCGCTACTACGAAGGTCAACAGCAGATAGACAAACTGGAGATGCTGTGTGTAGAACGAGCTAAAGAGGTCTTCGGTGCCGAACACGTCAACGTGCAGCCCTACTCAGGGTCGCCCGCCAACCAGGCCGTCTACGTGGGGTTGGCCTCGCCAGGCGATGTGGTTATGGGTTTGTCGCTGGCGCACGGTGGCCACTTGACGCACGGTGACAAAGTCAGCATTTCGGGCATGCACTACAGCGCCGTGCAATATGGCGTGCGCGAGGATTGTGGCGAGCTAGACTATGAGCAGATCGAGGCACTGGCTAAAGAGCACAAACCTAAACTGCTGTTCTGCGGTGCGACGGCCTATCCGCGCGTTATTGACTTCGAGCGCTTTGCCGCTATTGGCAAAAGCGTTGGGGCTATTGTCGTAGCGGATATTGCCCATATCTCGGGGCTGGTCGCGGCGGGAGTGCACCCCAGCCCAGTGCCGCACGTCGATGTCGTTACGACGACGACGCACAAGTCGCTGCGCGGGCCTCGCGGTGGCATGATCCTATGTAAAAAAGAATATGCTGACGCGCTGGATAAAGCGGTATTTCCTGGCTTGCAGGGCGGGCCACATAACCACACTACGGCCGGGTTGGCCGTGGCGCTAAAAGAGGCATCGACGCCGGAGTTTAAAGCATACTCTCAGCAGATTGTAGTCAATTCACGCGCTTTAGCAGCCGCGCTTGCGGAGCGCGGTTTTGCGCTGAGCTCGGGAGGGTCGGATAACCACTTAATTTTGATCGATGTAACGACTAAGGGACTGACGGGAAGACAGATGGCCAAGGCATTGGACGCGGCGGGTATCGTCTGCAACTTTAATCGCATTCCCTTTGACTCGCGTCCGGCGATGAACCCCAGCGGTATTCGCATCGGCACACCGGCCATTACTAGCCGGGGCTTTGGCGTCGATGAAATGGTGCAATTGGCAGAGTGGATGGACCGAGTTGCAGAGATCAGAGCAGACGAAGGGATGGACCTAGATGGGCGTAAAAAAGCCTACCGCGCAGTCGCCGCGCAAGTGCGGTCACTCTGCGATCGCTTTCCAGCGCCCGGTTTGCTCTATGGCGAAGACGGGCAAGTTGTGGGCTAACGCGCAGTCATCTACTGCGGGAGACGCGTTAGAGGGCGAAGTCCATACCGAGCTGGACGAAGATCCAGACTAGGGCGATAAGCAGCAGCACCGGTACGGCTAAACGTTCGCGAAACATAGGTAAACCTCCGGGGAGTTGAGGGGCCTATGTGCATGTTGCCGTTCAATATACAGTAATGGTATCTCTGTTTACAAGAAAAAAATAAACAGCACTTATGGAAACTAAGCGCATTCGTTTGATGGGGGTCAGCGTGTCCGAAAACCCACAGTGATGGTCGGATGAGCATTATGGCCAGCTGAAAACGGAGTTTTTTAAAGTAGCCGATCGCTCCGGAATCGTTTTGTCCCGAATCGCGCCGCTGCTATCTAGTGCGCGAGAAAGTATTTGAGCTATGAATATTTATGAGGAGTTGGGCGTATCGACCCTGATCAATGCCGTGGGGCCATCTACGCGCTTGAGCGGTGGGATTATGCGGCCAGAAGTGGGCGAGGCGATGAAGGCCGCGTCGCAGCACTGCGTAGATATTGCTCAATTGCAGGCGCGAGCCAGCGAGATCATCGCCGAGTACACCGGCGCCGAAGCGGGTTATGTGACGAGTGGTGCGGCCGCTGGGTTGCTCTTGGGCACGGCGGCCTGTGTGACGGGGTTAGATCCGGGTAAGATGAACCGTTTGCCCGATACGACGGGCATGAAAAACGAAGTGATCATGGCGCGCAGCCATCGCAATTTTTACGATCATGCCGTGCGTTCAGTGGGCATTAAATTGGTCGAGGTCGGTATCGCAGATCGTTTTAGCGGCGCCGGGGTGCGCGATGCTGAGGGGTGGGAAATCGGTGCGGCCATTAGTGAAAATACGGCTGCTGTAGTGTATGTATCGTATGCACATACGCAGCCCTCGCTTGCCGAAGTGGTTGCGGCTGCCCACGCCCACGGCGTCCCTGTCATTGTCGATGCAGCGGGGCAATTGCCTCCGATCGGAAATTTCAAACGCTTTATTAATGAGGGGGCAGACTTGGTTGCCTTCAGCGGCGGCAAAGCGATTGGTGGGCCGCAGAGTTCGGGCATTCTGTGCGGCCGGCGTGAGTTGATCGCCGCCGCAGCGCTACAGCATATGGACCTCGACGTGATGCCCGAGTTGTGGCGACCACCCGCAGAGCTGATAGACAAAACAAAGTTGCCTGGGGCTCCGCAGCACGGTATCGGTCGCCCATGTAAAGTGGGCAAAGAAGAAATCGTCGGGCTGCTGACGGCGCTGCGTCTCTTCGTGGAAGAAGATCCGGAACTGCGCCGGCAGCGCTGGCTGAATATGATGGAAGAGCTAGTGGCTGGGTGCGGCGAATTGGCCAACGCGCAGATTGCTGTCGAGGTGGATCGCAAACGGGCGGAGGTGCCGAGCGTGCGCTTGGAACTAGACGAAGAGAAGGCCGGTTTTTCAGCGCTCGAACTGGTCGAAAAACTGGAGTGTGGCAAACCGAGTATCGCTGCGAATCCAACGTATGTCAGTGAGGGGGTTGTGGTATTTGGGCCGATGTGTCTAAAGGAGGGGGAAGCAGGAGTCGTCGCCGCTAGATTGCGGGAGATATTGGTCCACTAAGACGAGCGTGCGGTGATATTATTTTCCATCGCGGTATTGGCGCCAGTGCCCGTGGTATGGCTGCGTGCCGAAAAACGAAAAATCCTCGCGTAGTATAAACATCCCGCCACCAATTAGGCGCCCTCCTATTGCCATATGATCGAGTAATGCACGGCGTAAGCTCGTATCGCGCGGTGCCGATTGTATGTCGATTTCATCTTTGCCAAAAACGAAGACGAGCCCCGAGCGATCTCCCGAGGGTATCGGGTAGAGATAAAGCTCCCGCTGCCATAGCACAATATTTGAATCGGGACGATAGATCTGAGCGAGCTGGGGGTTGAGTATCCACGAGCCGCAGGCGAAACCCGCGCAGTGCGTATCTGGAAAATAACGCGGAAAGAAATCGAGCGCCTGCTGCATCGACTCGCGACAACTCGCGAGTGTCATGTGTCCCCCGCTAGGTATGTGCACGTCGAAGATCATATCGCCTGGACTAAGTGCGGGCTGCCATTCGTCGAGTGATAAGGTGATTGGTTGCGGTTGCGCGTATCCGTGCGGCGCGATGGGATAGCCGGAGATGGTTCCGTTTTGCTCTAGGAGTTCAGCGCGCCAGGCGTTGCAGGTATCGGGCTGGGTCGCTAATCCTTCGCCGTCGAATGCGGAGCCGTCGGCCGCTAATGCGATGACGGCACGCGTGTGCTGGTGGCGAAATACGCGCAGTCGGCCACCGAAGGGGCGCAGCATGTACTCGAGGCGACCTAGTCGGTAGAGATCGCCGCGGATATAGTTGCGCAACCAGTATAGTGCGCTTGGTTTAACGCCAAATTGGCCGCCGTGATGGTCGCGGTAGCGCCCTACTGTTTCGGGGTAGTGGCGGCCGCAGGTGTCGAGGCTGATCGCCTCTGGGATGTCCCTTTTTTTGTGGATGGCGCGGATGTGGGGAATGGCCGCTAAGCCAATTAATAAGTAGAATGCGCCGGCGTCTTTGCCCAACGCGGCATTGAGTTCGGGCCATTGGCGAATTGTGGCGATGTCGTAGTCTAAGTATTTGCAGAGCAGGAGCTGGCAATGCCAGGCCAATTGCAGCAGGGCCTGTGAGGCGATAATCTGGTGTGCGAGCGAATGTAGAACGGGATCAGCCTCTTGCGGCAGGCGCGCTAATAGGCGCGTCTGTGAAATGGTGTCGGGTGCGAGAAATGGGGGGACGTCGTTTGGAAAACTCGCCATGGAGTGTTCCCAATGTGGTGCCATAATCGAAGCGGCTTCAGCTATGCCGAGTGTGGCTAATACAGAATCCAGGTCCGCAAGTTTTTCGCTATCCATGCGATGCTATCTCAGGTTAGAATTGATTTTTTAGAGGGAGTGGTCTCCTAGGTAGCCTAGGTCAGATCTATATAAGGCAGAGAGCACGTAGAATACAAGGTGAAATGCTATGAGTATAGAATACGATCAGCCATTTGAGCTGCTGAGCAACCGCGTTTGGCGCACGTATAAGGGGGGAGCAGTGCTCGATCGGATTGAAGGTGCGGGCGACGGGGGCGATGATCATTTCCCCGAGGACTGGGTGGGGTCGGTCACGTTGGCGGCGAATGCGGGGCGCGAGCATATAGGGGACGAAGGGGTAGGGCGCGCGCGCTCGGCAGATGGTAAAGAGTATTCGATGGGAGAAATTTACCGGACGGATTCACAACAGGCGCTGGGGGCAGATCATGTAAAGGCATTTGGCCCGCACCCTCAGCTCTTGGTAAAGATGCTCGATGCGGCGATGCGTCTACATATTCAAGCGCACCCTTCTGTCGCTTGGGCACAGCGCCATTTAGATGCGGCAAGCGGTAAGACCGAAGCTTGGTACATCTTGGAAACGCGCCAGCCGGACGCCTGGGTTTACCTGGGGTTTCAGCACCCGCCGACGCCGACAGATTGGAAGCGCATGGTCGATGAGCAGGATTTGCAGGCGATTGAGGCGTGTTTTGAGAAGGTACCCGTCGCGGCGGGAGACGTGCTGCTGGTGGAAGGGGGCGTGCCGCACGCTATCGGCCCCGGCATCTTTATGATAGAGGTACAGGAGCCGACGGATTACGTGGTGCGCTGCGAGTACGCGCATGGAGGGCTGGCGCTTCCCGAGTCGGCGCGCACCATGGGGCTCGGTTTGGATCGAGTCTTAGATATGTTCGACTATACGGCCTATCCCTTAGGAGAGGTGCACCGGCGTTTTGGTCCACGGCCGCGCGCCGTGAGCGAAAGTGCCCGGGGGCGCGAAGAGGTGTTATTAGAGGCACCGCAGACGGACCGGTTGGAGTTGCGGCGCGTCGAGAGCCTCGCTGCAGTCGATTTAGAGATAGACGGTCGCTTTTCCGTTCTGGTTGTACTCGAAGGGGAGGGGACGCTGCGCGTGGGAGATAGGGAATGGGGCTTAGCGCCTTGGTCGCGCTATTTTTTGCCGGCGTCGCTGCGGGGTGCTGTCGTAGAGGGAGAGTGCCGGCTGTTGCGCGCTTTGCCGCCGCGGCCCTAAAGGTACATATGCCTAGATATGTAAGGAGCTTGTGGTGTTAGATACGCGCGCTGAAATACAGCGCCTGTTTGGCCATATGGAGTTTTCCTTTTCGGCGGCGCGTGCGCTCGTAAAGGTGTGCATTTGCACTGCGTTGGCTGGGGCAGTGGCGTTTATGCCGGCCTATGTTGGGCTGTTGCCGGCCGGTGAATGGGCTTTTTTCATACTGTTGCTGGCTTCTGGTTTGTGGATGACAGAGGCGATTCCCGCCTATGCTGTAGCCCTATTGGTCATCGGTTTAGAAGTGGCAATCCTCGGGCGTCCGGGGGGTGTTTTTGCCCGCGCTGAAGGGGATTGGGAGATTTTTGTGCGGCCTTGGTCGAGCCCGTTGATTTGGCTGTTCTTTGGCGGTTTTGTACTGGCAGAGGCCGCGACAAAGACGGCGCTTGATCGCTGGGTGGCCAGTCGGGTGTTGGGTTGGTTTGGCGATGGCCCAGGCGCGGTGCTCTTTGCGGCGATGGCGATTACCTTTGTCTTTTCGATGTTTATGTCCAACACGGCAACGGCGGCGATGATGGTCGCCGTAATGGGGGCCGTGCTGAAAGATTTAGAGGAGGGAGACCCTTTCGCCCGGGCTTTGTTATTGGGAATTGCCGTAGCTGCCAATGTCGGCGGTATGGCGACCCTTATCGGCAGTCCGCCGAATGCGATTGCCGCCGGCGCATTGGAATCGATTCGCCCAATTTCCTTTCTGACGTGGATCGTTATTGGTTTGCCTCCGGCACTCGTGCTGTGCGCGCTGGGCTGGCTGTATTTGACGCGTCGCTATCGCAGTGCAAATAGTCGCATAGACTTGGTGAGTTTGCGCGATGTTATGCGCCAAGGGGAAAGTATGCCGCGCTGGCGCCGCTGGTTGGTCGTTAGCGTCTTTGCCCTGACTATTGGACTATGGCTTTCTGGGCCTTGGCACCGCATTCCCTCGCCCGTTGTTTCATTTGTTCCCATCGTGCTCTTTGCCGTGAGTGGCGTAATGGGCCCACGCGATATTCGTGCGCTGCACTGGGATGTGTTGGTGCTGTTGGCTGGAGGTATGGCGCTGGGCGTTGGCGTGGCGGAGACGGGATTGGCTGGTTGGTTGGTAGAGATGTTACCGGTGGATCAACTGAGCGATTTTAGCATGGCATTGGTGCTGGCGGCGATCGCCATGTTGCTGTCGAACTTTATGAGCAATACGGCAGCGGCTAATATTCTAATCCCCATCGGATTGGCCATTGGCGTTGGGTTAGAAAGGCAGGTGGCTGTCTCTATTGCCCTTGGGGCGTCGGCGGCGATGTGCTTGCCCATCTCAACACCACCGAATGCCGTGGTTTATTCTAAAGGCTGGTTGGCGTCGCGCGACTTCCTCTGGGTCGGGGTG
>Ga0055584_100004109_pt1 | contig 14277 bp, 14 predicted proteins | sample OSDHelmetaG_FD_58716 | JGI IMG/M metagenome (GOLD analysis project Ga0055584, IMG submission 58716) | Pelagic marine sediment microbial communities from the LTER site Helgoland, North Sea, for post-phytoplankton bloom and carbon turnover... | ecosystem: Environmental > Aquatic > Marine >... | reverse complement strand
AAAACTCGCCGGGTTCTCTAAACCTTCATCGGGCATGGTGCCCGCTCTCTTAATCTCTGAAGTTCTTGTATTGAAGCGGTGTGTCCAGTTTGGCACCTTTCAACAGGGCGATGACTGCCTGTAGGTCATCCCTTTTTTTGCCGGTAATTCTAAGCTGATCACCCTGTATGGCCGCTTGAACCTTGGCCTTGCTCTGCTTGATCAGTTTGACCATTTCTTTTGCTGCCGGTGTTTCAATACCCTCGATCACTTTCACTGTCTGGGTTGCTGTCCTGGCTTGTATTACGGGTTCGTTCTTTTCCAGGCAGGCGATGTCGATTCCCCGTTTGACCAGTTTGTTACAGAGAATGTCGTACATCTGCTGAAGCTGAAATTCAGATTCTGTATTCATAGTGATGAGCAGTTCGGCCATTTCAAAACTTGAGCCGGTACCCTTGAAATCAAAACGGGTGGTCACCTCCCGGTTGGCCTGATCGACACCATTACCAAGTTCATGGTGGTCAACCTCAGAAACTACATCAAATGAAGGCATGGTTCTACTCCTTGCTTTTATAAGTCAATCAGTTGTTTAAGATCCGCCACGATCGCGTCGCCGTCATCAAGGTCAGAAATAAGCAAACGTGCCCGGCCGTCTGCATCAAAGGCAAAAACCACTGCGCTGTGCATAACATTATAAGTGCCTTTGCTATCTGATGATTCCATGGCTGCGTAAACACCATAGGCCTCTCTTAATCTTGTCAGGTTTTCTTCCGGACCGGTGAGTCCTAGCAGCCAGGAGCCGAATGATGCCGTGTAGCGTTTCATGACATCGTAAGTATCGCGATCCGGATCTACAGAGACAAATACCACATGAAGATCTTTCGCCTGTGATCCCAATGCCTTGATCAGTACAGACAAACGGGTCAGTGTCGTGGGACAAACATCGGGGCAACTGGTGAAGCCGAAGAACAGCACCACCGGTTTGCCGTGCAGGGAACTGGCATTGACAGATGTACCATCCGGTCCGGTCAATGTGAACTCCAGATCCGGCATTACACCGCTGATGTCACTTGCATTCCATTGAAGTGGCTGGTTACAGGATTGCAGTAATATGACAAGGAGTATAGTTAATGCAAATTTCAGTATACGCATGTTAATCAGACACCCGGGGTGAAGCAGCAACAATAAACCAGCAGACCCAAAGAGGGAAGAGTGTAAATCATGTAATTTCAGGCTTTCAGTCTAAGGGGCCAGCGCCATTTGCCAGAAGCGCGTAGTCAACTCACTGATTCCACTGCTTTCGGCATTGAGCAATACGACGATGCCGATATCATGTTCCAGGGAAAACGCGACATCGGCCCGGAATCCGGATACCCACCCGCCGTGGTAGATCAGTTGATTGTCACCCAACTGATAAATGCGCCAACCCAATCCGTAATGAGCCTCGCTAAGCATGGTATTCCACTGCTTGCGGTACATTTCACGACGTGTTTTGACACGTGGTTTGGACAGATTGCCAATCATTTCAGGTGAAAGTACCTCGGGCTTACCGCCCAGTTGTGCCTGTACCCATTTACCCATGTCCAAAATGCTGGCGTTGACACCTGCAGCCGGTGCCGCCCGATAGTAATTGGGTTGCACTGCCACTGTTTTCCATTGGCCTTTTCGCCTGGCATGCGGCTCAGCGTGGTTGGGGTTGTTGATGAACGCTTCAAAACCTACCGAAGCAGTGCTCATGTCGAGTGGTTTGAATATGCGTTGCTGAACCAGTGTCCCATAGTCCAGGTCTGTGACCTTCGCGAGAACCGGGTCAACCAGGCTGAAGACGCTGTTTTGATAGCCGTAACACTTGCCCGGGCTACAAACGTAGGGCAGGTCGGACATCCTTTGCCATATGCTACCCATGCTCTTGCCGTCTTCAAGTAGATTGTCGTAGGCATGGGGCATCAGACCGGTGCTTTGTCCCAGTAAATGGTGTATCCGGATTTGCGAGGCATCACCGTCTATTTTGAAGTCGGGTAGAAAGCGGGTAACAGGGTCATTCCAGTCCAACATGCCGTCTTCAACCAGAAGACCAACAACCTCTGCAGCGAAGGGTTTGGAAACCGATGCCAGGCGAAAGGTAGTTTGCTGGTCAATGGGGTGTATCCTGGCTGCAGTTGTGTGTCCCACGGTTGCAATGTGCAGAATCTGATCGCGGCTGACAATGGCAAATGCAGCACCCGGATAATTGCGGTCTATTATCAGTTGACGGAAAAAAGTCTCGTAATCCGTTGTCATTTCGAGCAAAGAGTCTGCAGCAGATACTGGCAAACAAAAAAGCTTAAAACAAAAGAGAAGACTGAGACGAATGAATAATTTATACATAAGAGGGAACGTATTCTGTGTGGTAATTCTGAACCTGCCGAAAAAAAGAGTTCTCAATTAAACATGTAAACTGCCGAGATTTCCCGCCGAGTCGGGCTTGAAACCGGAATTGTAACCCCCCAAGCATAAAAATATTGTGAAAATCGATCATTCCACGCAGCGATTTGGAATTCATTCGATAATCTCTGCTAGACTATCCGGTCTTAGTTCAAGAAGTTATTGGAAAATCGCGCATGTTTGAAAAACACAGAAACAGCAAGCAGGACCCCCAGGCACCACAACCACAGCAAGATAGCTTTTCGGCATCTGCAAGTGCGCCCGTCAGCAGTGGAAAATCTGCTGTGATCGGACCAGGTATTCACATCAATGGTGATATTAGCGGTGATGAGAGCCTGATCGTAGAAGGCAGGGTGGACGGAAAGATTCGCCTAGACTCGCATCTGGTTGAAGTAGGTCAGAGTGGGCGGGTTAACGCTGATATTACGGCCAAGGTGATAAAGATAGCGGGTGAAGTTCGTGGTGATATCTCAGGCACTGAGAAAGTCATCATTTCCCGGTCAGGTAACGTTCATGGCAATATTGTGGCGCCTCGAATGACACTTGAGGACGGCGCCATATTCAAGGGTAGTATCGATATGGACCCTGGTGAGCCCGTTAAGGCCAAACCAATTGCCCCGGCGAAAAAGTCCACCGAGAAAATCACTGAAAAACCAAAGGTAGTTGCTTCGGATAGCTCGAAGGAAAGCCCGAAGGAAAGCAAAAGTTATTCATTGAATGGTGGTTAAGCATTACACCTGAATTCAGCATCCCGAATTCCTTAGCAGCTAAGAGAAGATTAGCGAATTGAACAGTTTGGCAACGAGTGCCACAGGCGTGGAGTCCACGTCTGTCGCATCACCTATGGCTAGTACCCAGCAGACCCTGTTGTTTCCGACCCTGATCAAGCAGATCAGGACGGACAGGCGTTTATCTGTCCTGGAAATTGGGCCGGCATTGCCCGAGACGATAAAGTTTTTCTCTCAATTTAAGTGTCGATTGCAATTCGCAGCAATGTATACAGATCCTATATTGCAGATGCAGTTAGGCGAACACACAGAAACCGAGTTGGTTGAAAAATTCAGTGAATCATTTGATTTTCCCAAAGGAACACGCTTTGACATATGCATGTTCTGGGATTTTCTTAATTACCTGGATGACAAGGCATTGCGGGCATTCAATGCTGCAATTGCGCCATACTTGCACAAGTCCACACGTGCGCATGCATTTACAGTACGAACGCTCAACACGTCATTCTCAAATCAGCAATATGGGATTGATCAGGCTCATATGTTCAGTGTCCGGCCGCGTTCGGGCAAGCAGGCACGAACAACTCCGCACACACAGGCCATCCTGGTGAACCTGTTATCGAGTTTTGATATTGATCAGGGAATGTTATTGCCGGATGGCCGGCTAGAGGTTCTGATGACAGCCACTTTGTAGTCAATGACAAAGAGCTAAACCAATATGCCCCGGTTGATGTGTCAACCGGGGCATTGATTTATTCAAGCCAACGATGCGACTTAATTATTTTGCACGTTTGAATTTATCCCAGAAAGTCTTACGCACCAGGTCGGTAAATTCACCGGAATCCAAATAGGTTCCATGACCATTGGGACAGGATTCATACGTGATGTGCGGTTGCTCGTGATCAAATTCCTCCAGCATAGTATCGTTGCATTCAGGACAGGGGTATTCTTTGATCGCGTTGGCCTTTTTACCCACAGCCTTATCGCCGCTATCGATAATATAGTCAGCCATCCATATATCATCACGAAGATTGCGTAGTTCATCCGGTTGGAACCAGAGCCCCCCACAGGAAGTGCAACGATCCACTTCGATTTGGTTATAACGGACGAGTTCCATTTCACCTGAACATTTAGGACATTGCATAACCATCGTACCTCATATTTGAAATTGCCTGGAGGCATTAAAAAATGCCCTCTACGTTTCTCTATTGTAGGGGTAAAAGTAAAAGAGGGTCAAACCAAAGCTGATGTGCTGATCCAATCTTCAACACATCTATGGGCCTTTACCGGAAATTTAGGCTTATATACATGACACGAGTCGGTAATCCGAGTGTTATGTCGAAGCCTATGTTTCGTATGCCAGTATCAGTTTACTGTCGGTTTTAGCTTTATAGTTGATGTCCCTGGTATCTATAAGATCACCTTCTCTAAGAGTTTCACCTGCATTGCTGCCTACACCGCTGGTTACATAAACCAGGCTCCTGCCGGGTTGACTGACACTATCACCGGCATCAACATGAGCAACATCAATCACCGTACGTGCGGTAAATGTTTTTTCCTGATCAGCCGGGCCGCCGTACACCCGGGTGCGCTTACCCGCCTCGGCGCGAAATTTTTGATATGCCGCGGGCTCCTCCTGGTCTTCCGGAATCATCCAGAGCTGGATCATCCGGTTTTTTGCGTTATCCGGATTGACTTCATTGTGACTAAAACCTTCACTACCGGCGCGCTGAACCTGTATATCGTCTACGAGAAGTTCCTCACCGTCCCCCATTGACCCTTCATGTTTGATTCGGCCTTCTACCATGATTGAAATAACGTCGATTTCCTTATGGGTATGCATTCGCGTTTCACCATGTGGCAAAAAACTGGCATCAGCCAAATAACAGAACTTACCAGTTCCTGTTGAGGTGCCGGCCTCACGGTGTCCACGGAAGAGGTTGGGGCTCATCACCAGGCGGGTTTCACGCAATCCTGCAAAGCCTCCACGTCGAAGACTGTTCCGTTTAATAATTTTCAATTTTTGACTCCTGTTCTGTATTTGCCTGGTGGAATGCTGACAAGCAAGGCACCTTCGTTTAGATTAAGAGAGTATAAACGGAAAGAACATAAAAAAAATGATCAGGATCAAGCGACGTAAAATGTTTTCGAGTTTGAATATTGTTGGAACTCAAGCCTGTCAGTTAAATTATTCAGAGTAAAAAGGATAACAAATGGAGAATCATCTTGCTTAAGGCACTGATCGAAAAGTTCGTGGATATACGTGATGAGAGTGAGCTGAAAGGGCTGTTAATAGCCACGCTTTATGGTTTTTTCATCATGTTTTCCTACTACATCCTGCGTGCGGTAAGGGATGAGATTTCATCGGCCGACCGGGGCAACCTGCAGTTGCTCTGGACCGCTGTTTTTTTCGTGATGATGCTGGCCGTGCCCGCATACTCCTGGTTGGCTTCAAAGTTCTCCCGGGGTGTCTTTGTGCCGCTGGTCAACCGGTTTTTTATAGCCTGCCTTGTGGTTTTCTGGGCCTGCCTGGTTTTTCTGCCGCCTGAAGCAAGACCCTGGATTGACCGTGTGTTCTATGTCTGGAGCAGCGTTTTTGCACTGTTCGTCGTGACGGTATTTTGGGGCTTCATGTCGGATTGTTTTGATAATAGCCAGGGCAAACGATTATTCAGCTTTATTGCCGTTGGCAGTTCGCTGGGTGGTATGGCCGGCTCCGCCGTTACCTCTGTATTGGCTGAAAATCTGCCTGTCTTCTCGTTGCTCTTACTGGCTTGCATTCCGCTTGAGGCGGCATCCTGGTGTGCACGGTCTCTTCATCAGCGCTTTAATACCGGCTCGGTGTCCATTCCGGGTGAAGCTCAAAAAGTGATTGCAGGCAATGCCTGGAGTGGAATGCAGGCAGTTTTTGCGTCGCGCTACCTGATGGGAATTGCGGCTTTTATTGCATTAATGACCTTTGTTTCCACCATGTTGTACTTCCAGCAGGCCAGCCTGGTGGCTGATGCTTTCGCGAACAGGGGTGAAAGGACAGCCTTTTACGCCAGGGTTGACCTGGTGGTAAGCGCGCTGACCATCGTTTTCCAAATCTATCTGACAGCGCGTATTATCAAATGGCTGGGTGTCGGGCTGACGCTGGCTATTGTTCCAATATTGATGGCGATGGGGTTTGTGCTGCTCGGGCTTTACCCGACATTGACAGTGCTGGTGGTTATTCAGGTTATTTACCGCGCGGGACGTTATGGTTTAACTAAGCCCGCCCGTGAGATTTTATGGACAGTTCTGGGCCGGGAAGCAAAATACAAATCAAAACCATTCCTTGATGCCGCGGTGTATCGTGGCGGTGACTTGCTCAGTGGCTGGATTTATACAGGTCTGGCGGCCCTGGGGCTGTCTATCGGGGCAATCGCATTGACCGCTGCCCCGGTGGCTGGACTGTGGACGCTATTGGCCTTTAAACTAGGTTCAATACAGGAGAAACTGGCAATCAGTGGGGTAAAAGAAAAATGAGTTTCTCCAGACGGGAATTACTCAAGCTCAGTGCCGGTGCAGGATTGCTCGCAGCTGCCGGCCATTGGCACCCCGTGATGGCGGAAACAGCAACCAGGATAACCACAACCATTCCATCAAGCGGCGAGGAGTTGCCGGCAGTAGGAATTGGCACGCGGGATTTCCGTTCAGACGCCAATGCGGATGATATGCAGCGCTTCAGGAAAACACTGGAAGCTGTTCATGCGTCCGGCGGCAGGGTAATTGATACCTCACCCAATTACGGGGAAGCGGAAACCGTTATCGGTGGTTTACTCCGCGAAATCGGTATACGTGATGAAATGTTCATGGCGACAAAAGTGGACAGGGAAGATCAACAGCAAGGTATTAAACGAATGAACCGGTCATTCGAATTGCTGGGCGGGAATCAAATTGACCTGATGCAGGTGCACAACCTGCGGGGTACTGAAGCAGAACTGGAAACCATGAAAAAATGGAAGTCTCAGGGGCGCTTTCGCTATCTTGGAGTGACCACGCACAGTCCGCGACAGTATGATGATATGCAGGACGTCATGCGTCGTCACCCATTGGATTTCATACAACTGAATTACTCCGTAGCAGATCGTTCAGCAGAAAAAAGTATTTTGCCGCTGGCGCGTGATCGTGGCATCGCGGTATTGGTTAATCTCCCATTTGCCAGGGGCAGGCTATTCAAAGCGGTGGGCGACAGGCCACTACCGGATTGGGCGGCGGATATGGACGCCAGTAGTTGGGGACAGGTTTTCCTCAAGTACGTGATATCTTACCCGGCATCAACCCTGCCGATCCCGGGAACAACCAAACCGCATCATGCCACTGACAATATGGCTGCGGCCACGGGGCGGTTGCCGGATGCCGCGTTGAGACATGAGATTGAGACCTACATAACACCCTTGCTTTAAAAAAGCCCGGGTTTAAGGGTTATTACAGGAGTTACTGCGAAAATGGGACCCCGGGTCAAACTACTATTGTTTTTGTTGCTTGCGCAATCATCCGCATCGGTACTTGCTGCCGATAAGCCGGATATTTTTTCAGATACCGCAACACTGTTGCCTCCGGTCCAGAGATGGTCCGGAGCAAGCGAAGCACTGATGGTCGGTGCAGATGATCCGTGGGTTACGCCAGCCGAACGGACGCAACTGAGTGCAACACCAGATTATGATGAAACCATCGACTGGTTGCGCAGACTCGTAAGTGCGGCGCCTGAACTGGAGATGGTACCGATAGGCCGCAGTTTGCAGGGAAGGGAAATCTGGATGGTGATAGCCAGTGCCGACCGGGCATTCAGTGCCGAAGCAATGAAGAAAACCGGCAAACCGTTGCTACTGGCGCATTCAGGCATCCATGCAGGAGAGATTGACGGTAAGGATGCCGGTCTGATGTTATTGCGTGACATGACCGTTGCGGACAAGCGAAAAGAGCTTTTGGCGGAATCCAGTTTCCTGTTTATTCCAATATTGAATGTTGATGGTCACGAACGAAGATCAGAATTTAACCGGATTAATCAACGAGGACCCGTTGAAATGGGCTGGCGTACCAATGCCCGTAACCAGAACCTCAATCGTGACTTCACCAAGCTGGATACAGAGGGTGTGCGTGCATTGATAAAGGTGTTCAGGCAATGGCAGCCTGATTTGTACCTGGATCTGCATGTAACTGATGGTGCGGATTACCAGTATGACATCACATTCGGTGGAAACGGCCGTGATGGCTGGTCTCCCGCTATCGGCAACTGGATTGAAGATGTTTACCGTCCGGCAATCGGTAAGGCTCTGAGTGAGAATGGACACGAACCGGGCGGGCTGATTTTTGCAGCCAATGGTATGGATATGAAGGATGGTTTATTGACCTGGTCAGGTAATCCGCGTTTCTCAAACGGCTATGGTGATGCTGTTCACCTACCCGCGATTCTCGTGGAGAACCACTCCCTGAAACCTTATAAGCGGCGTGTACTGGGAACCTATGTCCTGTTGGCGGAGACACTGGAGCTGCTTGGTAGGGAAAAGGCCTCGCTAAGCAAGGCTACGGAAACAGATCAGCAGCGGCGGCCGACGTCGATTCCCCTGGCTTTCGAGCGTGATCAGGCCTTGCCTGAGAAAACTGTGTCGTTCAAGGGTATTGGTTCGCAGCGTTTCCAGGGCCGGGTTTCAGGTGCAGAAGTTGTGCGCTGGACGGGTCAACCGGTCGTCGAGACAATTCCCGAGATCTTTATCACCAAACCCACGGTTAGGGTTAAACCACCAGGCGCATATCTTATTCCCCCGGCCTGGAAAGATATAGTTGAGCGCATCGCGATGCATGGCATCGACGTGGAACAGATCAAACAACCCCTGACTACGGTAGCTGAAGTCTACCGGTTACCCGGTGCCGGTATTGCAAAGCCTTCTGAATGGACCCCTAATCCGTTTGAGGGCCATATTCGGATCGACCCGGGCGAGCCGGTGAAACAGGTGATTGAAACGACTTTTCCTGCCGGTAGTTACCTGATCAGTACCGACCAACCTTTGGGTGAGCTCGTAGTTTTGATGCTGGAACCACAGGCGCCGGATTCCTTATTGCAATGGGGGTTTTTCCTCGAAATATTTAACCGAACCGAATATGCAGAAGCCTATGTGCTGGAGCCCCTCGCACAGAGAATGCTGGACAATGATGCAGAATTGAAAAGTCGTTTTGAGCAAAAGCTGGCGAGTGATGAAGGTTTTGCAGCGAGCCAGCAACAGCGTTTGATGTGGTTTTATGAGCAAACCCCGTTTTATGATGAGCAATATCTGTTGTATCCGGTTGTCAGGATACCCGGAAGTAACTGATTTATTAATTGACGTTATGGAATTATGGGTTCGGGTGATGTTATTTTTGTGAAAGAAGGTCAAATACAAGACAAAGAGTGAGTTTGCGACATTTAGTCATATATAATACCGTGTGAGACGAGGGTGCAGTTTTTACCATTTTTGGAGGATGTAAGCAGTGAAAAATTATAAGTTGGGTTTAGTTGTGGTTGTGTTGTCATTATTGCTCAGTGCCTGTGCTTCAGGTCCGGGCAAATCAGGATGGTATGACCAGTGGGGAAGTTGCGCAGCAGCAGGCGCAGCAGCGGGTATAGCTGCCGGTGCGACGGATGATTTTGATTCCGCAATAGCTGTTGGTGCAGGTGGTTTTCTTGTTGGTGGAGCGATCTGCGCGTGGGGAGATACCGATGCTGACGGCGTAAAGAATTATAAGGACGACTGCCGCGGCACCGTGGAAGGTGGAATTGTTGATGAGCGCGGTTGTGAGATAGACAGTGATGGCGATGGTGTGGTTGATCGTCTGGACGAATGCCCGGGAACACCACAAGGTGTCACGGTCAACGAGCGCGGATGTGAAGTTGACAGTGATGGCGACGGTGTTGGCGACAGCCGTGACCGATGCCCTGGCACACCGGCCGGTGCGAAAGTAGACCAGTACGGTTGTGAACTGGATGGTGATGGCGATGGTGTTGTTGACAGTAAAGACAAGTGCCCATCCACACCTGCCGGCAGGGCTGTTGATAATTACGGTTGTACGCTTGAAGCAGAGTACAAACTCGAACGTGTTAATTTCGAATTTGATTCTGCCACGTTGACTGCTGACTCAACCGCCAGTCTGGATGAAGCGGTTCAGATTCTGAAGCGTCATTCCGATCTGAAAGTTGAGATTGCCGGACATACCGACAGCATAGGTAACGATGATTACAACATGGGCTTGTCTAAACGTCGTGCCCAGGCTGTAGCTGACTACCTGATTGCTCACGGTGCGACCGCTGCTAACATATTTGTGAAAGGTTATGGTGAGACTGACCCGGTAGCAGATAACGGCACAGAAGCGGGACGTGCTGCCAACCGTCGGGTTGAGTTGAGGCACTGATCTCTAACTGTTAAGCGTTAGACATTAAAGACCCGGCAGTATCCACTGCCGGGTTTTTTTTGCTTATTGATTCGGGGTTGGTGATTGTTCCTGAAACTATTTTTTGTAATTCAGGCGCTGACGCATCCTGAAATTACGCCACCGGTTGGCCGGCTTGGTGTTTTTCCAGCCGTTTTGAAACATTTCTTCAATCGCATCCAGTACCCGGTCTGAAGACGCACCATCAAGAAATGGCGTCATTGACGGGCCATATTCCCCGATTGCCCTGAGTAAATCCGCACCCGGTGCCAGCGCCTGTCGAACCGCATTTTCCAGTTCACTGGACTGGGTGATATTGATCATGCATTCCTGTGGGTCTCTGTTTTTGTAGGTGACCACCGGCTTTTTCAGTAATAAGAATTCCTGCAGTATTGAGGAGTTGTCGCTGACAATCACATCCGCCCGGTGCAATAAACTCAATACGCTGCCCGTGTCATGGAAGGACAGGTGCGCGCTCTCCAATGAACGGTAGCGGTCTACGGTTTCTCTAGCCATTTTAGGGTGCAGCGTGATCAGCCATTGCCATTCGCCGGTTTTTGAAAGCCGTTTTATTTCAGAAAAAAGAGGCTCGGCACCGGACAAACGTGGTGTGAAGGTTGAACCAAAAAGTATTTGAGGCCGGTCGTACCTTTCCTTAACCCGGTCCGGGTTCAAAATCGCATCCAGTTTCGGCCATCCCGTTTCTCGAATTTCAAAATATCCACGTTTCCTTTGGAATGGTTCAAGCATGGCGCTGCGTATGGGACCTTCAGTGCAATAAAGGTCAAATAGTCCCCGTTCCTTGTAATCTATGCCGCGTTTATCTTCATTGAGGCCGTGAAACACCTGCACTTTAAGTCCAGGAATGAAGCCTGGCATCTGGTCACCCGGTGCAAACACCGCATCCGGATTGTATGCAATTGCCTCAGAAATATCCGGCACCAGTTCTTCGCCCGGCTCCAGTAACTCCGGGGAGGCATTTTCGACTAATAACCAGCGGATCTCATGACCACGCTTGCGGGCGGCACTTTGCAAAGGACGCAATACCGCAAATGAATAGTCCTGTTCGAGGTAGAACAGGAAACGTCTGGGCTGTTGTCCGGGCTCGGTATTGCTTGATGCTTCCATGGTCAGAACATTCTGCTGCTTTTTAGTATTAACCCAATGAACCCTCGGATTGTATCACTAGCCATTAAGGGCGATCACGGGAGTTTTTGTCCAGACGTTATTCAGCTAAACTAGCTGACTTTATTGAGATGAATAAGCAGGCAAGCGGTATGGATGTTTACTTTGGAACTGTAGCCAGGGCCGCACCTGTGAGTGAGGGCGGCAGCCTGTTTAAGCTGGATTGGGAAAGCAAGACCATCATTCGGGAAGTGCCCAATGTACCGGTTGAGCCTTCCCTGTACCATGATCCCAATGCGCGGGGAAATGTACGCGGTGTTCGGGGTATCCGTATCTTCAATGACGAGGTCGTTGCAGCCGATTATCACACCTTGAATATTTTTGACCGCGACTTGAATTTGCAGCGAAAATTGACCCATGGCCTGATGGTGGGTATTCACGAAACGCATCTTGAAGGTTCTTCTATCTGGATCACCTCTACCACCCTTGATGCAGCGCTTAAATACCGGCTTGAGGATGGTGCACTGGAAGCATCGTACTGGCCACGGGAAATGCCCGAATTCCAGAAGATGCTGGGGCTTAAGCCACTGCCCATCGATAAGAGCATCGACAATCGTCTGAATTATCTTGAACAGGCTTCTTTTCGCGGTCCGTCACATCTGCACCTGAATGCTGTGTGTGAGTTTCGAGGTGAGATCTTTGCCCTGTTTCATTCCAAATGCCTGGTCGCCAACCTCAGCAAGGGTACGATTGTCATCCAGGATGAAAAGCTGAAGCACGCACACAACCTGATTATGGAAGAGCCCGGTGTGGTCTATGTCAATGACACCCATCGTACGGTTGTGCGTGAGTATGACCTTGAGAGCGGTCAGCAAATCCGCGCCATTGATATTAAAAAAATGCGGGGCATCAAGTCACTTTTATTGAAAAGTGCTGCTCATGCGATCGGGCAGATGGGTGTTTCATTTTTTGGGAAACGAAGAAAAGCCACTGCCAAGCCCCTCTATCTGCGTGGTCTGTCAATTACACCTGATTTCATTTTTGCGGGGTTTTCGCCGGCAACCATCGTATGTATCGACAAGCGGTCAGGGAAATTGATTGATTCCTATACTCACAGTACCGATATGCGTGTATGTATCCATGGACTGACCTGCGGGTGATAATTCCGGTTCAGACCTGATTGTCAAAAGAATACCCAAACAGCTCAATTTCCCTGGACCAGTGGCTGGCGACCAACTCCCTGCTTTCACTGTCATAGTAGTCCTGGTAATGACTGTGATCGCTCACATTTTTACGTTGTAGTTCCTGGTAGGGTATTCTTATCCGGGTACAAACGGTCTTCCAGTCATCTTGCAGATTTTCGAGCTTGCCAACAAAGTCCATCAAGAGGTTTCCGTTCCGGTCACATAGCATATTGATCTGATAAGCGTCCTTGCGTGGTATTTGCATTTGGATGAACTGCTTGAAGCCATCCAGTTTCTTCACCCGGGCATGACGGCCATGGGCCGGTCTTGCCAGCAGAAAATTGTACTCAGAAACAAGCCTGTCCCATGGGTTACGGACAAAGGCAAACTTGAAGTACCGGTTGAATGTTTCGGTAGGCATCCGTTTTTGCGCCGCCTGAATATCATCGTGTGCCCTGAATACATTCTTTTGATAATTACGTTCCAGCTTGGCACGGCTTTTCAGGTGCGCAACTCTGCCTTCCGGTCGGGGCAGACACATGGGTAGAAGAATGGTTTTCATGCTGGTACTGGCCACTTTGCGCATACGCAGAAAAATGAATTGATGGCTATCGGAAATCAGCATGTCGGGCGGTCTGCTAAATGCACAACTTGTATTATGAAGAGAGATTGGCGAGAACGTCAATGTGGTCCATTGAAAATGGTTGAGATCAGTTTGATGATTAAAGTGTATTGGTGCGTCAGGGTGTTAAAGCTGGTGCAATTTGTGACGGGTGCCAAGGCTGCACGGTACCTTGCTTCCGGACTCGCTCAAGCACATATAGGTACTTGCGGCGTGTCCTGGTAGTCAATACCCCCGCCCCGGCGCCCCTCACTTCAAGCAGTTAAGGAATGCCCAGCGCTTTCAGTTGAGTTTGGATTTGAGTCTCGGATACCAGATAGCCTGTGAAATACCACGCATTGCCATGAATATCAAAATGGCACCCCACAATCCTTCAAGCCCCCATCTGGCCGACATCGGGTTGAGCACAAGGATGTAGATCACAAAGGCAATTGCCATGGTTACCATCATCGCAGCCCCCGCGGTGGCGGCAATATAGACCCCGTCAAACTGATAGCAGGCAACCGCCACAATAGGTAAGGCAATTATCACCGGCATCAGTGTGTCTACTGCCAGGCGAACTGAGGGTAGATCTGTCAACAACGCGGTCAAGCCAGTGCCGCCCACCCAGAAACCGAGAGCGTATATCAGGCTGGCTGCCAGTGCCCAAATGCCCGTCAATTTAACCCAACGGTGAAACAAACTTGCCTTGCCTTCGCCCCAGGCTGAACCGGCCAGTGCTTCGGTGGCATGGGCAAACCCGTCCAGTCCAAGGGAAATCAGCAGCATGTATTGCATGATGACGTGG
>Ga0055584_100004108_pt1 | contig 14278 bp, 13 predicted proteins | sample OSDHelmetaG_FD_58716 | JGI IMG/M metagenome (GOLD analysis project Ga0055584, IMG submission 58716) | Pelagic marine sediment microbial communities from the LTER site Helgoland, North Sea, for post-phytoplankton bloom and carbon turnover... | ecosystem: Environmental > Aquatic > Marine >... | reverse complement strand
TTACCTTATTCCACAAATTCAACAAACTATTTACTGATATAAATAAAGAAGAAGGATTAAATCAACAATTAATACCTTACTTTATTTCAAGTCACCCTGCATCTACAGAAGCAGAAATGGCAGAACTAGCTATTGAAACTAAAAAACTTAATTTTAACCTTGAACAGGTGCAAGATTTCACTCCCACTCCAATGACAGTATCAACTGTCATTTATTATTCCGGTTATCATCCCTATACCTTGAAACCAGTTTTTACAGCAAAAAGCAGGGAAGAGAAATTAAATCAAAGGAGTTTCTTTTTTTGGTACAAACCTGAATATCAAAAAACAATAAAAAAAATATTAAAAGACAAAGGCTTACAAAGAATGGAACCATTATTGTTTGATAAGGGAATAAAATCAAACAATAAAAACAAATCTTTTTCTAAAAAAAAGAGTATACACGATAAACACATATAAATATTTATTATAGAGCTAATATTTAATTATATTAAAAAACCTGATAATTAAATATTATTTAAAACATATATATTGAATACACATCACCAGAATAAAAGTAAAACAATTAACAAAAAGAGCTGTAAACAGCAATTGAGAATAAAATATAAAAACGTGAAACTAGTATGAGAAGCATTTATCACAAAAAAGTATCTTTCTCTTGATTAGTTACATGTATTATTTAAAATCCAAATTATAAACACATGAAAAAGAGCAGAATAATATTACTACTATCTATTATATTATTTAGTAGTTGTGATGAATTATTTAATGAGGACAATGACTTTTTTTTAACAGAAGAGACTATAGTTGAAGGTTTAAAAGAAGCACTGGTTATTGGTGCTGATTCAGCCTCTAACCAACTTTCATTAACCGATGGATACTATGGAAATGAATTAATTAAAATTCTGCTACCTCCTGAGGCCGATATTATTGTTGAAAATATAGAATATATTCCGGGTGGCGATGAATTAATTGAAAAAATTATATTAGGAATTAATCGTTCTGCAGAAGATGCCGCAAAAGAAGTAACACCTATATTTGTCAGTGCAATAACTAATATGTCTATTATAGACGGAATTACTATACTAAATGGGGAAAATGATGCTGCCACATCTTATTTAAAAAGCAACACCTACAGTGAACTATATGATTTATATCAACCAAAACTGGAATCATCATTAGATAAAAAATTAGTAGGAAGTGTTTCTACAAATAGTCTATGGTATACACTTGTTGATCAATACAATAGCATTGCCAATACATTGGTTGGGAAACTTGCCGGACTTCAACCAGTAGAGACACAGCTAGATAGCTATATAACAAATAAAGCCTTAGACGGTTTGTTTTTAAAAATTGCAGAGGAAGAAAGTGCTATACGAACTGATCCTGTAGCCAGAGTTACAGATTTATTAGAAGAGGTTTTTGGAAATTAGTAAATCCAAAGTTTTCCCTGCCAAGTATCTCTTTGCTCCATAAGCTTTTCAATCATACGAGTAATTTCAAAATTTTTAACACCCCACTTGGGTGCTAAAAGTAAATCATAAGGTGCTTGACTGGCAAAACGCTCTAAAACAATATCAGGACGAAGTCGTTCAACAAAGTCAACTATTAAATTTAGATACTCATCTAATTCAAATACCTTATATCTATCCGGATTAGCTGAATAATCTTTACCCAATACTGAACCTTTAACATATTGTAACTGGTGAACTTTCAAATATTTAATTGGTATCTGTGAAACTATTGTAGCATGTTCTAACATTTGCTCTTTAGTTTCACCAGGTAATCCGAGTATTAAATGCGCACCTACAGGAATTTTTCGAGAATGTAAACGATTTACTGCATCACAAGTTGATTCAAAATCATGCCCTCGATTAACCCTTATTAGGGTATCATTATTTGTTGACTCTATACCTAATTCAACACTTACATAAACACGTTTCTGTAATTCTTCAAAATAATCAAGCAAAGAATCTGGTAAACAATCAGGCCTGGTTCCAATAATTAAACCTACAACTTTTGGAAGCTTTAATGCCTCTTCATACAATTTTATAAGATTATCTAACTCACCATAAGTATTGGTATAGGCTTGAAAATAAGCTAAAAATTTAGTTTCCGGATACCTTTTAGTAAAAAGATCACTTCCTTTTTTTACTTGTTCAACTATTGATATATCTGACTGACAATATGATGGTTTAAACGTTTCATTATTACAAAAGGTACAACCACCTACCCCTTTACTTCCATCCCTATTTGGACAGGTAAACCCTGCATTAATAGAAAGCTTTTGTATTCGTCCATTAAAAAGCTTACGCATATATCTACCAAAATCATTATATCTTTGATCATGTCCCCACTGAAATGCCATATCTATATGTTTTGATGCAAAGATAAGGTAATTATCATAAAGCTAAATCCAATTAAGTTCATGATTGTAATTTGCTTGCCAATATTATATATAACTGCATGCAGTCGACCAAATTCATAATCATTTGCAAACAGTAGGTCTATATAAGTACTTTAAAGCAACATTTTTAATGCTGCACAATACAACGAAATACCACATAGATTTGCTTCTAATATCATTAAATACATATTGATTTATACTACATTATAGATAATCCCTTTATGATTTATATAAACAAGTAGCGCTTAATTATATAAATTGATTTACTAGTTATTACCCCAGTACATCACAAAAAGAACAACCATAATTATTTACAAATCAAATGAACAACTTTTATAGATTTGATATACCGTAAATGCACTTTATTTTAATCAAATTCCTACTTTTGTTTTAAATATGTAAAAAACAATTATGCAACTCTTTTACGAACCAAATATTTTAAGTAATGGCGGATTACTTAGTCCTGAAGAATCAGCACATTGTGTAAGAGTATTGAGACATAAAACAGGTGATGCAATACATATAATTGATGGCAAAGGACATTTAATTAATGCGATAATTAAAGTTGCTTCACCTAAAGCCTGTGAAATAGAAATAAATGAAATTAAAAAAGAGCCTCCTTCATCAGTTCAATGTCATATTGCCATTGCGCCTACTAAAAATATTGATCGTACAGAATGGTTTCTCGAAAAAAGCACTGAAATAGGTATAGAAATAATAACCCCAATAATTGTAAAAAATTCAGAAAGAAGAATTATTAAACCGGCTCGCCTTGAAAAAGTAATAACTTCAGCAACCAAACAATCAGGCAGTTATTGGCGACCAATATTGCAGCCCCTTATTTCTTTTGAGGAATTTATTAATATTCCTTTCGTCGGTGATAAATTTATTGCCCACTGCCATAATGGACAAGAGCCACATTTAAAAAATATTGCTCAAAAAAATAAAAATGTACTTGTTTTAATAGGCCCGGAAGGAGATTTTACTTTAAAAGAAGTTGAAAGGGCAAAAGAAAAAGGATTTAAAACTGTATCTCTAGGTACTAAAAGACTCAGAACAGAAACAGCAGCCTTAGCTGCTAGCCACATTATTAGATTAATTAATGAAGAATAAAATTACAAATAGTCGCTCAGGCGCTTATTTGATAAATAATCTAAAATTTCACGAGACACTCTTTGAGAGAGATCACCAAATATGCATGAAGCAAAGGGGCATTTTGATTTATTTCCTGGACAATCTTGAACCTGAAATTTTCCTTCTATAGCCTCATATATATCAAGTAAAGTAATTTCTTCCGGATTCTTATTCAATATGAACCCACCTGAAGGACCTCTATTTGATGAAATAAATTCATTTTTTGCTAAACGTTGTAGTACTTTTGCCACATGGTGACGTGAACTCAATATTTGTTCAGCAATTTGGGTAACATTAAGTTTTTCATTTGATTGTGCAATCAGCACCATACTATGAAGACCAATAGATGCTGCTTCTGACAAGGCTACTATTTTCGACATATCTGAACATTAAAATTATTAAAAAGGCGAATATACCCAAAAAAGCAATTTTACACATTATTTGTTGGACTAATTAAGTATTTCTAAAATAAAAAAGGCTGTCTTATCATATAAGACAGCCTTTTTATAATACCACTTTAAATCTATTTAGATTGCTCTAATTGAAGAGTCTGTGCAGTTATATCACTAACTGAAGAGGGACCAAAATATTGAATAGGTCCAGGATATAAATATCTGGTATTAATAGCCCAATCTTCACGGTTCCTAAGCAACTTTTTAAAAGGTTCACCATCTAATTCTACCAATGCCTTTTGAATCACTGGCTTCATAATCCCATGACGCTTCTCCATATTCATCATCATAGTAATTGGAGCCCCACCGGGAACCCAATCATCAGCAGGAGCTGTCAAGTTTTTTACTGAAGCCATATAGCCAGTCTTTCCCTCAGAAATAAGCAATGCGGAAGTATATCCAAGACTATAGCAGTAATCTGCATCAAAATTAGAAGGTGCAGCACACCTTCCTTCATACCCAAAGAAATGAGCCTGGCCAGAAAACTTCCCTTTATATTCACCTGCAAGCTTATGTTTATTAAGCTTTGTCTTAACCATATCAATCAATAGCTTTTCAGTTTCAATCATAGACACTTGAACATTGCCATGAGGATCCCTGTCCAATAACAACTGATTTGCAAAATTATCAGGAAGACTATTAAATATCGCTGCAGATTTTTCATCAAGCTTTTTAGCTACATAATTCTTACGATCCTTAATCGCCTCTAAATCAGCAACCTCTTTTTCATGCTTAGCTAAAATATCATTCAATGAAGAAATTAATTTCTTCATTGCAGGTATAAACTCCACAACTCCCTCAGGAATTAATACAGTTCCAAAATTATACCCCTTTTCAGACCTTTTTATTATAACTTCTGTAATTTCAGAAACTAAATCATCAAGACTTAATCCCTTATTCTCAACTTCTTCGGAAATGACAGTAATATTTGGCTGAGTTTCTAAAGCACATTCAAGACATATATGAGATGCTGAACGTCCCATTAACCTAATGAAATGATAATATTTTTTAGCAGAATTTGCATCCCTTTGTATATTACCAATTAGTTCACTATATGTTTTACACGCAGTATCAAAACCAAAAGAAGTTTCCACAACTTCATTTTTAAGATCTCCATCAATAGTTTTTGGTACACCAATCACTTGAATTCCAGCTTTTTTTTGAATAAAATACTCTGCTAAAACACATGCATTGGTATTAGAATCATCACCACCTATAACAACAACAGCTTTAATACCTAACTTATGACAATTTTCAATAACTTTATCAAACTGAGTTTCTTCTTCTAGTTTGGTACGTCCCGATCCAATTATATCAAAACCTCCGGTATTTCTATATTGATCAACGATTTCAGATGTGAGCTCAATATATTCATTATCTACCAATCCACTTGGTCCACCAAGAAAACCATAGAGTTTATTTTCTTTATTACAAGACTTTAATCCGTCAAAAAGACCTGAAATAACATTATGACCTCCGGGAGCTTGTCCTCCAGATAATATAGCCCCCACATTGTAAACAGGATATTGTTTTACTTCACTTCCTGTTTCGAAGGTAATTACAGGCATACCATAAGTATTTGGAAATATTTTTTCAATATCTCTTTGATCTGCAACGGATTGAGTTTTATCACCTTCTATAATAGTCACTTTCCCTTTAAGTGATTTGGGTATTTTGGGAATATAACTTTCCCGTGCAATTTGAAGTGGGCTTTTTAACATTGATAGGATTTTTAGTTTCTTACTATACTAACAAATAGTAAAGAAAAATTAAGCAATACTATATTACAACAATGTACAAATTTGTAAATATTTTCTTAAAGTAAAAAAAATGGATTAATAATAATTATAAATTAATTATATTAATTCTAAATAACAAAATATTTGCAAAATAATATTATAAATTTTAAAGCACCTTAATACAATACTTAAGTCTTGGCTTTTTTGTATATTTGATAAATTAAAAATATCAAGAATAAGATGCCAACTTTTTCGATTATTATTCCAGTTTACAACCGCCCAAATGAACTAAAAGAACTTTTAGACAGCATAAAAAAACAAACTTTTAAAGACTTCGATGTTACTATTATTGAAGATGGATCTAAAATAACAAGCGAAAAACTATCACTTGAATATAGCACACAATTTTCAATAAAATATATAGCTCAAACTAACCAAGGGCCCGGCCCAGCCCGAAATAATGGAGCATTTCAAGCTAGTGGATCCTGGTTAATATTTTTTGATTCAGATTGCATTATTCCTGACAACTACCTTGAAATTATTAATAAAGAAGTTGAATGTACTGATTTTGACTGTTTTGGCGGTCCCGATAAAGCCCATCCAAATTTTAACACTATTCAAAAAGCTATAGGTTATGCTATGAGCAGTATTTTAACTACCGGAGGAATTAGAGGAGCCAAAGAAAACTTAGATATTTTCTATCCAAGAAGCTTTAATCTAGGTGTACGAAATAGTGTTTTCAATTCTTTGCAGGGATTTAGTGATATGCGCTTTGGAGAAGACTTGGATTTTAGTATGCGTTTACTTAAAAAAGGATACTCTACAAAATTACTAAGAAAAGCATTTGTATATCACAAACGAAGAAATAATTTCCGTTCTTTTTACAAACAAGTATATAATTCAGGAATAGCTCGTATTAACTTAGATATACGACATAAAGGCACCATGAAAATTGTTCATTGGATACCAGCTGCATTCGTATTAAGCCACATCTTAATTTTAACAGTCGGAATTTTTTACCCTTTTTTCTTATTGTCACTACTATTTATACCAATGATAATATTATTTCACTCCTTTTATGTAACAAAAGAAATTAAAACTGCTTTTTATTCTGTACCAGCAGCATTTACACAGACTATTGGTTATGGCCTTGGCTTTATAAAAGCTTTCATTTCAAGAAAAATATTAGGGAAAAGTGAATTCCATGCCTTTCATCAAAATTTTTACAAATAGTCCTAATTCCTAACCGACCATAATTGCCCCATTTTAACTACCTTTCCCTTAATTTTATTTAAAAGGATTTCAGAAGGCTCAGGAAATATTTTTAATAACTCCTCATCACTCATTTGAAGGATCATCTTCCTATAATACCTCCCTTTTTTGTTGAGCGATACTACATTAATATTAGTATTATTTCTCATATAGTTCGACAATAATCATAATAATAACGTCAAACTATAGTTATTAGTATATTTATAAAAAATCTATATGAATATTTTTTATTCAACTTAGAAATATTTTCAGTTAAGAAGACACTAAAACATTACGCTCTTCCATCATTCTCCTTAGATTGATTAAAGCATATCGCATTCGTCCCAAAGCTGTATTTATACTCACATTAGTCTCTTCTGCAATCTCTTTAAAGCTCAATCCTAAATAATGACGCATTTTCACCACCTCTTTTTGATTATCAGGTAACAAATCAACCAATTCAGAAACATCCCTTAAGACTTCTTCATTAACCATCTGATCTTCAATGGTATTGTCAGAATATTTTGGATGATTGAATAAATCCTTTGCATGATCATCGTTATACACAATTGGAAAATGCTTCTGCCTTCTAAAATGATCAATAATCAAATTATGAGAAATTCGCATAACCCATGATGCAAATCTACCGGATTCGGCATATTTACCCTGCATGATAGAATGATGTACCTTCAGAAAAGCATCCTGAAAAATATCTTCAGCAAGCTCTTGTTTACGCACCATCAAGAAAATGTAAGAAAAAATTTTCTGCTTATGACGTTCTAATAGAATGTCAAAGCATTTTTTTTCACCGGAAACGAAACTTTTTACAAGTTCTTCGTCCGACAGTTTTAATAAATCTGTCATAACAAATATTTAATTGATCACTTGTAAATTTGTTTCTATAGGCAAATTCTTTTGAAGATTAGATTGCGAATTAATATAAAAACGTCAACAAAACCAAATTTTTTTTTACTTTTTTAACATCGCTGTGATTTAAAATATAAAACTGGCCACTATCAATTCTCAAAAAACAGTTTCTTATCATATCTTTGCACTAATATAAATAACTTTTGCTTTAATTACTTATGTCATCATCCAAAGTTAATGCTCAAACGCACATTTTAATAAAAGGTGCTCGCGTTCATAATTTGAAAAATATTTCGCTTAACATACCACGCAATCATTTCATTGTAATAACAGGGGTGTCTGGATCCGGGAAAAGCTCTTTAGCTTTTGACACCCTATATGCTGAAGGTCAACGCAGATATGTAGAAAGTTTGAGCTCATATGCAAGACAATTTTTAGGAAGAATAAATAAACCTGAAGTTGATTATATAAAAGGTATTCCTCCTGCAATTGCAATTGAGCAAAAAGTAAACACACATAATCCCAGATCAACAGTTGGTACTTCAACCGAGATATACGATTATATAAAATTGCTCTATGCCAGAATTGGAAAAACACTTTCCCCTATTTCTGGAAAAGAAGTAAAACGTCACCAGGTTAAAGATGTGATTAATTTCATTAACAGTCATCCTCAAAATACTAAAGTAGCACTACTTGCTCCTATTCAACCAATAGAAGGCAGAACTTGTTATGAACATCTTGATCTATTGGCAAAGCAAGGCTTCAGTCGTATTGAAATCAATAATGAATTTATTGGTATTGAAGATTATTTAAAAAGAGGAGGAACCGGTAATAGTAATTGTTTTGAATTAAATCTTTTAGTAGACAGACTCATCGTAAATGCAAATGATAGCGATAATACATCAAGAATGGCTGATTCGGTCCAAACAGCATTTTACGAAGGGCAAGGCGAGTGTATAGTCAAAATATTTAATGACTCTATCCCTTCGGTTTCAACCTTTTCAAACAAATTTGAAGCCGACGGAATAACTTTTGAGGAGCCTACAGAACATTTGTTTGCTTTTAACAGTCCACTGGGAGCCTGTCCAAAATGCGAAGGTTTTGGCAGTGTTATAGGTATAGATGAAGATTTAGTTATTCCTAACAAAAACCTATCTATTTATGAAGATGCAATAGCTTGTTGGAAAGGTGAGAAATTAAGAGAATGGAAAGATATTTTATTACGCAATGCACATAAATTTGATTTCCCTGTTCACAAACCATATTTTGAATTAACTCAAAAAGAAAGACATTTATTATGGACTGGAAATAAATATTTTCATGGCCTTAATGAATTCTTTAAACACCTAGAAGAAAAACTATATAAGATACAAAACAGGGTAATGTTATCCAGGTATAGAGGCAAAACAATATGTCCTGAATGCAATGGAACAAGACTAAGAAAAGAAGCCTCTTGGGTTAAAATTCAAAATAAAAGCATACACGAATTAGTAATAACTCCAGTAAATCAACTATATAACTTTTTCAACAATTTAAAACTGGACGAACATGAACAAGAGGTAGCTAAACGAATATTATTAGAGATAAATAACAGATTAGACTTTTTAAATAAGGTAGGTCTGGGTTATTTGACATTAAACAGACTAAGCTCTACTCTATCGGGGGGCGAGAGCCAGCGAATTAATCTTGCAACTTCACTTGGAAGTAGTCTTGTTGGTTCCCTTTATATTCTTGATGAACCCAGCATAGGTTTGCATTCAAGAGATACAGAGCTATTAATAGGAGTTCTCAAACAACTTCAACAACTAGGAAATACTGTAATAGTGGTTGAACATGATGAAGATATTATTCGTGCCTGCGATGAAATAATTGATATTGGTCCTGCAGCCGGACAACATGGAGGTCAAGTAGTATTTCATGGTGCATTCACTAAATTAAAATCTGTCCCTAATAGTCTCACCACCCAATACCTTACCGGGACAAAATCTATACCTTTAGCCAAAAGCAGGAGATCTTATTCATCATACATTGAAGTGATTGGCGCAAAAGAAAATAATTTAAAAAATATTAATGTAAAATTTCCTCTCAATGTATTAACCGTTATTACTGGCGTAAGTGGTTCAGGAAAATCATCTCTGGTAAAAAAAGTACTATATCCTTCACTTAAAAAATTAAAAGGCGGATTTGCCGACAAAACCGGTAGTTTTGACTTATTAAAAGGAGATATAGAAGCTATTCAGGACATTGAATTTATAAATCAGAATCCCATAGGGAAATCATCCCGCTCAAATCCAGCTACATATTTAAAAGCCTGGGATGAAGTAAGAAAACTTATGGCTGATGAAAAACAAGCCAAATTGGAAGGTTTTAAACCTGCTCATTTCTCTTTCAACGTTGAAGGTGGACGATGTGATGAATGCCAAGGAGAAGGTACAATTAAGGTAGAAATGCAGTTTATGGCTGATCTTATTCTGAGATGCGAGAGTTGCAATGGGAAACGTTTTAAAAATGAAGTTCTGGAGATTAAACATAGAGGCAAAAATGTTTTTGATATACTTGAAATGACAATAGAAGAAGCTATAACATTTTTTTCGGCAAGTGAATCAAATACAGCAAAACGTATAGTAAACAAATTGAAACCATTAGCAGATATAGGCCTAGGCTATGTACATATGGGACAATCGTCGAGTACCTTGAGTGGTGGAGAAAGTCAAAGAGTCAAATTAGCATCTTTCCTTGCTCTAGAGAAAAGCGAACCAACTCTCTTTATTTTCGATGAACCTACAACAGGTTTACATTTTCATGATATAAACAAGTTATTAACAGCATTCAATGCCCTTATAGAAAAAGGACATTCTATTATTGTTGTAGAGCATAATATGGAAATCATTAAATCAGCCGATCATATTATAGACTTGGGACCTGAAGGAGGAAATGAAGGTGGTTATTTAGTGTTTGAAGGATCTCCGGAAGAAATTATTAATGAACCTAAATCCTATACAGGAAAATATCTTGCTCCTTATCTAAAATAAAGAGCAAGATATACATAACATTATTACTTAGGTTTAATACCAAATAATATGGCTATACAACCTCCTGTAATATATTTATCTTCTTCATTTTCCGGGATTTTCACATACACTATCATTGTTCCTGTGCTTTTAGCACTAAAGTCCCACGACTGAACAAAACCATGATTGGCATTATCGAAAATAATATTTCGCCTATCATCCATTAATCGTATATGTATTTGAGGCAAACTATCAGATGCAGAAACGACAAGTCTATATTCCTCTCCTTCAAAAAAAGTTTTATACAATTCAGCATTCTCTCCTTCTTCCATGTAGGTGGCATTGTAATTACCATCATGTATAAACTCCCCCAACTGCGGCTTAGCTATATTACGAGCAAAGCTTAAACATTGTGCTAAACTCCCTCCCGTTATTGAAAACAAAAAAAACAGAACTATCCAAAGACGGAAAGAAACAAATAACTTCATTATATATGTTTAAAATTCTTAGGAAACAAACTCAGCTCTAATTTCGCTAACTTTTTTAATTAACCTATCAAATGTATCTTGAGTAATAAAAGTCTCAGCCTCAGAACGTAAAATAGTTAACTTTTCATCAGGATGAGTTTCAGCCTCAACATCAGAAGTAGTAACAATTTTTACTTCATCAAAAATTAACTTTAATTCATTCATTCTATCCATCAAAAAACTAATATCAGCATTGCTTTTATATGAATCCATTAAATTAATGACAGTTTCTAACGACAATTTTTGATATACTATCCTGTCAATTAATTTAGAATTAATTTCCATCGATCCTTCTGTCAATTGGGTGGCTATATGTAATCCTTCTATCCAACCACCAAGTAAAACAATAACAGCAATAGCAGGCCTATCCTGCTCTGTTAAATATGCATTTGAATTCATGAATGTCTCTGAAATAATATCCATTACTACTTCACGATTATTCATATTTTCTTCTAAACGATGAATTGCTTCTTCATCTATCGCCTCCATAACACCCAAACGATCAGCTAATTGACGTGCACATCCCATGTAATTAATTGTGCTTTGAGTTTGATCAAAGAGACTGGAATAACTCATATCAGCACTATAAATACCTAAGTTTAATGCCATTTGCATATTGGTATTATATCTTGAAACATTTTCTATGTCATTCAACAAATCAGGATTGTAAGTTGCACCTGATCGCTTAATAAGCATAGCTGTTTCAAGTGGAGATGGTAGAGAATAAAAAATCAATTTTGATTTATTAAAATCGGCAAGTAGTTGTTCATCGATTACAACAGAACGCACAATTTCATCTTCAGAAGATTCTTTCTCCTTCTGCTGTTGACATGTACAACCAAATGAAAACACTAATATCAATACAGATAATAATATAGGACTCTTTAGGGTAATTTTTTTCATAATTTGCTTAATTAAAAATGGCAATGCATATCAAAAGTAAAAATATCTTTTAAATTACAATCACCATAACTTCAAAGTTCATCAAAAAAATACAAAAGGTCAAATATATCCTTTCACATAATATATTGTTTATAAAAAAAGCCGGCTTTCCGGCTTTTTTTAATAATATAAATCCTATTCAAATTTTGAAAAATATTTCATAAACTGAGCCCTTTCATATACTGCCGGATTTTTAATTTTTCCGTAACTCATAAGCCCCCTAAACTCATCTATGCTATCAAATTCTTTTTCTTTCATCCAAGACTCAAGCTTTCTTAACATACTCAATATAATTTCAGGTCCTTGTTTATATACTGCAGAACAAATCTGCACCGCATTTGCACCTGCTAATAACTGCTTTATTACAGCATCGCCATCATGCACACCTGTTGATGCTGCCACATCTATATTCTTAATTTTATCACTTACAATAGCGACCCATCTAAGCGACCTGCTAATATCCGAGGGAGAACTAAATACCTCTGAAGGTTTTAAACTAAGGTTATTTATATCGATATCCGGCTCATAGAAACGATTGAATAATACCACTCCTTTTGCACCAGACACAGAGAGTTTATCAACTACAGAAACTAAATTGGAGAAGTACATACCCAGTTTCATAACTACCGGAATGGTAACTACTTGAGAAACAGATTTAGCTATTTTATAATACAACTCCTCATAATTTATTGAATCGCTATTTTTGTCTGTATTAACAAGAAATAGATTCAACTCTAAAGCATCTGCTCCGGCATTTTCTATTTGCTTAGCAAAATCAATCCATTCATCTGCAGAAAAACAATTTATACTTGCGATAACTGGTATATCAACAGCAGCTTTAGCTTCCTTTATTAGAGATAAATATTCTGAGACAGAGTTATTCCTAGAATAATTTTTAATATAATCCATTGCCTCTGGATAATCCAAACCGGACCCCTGATATATACTACGCTCTACATCATGGTTTATTTGTTCTTCAAACAATGATTTAACAACAACAGCACCTGCACCTGCAAGCTGCAACTTTTTAATTTTCTCAACACTATTAGTGAGTCCCGAACTTCCTACGATTATAGGGTTTTTTAATTTTAGACCCAAATAAGTGGTTTCCAGATTTGTCATATTCTAAATTTTATATTTGTCAACAATATATTTCAGTGATTATTTTTAAATATAGGTAAATTAAAAATAATCACGTTTGCCAAACAGGGCACTGCCCACTCTCACCATAGTAGCACCCTCTTCAATTGCAATTTTATAATCATTAGACATACCCATACTAAGTTCCTTAAAGAAAGTGATATCTGAAAAATGCTTTTGTTTTATTTCATCAAAAAGCAATTTTAAAGACTTAAATTCTCGTCTTATTTGATCATCATTTTCAGTAAAGGTTGCCATCCCCATTAAACCCCTTATTTCAACATTACTAAATTCATCAAGCTGTCCACTATTAATAATAGATTTTAATTCTTCAGCCGAAAAACCAAATTTAGTACTTTCTTCTGCAATATGTACCTGCAAAAGACAAGGAATTATACGTTTATTTTTTGCCGCTTCTTTATTTATAGTTTTAAGTAATTTCAAACTATCTACCCCATGAATTAAACCAACAAAAGGAGCAATATATTTAACCTTATTAGACTGTAGATGACCTATCATATGCCACACAATGTCAATAGGCAAAGCCTCTTTTTTAGTCACTAATTCCTGTACCTTATTTTCACCAAAATGCCTTTGCCCACAATCATATGATTCCTTCACCAACTCAACAGGATGAGTTTTAGTCACAGCAATTAGTCTTACATTTTCAGGAATGAAAGATTGAATATTCTTAAATTTATTGGCTAATGACAAATTCATCTAACTTCAATTTAATCAAAAATTAAGACTTTTATAAATAATATAAATTTCCGTTTAACAATAATTATTTACAATGAAAAACCTATACC
>Ga0055584_100004107_pt1 | contig 14280 bp, 12 predicted proteins | sample OSDHelmetaG_FD_58716 | JGI IMG/M metagenome (GOLD analysis project Ga0055584, IMG submission 58716) | Pelagic marine sediment microbial communities from the LTER site Helgoland, North Sea, for post-phytoplankton bloom and carbon turnover... | ecosystem: Environmental > Aquatic > Marine >... | reverse complement strand
CTCGTTCTCCTCCACCCACCGCGCGGCCACCTCCGCACTGTGCGGCTTTCCCGACACCGCGAGGTATGTGAAGTACGCGACCTCCGACAGGTCATCGGCCGATGGCTGGATGACGTGCGCGGCGGTGGCCAGGTAGCCGTTGGGGGTCACGGCGAAGGCGGTCCCCTCACGCGTTACCTCACGGGCCGCAGGCGGGAGACGCACCACGGTGCCGTCCTTCGTTCGCAGGGCCTGCATGCGGGTGGTCACCTGCACCTGCCACACGGCGGGCATGGCGATGAGCGCCCCGCGGTCGCGCGGCTCGGGCGACAGTGCATCGGGCACCCCGGTGGGGATGTCCGCCGTCGCGGGTCCGGCCGTGCCGAGCACGGTTGCCGCGCCCAGGATGAGGGTGGCGATGACGGTGCGGATGCGCATCCCGGCCAAGGCTAGAACGCCTCGGCCCGCCCACCCGGCCGAACCGGTGGCTACCGCCAGCCACCTCCCCGCGGGCCGCGCAGGGCGGAGTCAACCGTCATCGCCCCGTACAGGAGCCCCGCCACGGGCAGCGCCAGCCGCCAGGGCCAGGCCAGGCCGAACGCACGGGTGGCGGGCCCGGCGGCCACCGCCATGGCCAGCCATCCCGCAAGCCCCAGCCCCAGTGCCCAGGCACCCGCCGGGACGGCATCCGTGGCCACGCCGATGCCCCCTGCCACGACCGCCACGATGGGCCCCGCGAACATCAGCAGCAGCACCAGGGCCACCAGCACCACCAGCACCCACGACCGCCGCAGTTGCGTGAAGGCGCTCCGCCGCACCATGGTCCATACCGATGCCAGGTCGTCGTACGGGCGCGTGCTGGTGACGCGGCCACGGCTGAGCGCCAGTCGCGTCGGGAGGCCGGCCCGGAACTTCACCAGGCGCGCCACCGCCAGGTCGTCGATCAGGGCGTCACTCAAGGCGGCGAACCCACCGGCATCGCGCAGGGCGTCGTGGCGCACCAGGTTGCAGCCCCCGGCGGCAGAGGCGATGCGTGATCCGGCCCGGTTCGCCCAGCGCGGGGGGTACAGCAGGAAGAAGAACAGCACGAAGGGCGGGATGAGCAGCTTCTCCGCAGGCGACTGGCAGCGCAGCCGTGCCATGCGGCTCTCCAGGCCGGTGCCACCCGCCATGGCCGCCGCGACCAAGCGGCGAAGGGAATCGGGCGCATGATGGATATCGGCGTCGGTCAGGAGCACCCACGGGGGCGCCGGCCCGCCTGCTTCCAGGGCCCGCACTCCTTGCTCCATGCCCCAGACCTTCCCGACCCACCCATCCGGCAGCGCGGCGCCGGTGACCACCCGCACCGGCCGCGAGGCCGACCGCGCCGCTGCCCGTGCCACCTCACCCGTGCGGTCGGCAGAGCGCTCGTCCACCACCACCACGCGCATTGCGCCCGGGTAGTCCTGCCGATCCAGCGCCGCCAGGGTGGGCGCGATCGCATCGGCCTCGTTACGGGCCGGGATCACCACGCCCACCTCGGGCCAGGCACCGGGGTCGGGCGCCGCCGCCTCGTCGTCGCGCGGGCGGAGGTCCCACGGCCGGGCGGGGTGCAGCAGCACCCCCGCCCAGCAGGCCAGGGCCAGCGCCCCGATGACAACGGCCCAGATGGGAACCGCCTAGTGCCGGAAGTGGCGGTGTCCCGTGGTCACCATGGCCGCGCCCAGGGCATTGACCGCCTCGACCACCTCGTCGTCGCGGATGGATCCGCCCGGGTGGGCGATCGCCGTGGCGCCGCCCTCGATCGCCATCACCGGGGCGTCGGGGAACGGGAAGAAGGCGTCGCTGGCCATGGCACTGCCCTGGATGGGCAGGTCGTTCTCGCCGGCCTTGGACGTCGCGATGCGCACTGAGTCCACGCGGCTCATCTGCCCCGCGCCGATCCCCACCGTGGCGCCGTCCTTCGCGAACACGATCGCGTTGCTCTTGACGTGCTTCGCCACCTTCCAGGCGAAGACCAGGTCGGTCCATTCATCGTCCGTGGGGGCCCGGGTGGTCACGACGTCCATGGTGTCGCGGCCCTCGTGCACGTCGTCGGCGTCCTGCACCAGGATGCCGCCGAGCACGCGTCGGTACACCGGCTCGCCCGGGTTGCCGGGCCGCACCTGCTCACCGGTCTCCAGCAGCCGCACGTTGGGCTTGCGCGTGAGCACCTCGAAGGCGTCCTCGTCGTAGCCGGGTGCCCACAGCACCTCCACGAACATCTCGGCCAGGTGCTCGGCCAGCGCAAGGTCCACCGTGCGGTTCACGGCGTACACGCCGCCGAACGCCGACACCGGGTCGCAGGCCTTCGCCCGGAGGTACGCCGATGCCAGGTCGTCGCCCAGGCTCACGCCGCACGGGTTGTTGTGCTTGATGATCACCACGGCCGGGTCGTCGAACTCGGCCACCAGCCCGCGCGCGGCGTCCACATCCAGCAGGTTGTTGTACGAGAGCGGCTTTCCGTGGCGCACGTCCACACCACCCAGCAGGTGCTGCGGCGCGCCCACCTGGGAGTAGTAGGCGCCACGCTGGTGGGGGTTCTCGCCGTAGCTGCACTCGAGCTCCTTGCGGAACCCCACGGTGAAGCGGTCGGGGAAGTCCTCGTCCGCATCCCCCTCGGACGCCATCCATGCGGCGATCGCCGTGTCATAGGCGGCGATCTTCCGGAACGCGGCGGCGGCAAGCGCGCGCCGGGTCGTCTCGCTCACCCAGCCCCCACGCGCCACCTCGGCCAGCACGGCCTCGTACTGCGATGGGTCGGTCACGATGGCCACGCGGTCGTGGTTCTTCGCGGAGGCCCGCACCATCGCCGGGCCCCCGATGTCAATCTCCTCCACCACGTCCGCGCGCCCGAGGCCCTCCCTGGCTGCGGCCTCCTCGAAGGGGTAGAGGTTCACCACCACCATGTCGATGGCCTCGATGCCATTCGCGGCCATGTCGGCGTCGTCGCCCGCGTTGTCCTTCCTGGCCAGGATGCCGCCGTGCACCCTGGGGTGCAGCGTCTTCACCCGTCCGCCCATGATCTCGGGGTGCCCGGTCACCTCGCTCACGTCGGTGACCTCCAGGCCCGCGTCACGCAGCGTGCGCGCCGTGCCGCCCGTGGAGATCAGTTGCACCCCCTCGGCCGCCAGGCCACGGGCCAGGTCCACCAGACCGGTCTTGTCCGATACCGACAGCAGCGCGCGGCGTGATGCCACCTCATGAACCTCCGTCGTCGACGATCATCCGGCGCGGGTGCGCCGGATCCCTGTGAATGCGCCCCTGCGCGTACAGCGTGACGCAGCGGCTGAGCAGGCGGTGCTCCACCCCGTGGATGCGCGCCCCCAGTGAGTCGCGGGTGTCACCGTGCAGCACCGGTACCGGCTCCTGCAGGATCGGCGGGCCGCCGTCCACGGCTTCCTCGGCGATATGCACCGTCACCCCGGTGAGGCGCACGCCCCAGTCCAGTGCCTGCCCGATGGCATCCAGCCCGGGGAATGCGGGCAGCAGGGATGGGTGCAGGTTGATCACCTGATCGGGGAAGGCATCCAGCAGGACGGGCGTGACGATGCTCATCCACCCCGCCATCACCACCAGGTCCGGCGCCACCAGCCGGAGCAGGCGCACCACCTCGCCGTCGCGGCGTGCGCGGTCGCCGCCGTGGGCATCCAGGGTCACCACCTCCGCGCGGATGCCTGCCTCGCGGGCCCGTGCGATTGCCGGGGCGTCCTCCTTCGAGCACACCACCAACACGACCTGTGCGTCCACCTTGTCGTTGCGGTGGACGTTGTCGATGAGGGCCTGCAGGTTCGACCCCGTCCCCGACACCATCACTGCCACGCGGTACATCAGACCTCCCAGGCCAGGCCCGGCGGCCCCGGTTCCACGCGGCCCACCACATGGCTGCCGCGCACCATGGACAGTGCCCGGTCGGCCGCCTCCCGCGGCATCACCAGGCACATGCCGAGCCCCATGTTGAAGGTGTCCCACGCGGAGTCATCGTCCACGGCACCTGCCGCCAGCACATGCGCGATGGCCGGGGCCTGTGGCCACGAGCCCCGCCGAAGCACCGGGCGCAGGCCGTCCGGCATCGCGCGCGGCAGGTTCTCGGGAAGTCCCCCGCCAGTGATGTGGGCCGCGGCGTGGATCTCCACCCCCGAGGACCGGAGCGCGTGGATGTCCTCGGGGTACAGGCGCGTGGGGGCGAGCAACGATGGGTCCGGTGCGATCGCGCTGTCGTCCACCAGCTTTCGCACAAGGGAAAATCCGTTGCTGTGGATTCCGCTGCTCTCGATGCCGACGATGACATCGCCGTCCACCACCCGATCGGGCCCCAGCATCTCGGCGCGCTCCACGGCCCCCACGGCGAACCCGGCCATGTCGAAGTGCCCGTCGGCATACAGGCCCGGCATCTCGGCCGTCTCACCTCCCAGCAGCACGCACCCGCTGTCGAGGCAGGCCCCGCGCACGGCCTGGACGATCTGCGTGGCCTCGCCCGGGTCCAGGCGTCCCACCGCCAGGTAGTCCAGGAAGAACAAGGGGGTGGCGCCCGAGCACACCAGGTCGTTCACGCTCATGGCCACCAGGTCCTGGCCCAGGCCGGAGATGTCGCCCATCTGCCGTGCCAGCAGCACCTTGGTGCCCACGCCGTCGGTGCAGGCCACCAGCACGGGGTCGCGCATCGGGGGCATTGGCAACGTGCCGGCGAATCCCGTGGTGCCGCCGTGGACCAGGTCGCGGATGCCCTGCGTCAGCGCCCGCGCGGCGTCCAGGTTGACGCCCGCGTCGTCATACGAGATTCCCCCTTCGGCCACGGGGGCAGGCTACCGGCTGGGTGCGGCGCCGGTGGTGGCCTCGAACCGCTCCTTGCCGGAGGCGTCGGGCACGGGGATGGGGTAGTCGCCCGTGAAGCACGCACGGCAGTAGCCGTCGGCCGGCCGGCCCATCGCGCGCTGCAGCCCCTCCAGCGTGAGGTAGTGCAGCGAGTCCGCGCCCACCGCCGCCGCGATCCCCGCCTCGTCCTGGCCCACGGCGATCAGCTCGTCGCGGTCGGCCATGTCGATGCCGTAGAAGCACGGCCAGGTGATGGGCGGCGACGAGATGCGCAGGTGCACCTCCAGGGCGCCGGCGTCCTTCAGCATCTGCACGGTGCGCCGCGTGGTGGTGCCCCGAACGATGCTGTCGTCCACCACCACCAGCCGCTTGCCCCGGATGACCGACTCCAGCGGGTTGAACTTCAGGCGCACGCCGGTGGCGCGCAGTTCCTGGTCGGGCTGGATGAACGAGCGTCCCACGTAGCGGTTTCGCACCACGGCCTCGGAGAACGGCATCCCGCTCTGGTTGGCGAATCCGATGGCGGCGGGCGTGCCCGAGTCCGGCAGCCCCACCACCAGGTCGGCGCCCGGCGTGCTCTCGCGCGCCAACTGCACGCCCATGTCGTGGCGTGCCTGCCACACCGCCTGGCCGTCGATGATGCTGTCGGGACGCGCGAAGTAGATGGCCTCGAAGATGCAGAGCGCGCGGGAGGTGGGGGGCATGGCCTGGCGCCCCTCGGTGCCGTCGGGCGTGAGCCGCACGGCCTCGCCCGGGCGCACCTCGCGGTCGAACTCGGCACCCACCTGGTCGAGGGCGCACGTCTCGCTGGCCACCACCCATCCTCCGTCGATGCGTCCCAGCACCAGCGGGCGCACACCGTTGGGGTCGCGGAATGCCACGAGCTCATCCTCGGTCAGCACCACGATGGAGTAGGCGCCCTGCAGAAGCGGCATCACGTTGCACACGGCGTCCAGCAGGCTGCCGGGCTCGTGCGCCAGCAGCGCGGTGATCAGCTCGCTGTCGGTCGTGGCCCGGAGCTCATGTCCCAGGTCGGTCACCCGCCGGCGCAGGGCATCGCTGTTGGTCAGGTTGCCGTTGTGGCCCAGGGCAACCAGGCCGTCGCCGCGCGGCAGTGCCACGGGCTGCGCGTTGTCCCACTTGTTCTTCCCGGTGGTGGAGTAGCGCACATGGCCGATCGCGCTGTCACCGGTCAGGCTCCGCAGCGCGGGTTCGTCGAACACCGACGACACCAGGCCAAGCTCACGCTGCACCATCACGTGCGTGCCATCGCTCACGGCGATGCCGGCGCTCTCCTGCCCGCGGTGCTGCAGCGCGTGCAGCCCGAAGAAGCACAGGCGCCCGACATCACGGCCCTGCGCGGCCACGCCGAACACACCGCACTCTTCCTTGGGGTGGTCGCTCACTGCGCCTCCAGCGCCTCTGGAATCGAACCTTCCCACACCCGGGCCAGATCGTGAAGCGGTACCCGTGCAACGGAACCGCCGGCGTCGATGACCACGTCATCCCCGCCCACCGCGCCGATCTGGATGACGTGCACGCCATCCCCCGCGAGGGCGCTGACGGCGGCCACATCGGACGGGTGGCACGAGGCGATCACCCGGCCGCCGCCCTCGCCGAACATGGCCTCGTCGGCGCGGCGCCCTGCAGGCACGGCCACGCCCGCACCGATGCCCCCGGCGATCGCGCTCTCCGCCACCGCGACGGCAAGCCCGCCCTCGCTGATGTCGTGTGCGCTCGCCAGCAGGCGCTCGCGCGCGCACGTGGCGAGCAGGCGGTACAGCGCGGCATCCGCGTCGGGATCGGGCGGCGGTGGGCTGCCCGCGCACCGGCCCAGGTAGCGGCTGGCATCCACGCGCGGCTCGCCGTGGCCGATGAGCAGGATGGCGTCGTCGCGGCGGGCGAACGCCGTGCCGATGCTGGTGGATGCGTCGTCCAGCAGCCCCACCACGCCGACGACCGGGGTGGGGTAGATGGGCCCGCGCGGGCTCTCGTTGTACAGCGAGACGTTGCCCGACACGATCGGCGCGCCGATGGCGGTGAGGGCGTCGGCCATGCCGCGGATGCTCTCGGCCAGGCGCCACCCGGTGCTGCCCTTCTCGGGGTTGGCGTAGTTCAGGCAGTCGGTGGCGGCGATGGGCACGGCTCCCGTGCACGCCACGTTCCTTGCCGCCTCGAGCACCGACGCCACACCGCCGTCATACGGGTTGAGCTCGGTCAGCCACTCCGCGCAGTCCAGCGTGACGGCGATCGCGCGGTTGGTGCCGGGAATCCTCGCCACGCCGGCGTCACCTCCCGGCCGACGCATGGTGTTCGCGCCCACCAGCTGGTCGTACTGCTCGAACACCCATCGCTTGCTGGCCACGTTGGGGTCGGCCAACAGGGCCAGCCATGCCCGGCCCAGGTCATCGGGCTCGGGCATGGACGACAGGTCGATGGCCTCCGGGGCGGGCGCCGGGTCCCGGGGCACCTCGCAGAACGGGACATCGTCGGTGAGGTACAGGGACGGAATGCGCACGACCTCCTCGCCGCGCCACAGCGCCTCCAACTCACCCGTGTCCGTTACCTCCCCGATGTCGGTGGCGTCCAGCTCGTGCCTGCGCGCCATCCCGACCACGGCATCCATCTGCGCGGGCTCCACGATGGCCAGCATGCGCTCCTGGCTCTCGCTCACCAGCACCTCGCCCGGCGCCATTCCCTCCTCGCGCAGCGGTACGCGGTCCAGGTCGATCGACAGGCCCACGCCGCCCCGGCTGGCCATCTCGCTGGCCGCGCTGGTGAGTCCCGCGGCACCCAGGTCCTGCAGCGCCACCAGCAGCCCGGCCTCGCTCATGGCGAGGCACAGGTCAATGAGCTTGCGCTCGGTGAACGGGTCGCCCACCTGCACGCTGGGGCGCTTGTCGGCATCGTCATCGCCCAGTTCGGCGCTGGCCAGCACGCTGGCGCCGCCGATGCCGTCGCGGCCCGTGCGGTTGCCGATCAGCACCAGGCGGTTGCCCACCCCGCGGGCCGCGCACGACAGGATGCGGTCCTGCGGCACCACGCCCACGCACATGGCGTTGACCAGGCACGAGTCCTCGTAGCGCTCGTCGAACTGCACCTCGCCGCCGACGTTGGGGATGCCGATGCAGTTGCCGTAGTGGCCGATCCCCTCCACGGCGCGCCGGAACAGGAACCTGCTGCGCGCCGAATCAAGGGCGCCGAAGCGCAGGCTGTCCAGCAGGGCGATGGGCTTCGCGCCCACGGCGATGATGTCGCGCACGATCCCGCCCACGCCCGTGGCAGCGCCCTGGAACGGCTCCACGGCGCTCGGGTGGTTATGGCTCTCCACCTTGAAGACGATGGCCAGGCCGTCGCCCACGTCCACCGCGCCGGCGTTCTCGCCGGGGCCCATCACTACCCGCGGACCGGTGGTGGGGAAGCCCGAGAGCAGCGGCTTGCTGTGCTTGTAGGAGCAGTGCTCGCTCCACATGAGGCTGAACATCACGAGCTCGGGGTCGGTGGGCTCGCGCCCCATCAGCTCGACGATGCGCGCGGCCTCGGCATCGGTGAGCCCGAGAGTGCGGTGCAGCGGCACGTCATCCGCCACTGCGTCGCTCATGACAGCAGCGCCGCGAAGAGCACGCGGCCGTCCACGGAGCCCAGCAGCGGCTCCTGGGCCTCCTCCGGGTGCGGCATGAGGCCCATCACGTTGCCCCCCAGATTCGAGATGCCCGCGACCTTGTCGATGCTGCCATTGGGGTTCTCGCCGGCGTAGCGCAGCACCACGCGCGCCTCGCCCGGGTCGCCGAACCACGCGCCGTCATGGTGCTTGAACGGGATCGAGAGCACCTCGCCCTCGTTTCGCCCGCCGGTCCACGGCGTGCCGGAGTCAGCCACCTGCAGGTCGGCCTGCCGGCAGATGAACGACAGCGAGGCGTTGGGCCGCAGCACGCCCGGCAGCAGCCCGCTCTCGCACAGGATCTGGAAGCCGTTGCAGATGCCCAGCACCTTGCCGCCATCCGCCGCGTGCGCGCGCACGGCGCCCATGATGGGCGTGCGGCTGGCAAGCGCCCCCGGCCGCAGGTGGTCGCCGTAGCTGAATCCGCCGGGGATCACCACGGCGCGCGTGCCAGCCGGCAGCGCGGCGTCCTCGTGGTGGGCGTACACCGGTTCGCCGCCTGTGCCCTCCACGGCGCGGGCGGCACTCTCGTGGTCGAGCGTGCCGGGGAAGCGCAGCACCGCAACGCGGGTGGCGCTCACCCGGGTACCTCCACGTGGAAGTCCTCGATCAGCTGGTTTGCGAGGAGGTCCTCGCACATCTTCGTGGCCTGCCCGGCCGGGTCGTGCCCGGCGATCTCGAGCTCGATGCGCTTGCCGACGCGCACGTCGCTGACGTCCCCGAACCCCATGTGGGCAAGGGCGCCCTGCACCGCCTGCCCCTGGGGATCGAGCACGCCCTTCTTGGGCATGACGGTGACGACGACCAGGGTCATTCGGCGGCCTCCTTGAGCCATTCGTCGAACGGGCGGCCGGTGATGCGCTCGTATGCATCCACGTACCGCTCGCGGGTGCCGGCCACCACGTCGGGCGGCAGTTCCGGGCCGGGCGGCGAGTGATCCCATCCGCTCGCGTCGAGCCAGTCACGCACGTACTGCTTGTCGAAGCTGGGCGGGCTGGTGCCCGGCGCCCAGGTGTCGGCGGGCCAGAAGCGCGAGGAGTCGGGCGTGCAGACCTCGTCGGCCAGGGTGAGCGTGGCCCGGGAATCACCCGCGGGGACCGTCCCCATCTCGAACTTGGTGTCGGCCAGGATGATCCCCGCCGCGGCGCAGTCAGCCGCCGCCCGCGCGTAGACCGCCAGCGACACCTGTTCCATTTCGGCCGCGAGGTCCGACCCCACCGCGGCCACCACGTCGGCCATGCTGATGTTCTCGTCGTGGTCGCCCACGTCGGCCTTCGACGCCGGGGTGAAGATGGGCGCGGGCAGCCGATCGGCCTGGCGAAGGCCAGGGGGAAGTGCCACGCCGCTCGTCGCGCCCGTCTGCTGGTAGTCGCGCCAGCCGCTGCCGATGAGGTACCCGCGCACCACGCATTCCACCGGCAGCATGTCCAGTGCCTGAACCAGCATCACGCGGCCCGCGAGTTCCTTCCTGCGGAAGCCCTCCGGCATCTCCGACAGCCGCCACCCCAGCAGGTGATTGGGGACGATGTCGGCCATCCTCGCGAACCAGTGCACGCTGAGGGCCGTGAGCACCTGCCCCTTGCCGGGGATCTCCGTGGGCATCACCACGTCGTACGCCGAGATGCGGTCGCTCGTCACCATCACCAGCCGGCCGTCGCCGACGTCGTGCACCTCCCGGACCTTCCCCCGGAGGATCAGGCTCACAGCGCCTCGACCCTCTCGAATACCTCGTCGAGGTGCCGCAGGTGGTGCGACGGGTCGAACATGGCGTCGAGGCGGTCGGGGTCGATCTTCCCCTGCACGTCGGGGTCCGCGGCCAGCAGGTCCTGGAGCGGCTCGCCGGTGTCCCAGGCGGTCATGGCGTTGCGCTGCACCGCGGCGTAGGCCTGCTCCCGCGTGAGGCCCTCCTCCACCAGGCCCAGCAGCACGCGCTGGCTAAACACCAGGCCGTATGACGAGTCGAGCACCTGCTGCATGCGATCGGGCCGGATCACCAGGTTGTCCACGAGCTTCGTGGTGGTGGCCAGCAGGTAGTCCATGAGCGTGTAGCTGTCAGGCAGGATCACCCGCTCCACCGATGAGTGCGAGATGTCGCGCTCGTGCCACAGCGCCACATCCTCCATGGCCGGCAGCGAGTTGGCGCGGATCACCCGTGCGAGGCCCGTGATGCGCTCGGCGGTGATGGGGTTGCGCTTGTGGGGCATGGCCGACGAGCCCTTCTGCCCCTTGCCGAAGGCCTCCTCGGCCTCGCGCACCTCCGTGCGCTGCAGGTGGCGCACCTCCACGGCAAGGCGCTCCAGGCCGCTGGCGGCGATCGCCAGCGCCGCCATCACCTCGGCATGGCGGTCGCGCGGCGTCACCTGCGTGGCGATGGGCTCCACCTGCAGGCCAAGCTCGTCCATCACCTCGGCTTCCACGCCGGGCTCCAGCATGGCGTACGTGCCCACCGCGCCGCTCAGCTTGCCGAAGGCGATCTGCGCGTGGGCGTCCTCCAGGCGGCGCTCGTTGCGCTTGCTCTCCATCGCGAACCCCGCAAGGCGCAGCCCGAAGGTGGTGGGCTCGGCGTGCACGCCGTGGGTGCGCCCCACGCACAGGGTGTCGCGGTGCTCCAGCGCGCGGCGCTTCAGCGCCTGGGTGAGCGCCCGCTGGCCCTCCACAATGATGCGTCCGCTCTGCACCATGGCCAGCGCCAGCCCGGTGTCGAGCACGTCGCTGCTGGTCATGCCGTAGTGGATCCACCGGCTGGCCGGGCCGATGTTCTCGTTCACGTTGGTGAGGAAGGCCACCACGTCGTGGTTGGTGGTCCTTTCGATCTCCAGCGTGCGCTCCACGCTGAAGGCGGCCTTGGCCTCGATCTCGGCCAGGTCCCCGGGTGGGATGACGCCCCGGCGGGCCCATGCGCGGCACACCGCGAGTTCCACGTCGAGCCAGCGCTGCAGCTTGGCCTCGTCGGTCCAGATGGCGGCCATCTCGGGCCGCGAGTACCTCGGGATCATGCGTCCATTCCCGCGGCGATGTCGCGCCGCATCTGCTCGCCGTCGAAGTGGATGAGATCGGCCGCGGCGTAGGCACGCTCCCGCGCCTGCGCGACGTCGTCGCCCAGCGCCTGCACCGCCAGCACACGTCCGCCACCGGTCACCAGCGTGCCGGTTCCGTCCCGCGTGGTCCCGGCCTGGAACACCTCGGCGCCCGTGGCCAGGGCGTCGTCGATGCCCGTGATCGCGTCGCCGGTGCGCGGGTCACCCGGGTAGTTGGCGGCGGCGAGCACGACGGCCACCGACGCCTGGGGCGTCACCGGCACCGGCTGGTCCGCGAGTCCGCCGCGCGCGGCGGCGAGCAGGATGTCGCCCAGATCGCCTGCAACCCGGGGAAGCAGCGCCTGGGTCTCGGGGTCGCCGAACCGCACGTTGAACTCCAGTACCTTCGGCCCGCCCGGCGTCATCATCAGGCCCGCGTACAGCACGCCACTGAAGGGGATGCCCCGTCGTGCCATCTCGGCGATCACCGGCCGGTGCACCTCATCCACCAGCTGATCCGCCAGGGGGTCGGGGATGCCGGGCACGGGGGAGACCGAGCCCATTCCGCCGGTGTTGGGCCCGGTGTTGCCCTCGCCGATGGGCTTGTAGTCGCGCGCGGCGGGGAAGCGCGCAACGGCCGTGCCGTCGCTGATGGCCAGCAGCGACACCTCGGGCCCGGTGAGGCCCTCCTCCACCACCACGGTGCTGCCCGCGGCGCCGAAGGCGGCGTCGTCGATCATCGACACCAGCGCCACGCGGGCCTCGTCCTCCGACTGGGCGATGACCACGCCCTTGCCCGCCGCCAGCCCGTCGGCCTTGACGGCCACCGGCAGCCCGAAGTCCGCAACGGCGGCCATGCCGCCGTCGACGGTGGAGACGGTCCGGCTGCGGCCGGTCGGCACGCCCGCCGCCAGCATGACCTCCTTGGCGAAGGCCTTGCTGCCCTCGAGGCGGGCCGCCGCCCCCGACGGCCCGAGCACGGCGGCACCCGCCGCGCGAAGGTCATCGGCAAGGCCCGCCACCAGCGGCGCCTCGGGGCCGATGACCACCAGGTCGACGGCCTTGTCGGTGGCCAGCGCGACCAGTGCTGCATGGTCGGACATCGCGATGTCGCGCACATCGGCGTCGGCCGCCATTCCGGGATTCCCGGGGGCTGCGAATACCGTCCACCCGGTCGCCGCGAGGGCACGCACGAGTGCATGCTCGCGTCCGCCGCTGCCCACCACCAAAGCTCGTCGCGTCACGTCGCCACCCTACCAATGACGTCCACGGTGACCCGTGCCCGGCGCCGGGGCGCGGGCGGCTAGCGTTCGCCGCCGTGCATGCCCTCGAGATCACCGGCCTCGACAAGGTCTACGACGACGGGACGCGGGCCCTGGACGGCCTGTCGCTCACCGTCCGGGACGGCGGGTTCCACGGCCTGCTCGGCCCGAACGGCTCGGGCAAGAGCACCCTCATCGGCATCGTCACCGGTCTCGTGCGCGGTCCGGTGGGCCACGTGCGGGTATTCGGCCATGACGCCGTGGCCGACCCGCGCCGCGCCCGCACGCTGGTGGGCCTCGCCCCGCAGGAGGTTCACCTCGACCGGTTCCTGAGCGCACGCCAGGTGCTCTCATTCCACGGCCGCTACTTCGGCATGCCCACCTCCGAGGCCAACGCCCGCGCGGACGAGTTGCTTGCGGCGTTCGACCTGGAGGACAAGGCGGGCACGCGGCCCAATCGGCTGTCCGGCGGCATGCGGAGACGCCTGCTCATCGCCCGCACCCTGGTGCATCACCCGCGGCTCGCGATCCTCGACGAGCCCACCGCCGGCGTGGACCTGGAACTCCGGCACGACCTCTGGACCTACCTCACCCGCCTGCGCGAGGAGCAGCGCACCTCGATCCTCCTCACCACGCACTACCTGGAGGAGGCCGAGGCCCTGTGCGACACCATCTCGATGATCCGCGGAGGGCGCATCGTGGCGGAGGGCACCGTGCCCGAGATCATCGATCGCTTCGGCGGGCCCCGCCTTGAGGACGCCTACCTGCGGGTGATGCGGGGTGCTGCATGAGCGCCGGTGATCGCACCCCGCCCCTCCCCGACCCGCGGCTGGATGACGCCGCCCTGCGCAGGGCATCGCGCCGGGGCACGCTGGCCCTCGCCGGCCGGGAGGTGCGCCGCGTCACCCGCCTGTGGAGCCAGACGATCCTGCCGCCGGTGGTGACCGCCGTGCTGTTCATGGCCGTGTTCGGCGGCGCGCTCGGCGGCGAGCTGCGCCAGGTGTCGGGAATCCAGTACCTGTGGTTCATCCTGCCCGGCCTGCTGATCACCACGGTCACGGCGCAGGCGTTCGCGAACGCATCCACCTCGCTCTACCAGGCCCGCAACGAGGGCTACATCGACGACGTGCTGGCGTCGCCCCTGCGCTCCGCCGAGGTGGTGTTCGCGTACATGGTCGGGGGCCTCTACCGCGGGTGGATCACGGCGGCGCTCGTGGGCGCGTGCGCGATGCCCTTCGTGGAGGGCGTCGCCAACTGGGCCCTCGCGCTCCTCGTGCTGGTGCTCACCGGCATCATCTTCAGCGCGCTGGGGGCGATCACCGGCATCTGGGCCGACTCGTTCGACCAGCAGGCGTTCGTGGCCGCCCTCATCATCACGCCGCTGTCGCTGCTGGGCGGGGTCTTCTACAACGTGGAGGAACTCGCCGAGCCGTGGCGCACGCTGTCGATGTTCAACCCCATCTACTACCTGGTGGATGCCGAGCGGGCGGGCATCACGGGCCTGCACGAGAGCGCGGTGTGGCTGTCG
>Ga0055584_100004104_pt1 | contig 14281 bp, 15 predicted proteins | sample OSDHelmetaG_FD_58716 | JGI IMG/M metagenome (GOLD analysis project Ga0055584, IMG submission 58716) | Pelagic marine sediment microbial communities from the LTER site Helgoland, North Sea, for post-phytoplankton bloom and carbon turnover... | ecosystem: Environmental > Aquatic > Marine >... | reverse complement strand
AGTTCGTTCTCGTGATCGTTCTCAAGTTCGTTCTCGTGATCGTTCTCGGTCTAAAAGAGCTGGTAAAAAAACTCGCAAACGATAATTTTTTAAAATAAATATTAAGATTTTAAATATTTATTTTAATACTCACAATAATTTAATATTTTTTTCTAAATCTACTAAAATAAGAGATAAAACGAAACCATCATAGGCATACCATAAATAATTTGTTCTACCCAAATTTGTCAAATAATTACCTACTAACCATACTAATGCCAAACGCATAACATTTTTGGATTTACTATTTCTCTCAGATAATATAGTTACTAAAGTTGCTGTTGTTACAATATCTATTAAGTAATATAGCATTTTAGAATTTTTAAAATAAATAGAATTAGGAAAAACTATTATATATAATAAAGAACATACAGCTATTAATTCCAGAACAACTAAATTTCTTAGATTTATTTTATATAATTTAATTAGATATTTAAATTATATAATTTTCTCATAATTGTACTTCTAATTTTAGACATATTTTTTGTATCGCAAGATCTATTGAATTTAAACGATCTTCAAATATAGTAAAATCCTCTACTTTACTAGTTATTATTTGATTTATGGTTTCTCTGGCTCTGTCAAAGTCATATTGGCTAGGTCTATCTATTCTTTCTATTGGTCCTTCTCTAATAACTTCATTAATATCATATGATGTTCTGTCCATTTGTATTTCTCTTCTAACTTCATCAACATCATATGAAGCCCTTGATTCCTTTTTTTCTAACTTTCTATCTTGTATTTTTTCATGTTCTTCTTCTTCTTCTTGTATCATACATTCAAAAATATCAGTATTTGTAAATGCATTTCCAAAAATACCTACTAATCCATTTAAAAATCCCATCATATTTATCACATAATAACTTAAAAAGAAAAATAAATAGTGTTCTCCATATGTATTCATTGTTAATTCAACATCTACCCAATCTTGTGATGTAGATAATTTAAATAGGGTAATCATAGATTTTCTATATGTACCATATAATTCAGGCAAATTCTCTCTAAACATTAATTTACACGAAATAGCATACATATGCGTTACCAAATATGTTAATACAAATACCCAAATAGCAGTTCCACGAATAGTAAATTCCTGATAAAATTGCTTTAGGACGAAGGTAAATCTATATAATCCCCGCCTTAATGTTGAAAATGTTCTTATTATTCTGAAGAGTCTTACTATTCTAAAATTATAAATAAGTCTGAATACTGAAATATATGGATAATCATACATACACCAACATAATGCAATATAGATCACATCCAATATATTCCACGAGTCATTAAAAATTCTTAGCCGCAGTGTAATTAGCTTTAAAGCAAATTGAAATGATACAAGAGAAAATACTACAGTATTATATAATTTAATGGGTTCTGTTATATCAAATGCTGCCAAAAATATATCTGGAAAAACTAAAAATAATAATAAAATACGATAATTATTATACATTCGAGATTGCTCTATGCGAACCAAACAATTATTTATATCTCCCATGTAGCGGCATAGTATATTTTTAGATAAATTTATATTATATCTCATAATTAGTATAAATTTATATATTTAATATCATATTTGTCTATATCACTATCAAGTATTATATAAAATAATATAATCATTTTATATAATGGCTTTATCAAAAAAATATACAAAAAAAAATATAAAGAGAACTAGAAATATAAAGAGAACTAGAAATATAAAGAGAAATATAAAGAGAACTAGAAATAGAAAAGGAGGAGGTCCACAAAGTATATTCTCCAAGTTGATTGATATGTTTAAAAAATGTTTAGCTATAAATGATGTAGATGAATTTAATCAAAATTTACTTGCAATTCAACAAAAATTTGAAGAATTAACAGAACAAAAACGCATTTTTATAAAGGATCATAGTGAAATAAATGATAAACTTGAAGAGTTAATTGATAATAAAGAAAATAATGTAGATGCTATGTCTGAAATTGCTTCCGCCGAAGATCAATTGCGTATAAAAAAATATGAATTAAAAAAAATTCTAGACGAAATAAAAATGTTATCAAGATCTAATAGATCAAAATCATCTAGCACACCAAAACCTAGTATAGATAAAAATAGGACTAGGACCGCAGTTCGTGCAATCACAATGAGATAAAATAATTTTCTTTTAATTTTGCTTCTATTGTTGCTAATAGATTTTATGAATTGATATAAATATATTTTTTGGTTTATATCAATGGCTTATATCTTCTCAATCACATCTTTATTATTTTTAAATAAAACAACTAATTCTAGTTTATCACAAGTAAATATTAATTCAAAGGCTATATCTATTTCTGGTCTAAGCTCTGGTGCTGATTTTGCTGTCCAATTTCAAGTAGCATTTTCCAAGAATATCATGGGGCTTGGTGTCTTTGCCGGTCAACCTTATCACTGTGCTGTCACACGATTTGCCGATGACCCAATGGAACCACTAAATCCAAAGGTACCTATTTGTGAAGGTTGCCCCGCAAATAAAACCCTTATTTATGATCATTGTAAAAGTCATCCCGATTTTGTGGATGTCAAACTTTTGGCAGACAAGGCTCGTAAACTCTCATCAGCAGGACTTATTGACAGCTTAGACAATTTGAGAACAGCAAAAATATATACTTATGCCGGGACAAAAGATCCAACTATTGGTGCAACACAGAAAACTCGGGACTTCTTTGCACAGTTTGTTCCTGCTGAAAACCTGATATACAATTTTACGATTCCGTCTGGACATTGCTGGCCACAAGATACAGGTATCAATACATGTGGGCCATGGGCTCCTTATTTGGGTAATACTTGGCCAGCCGAAAACTGTGGATATGATGGGCCAGGTGCAATGCTGAAACATATTTATGGGAATCTTCTACCACCTGCCAAAAGTATTGTATGGAACTCACTTAAATGGTTTGATCAGTCGCCCTTTAATGGCAATAATAGCAAGTCTATAGGCTTGAGTAAAAAAGGAATTATATATGTTCCTCAAAAATGTGCGGATGGTACCCAGTGTGCTTTGCATATAGCATTGCATGGCTGTAGCGAATTATTTGTATTTGAAGATATATTGATGCATACCATGAGTTTTAATCGCTGGGCGGAGACAAATAATATTGTCATGCTCTGGCCTCATATAGGCCCACATGGCACAACAAAAGAAGAACGTCAGGGTTGTTGGGATAGTTATGGGCAGACGGGTCATGCGTATGATACACGAGCTAGTGTACAAATGCAGGCTATTTGGAAGATGGTATATGCACTGTCGAGTGAATAATATTTACTATTCATCTCCATTATAATATACATTATTACATACTTTCTTCACTACTTTCCCAACTCTATTATCCTTTTTTATATCATCCATACTATTTTTAACCATCATCATATATTCATCTTGCTTATGTTCCTTATCCATCCAATCAGGATTCTTATCTGTATAAAGTTTTAGATTTTTACTTTGTACATATGTCATTTCATTTATAGCCTTCTTTAATTTCTCTTGTTCCTTGTCCTTTTCCCATTGTGCATTAGTCCCATTCTCTCCCTCCGATTTTATATATATTGTTTCTCTCTTCACATCAGTACAATGGACCGGTCTCTCATATACTGATAACTTATTCATATTCTTTGTAATTATATTTGTTATTCCTTCTGTTATACCCTGATCCTTTGTTAAAAATAAATCTTCTAATGAAATCTTCAAGTTATCAATAAACTTATCCATTGTTATTGCATCCTTGCATTGCTCATTCAAAAAGACATTTATATTAAACTTCTGCTTATTATGACTATTCATACTATTATTATTGCCTATCTTTGGAATTAGCTCACCTATTTGCTTCTGTTGAGTAACTATTATATCTTTTAATTCTTTTATGATAGCAGTGTAATCCTCACCTTCACCATCATTCTTTATAATAATATTTTCTGATTCCTTGGTTTCCTTATTTTCTTCTATATTTTCTTCTATATTTTCTTCTATAAATCTACAATTTCTTCTATGAACACATAAATTTTGTCTGTGCTTATATGCTTTGCCACAAAAACATATATGTTCTGAGAAGGATTTTTGGGACAAATATGTAACCTTTTTATGTTTTTGTGTATTCAAGTGTTTGTCATAATCTTTTTTGTGATTTGTATGGTAACTACATTTATCGCAGTAATATTTTTTGTGAGACGGTGCCATTTTCGAGGACAAATCTGTAATCATTGTGTAACTATATTATAGTTACATATTTATCCCTAAATCCTTTTCCCAAAAAAATTCAAAAAATCGGTTGGTCACAAATAATTTTTTGAAAAATCTAATTGATAGCGATATGCTCTAAAATAAAAAACGCGAAAATTGACTCAAGATTCTATATCCCATTTTTTAAAATTGGACATACTTTTATTGTCCAATTTTGAAAAATCGATTTGAGAATCCGGAGAGAAAAAGCTGCTTCAAATGCTTGGTTACAGAATTGTAAGACAATTGAATATATCCCATTCCATATAGTGTGCAAATTTTACTGGTCGTAATCATTTAAATAATATGAGAGAAAATAAATTGGGTTCTTTAGAATAATTATTTTATTTTTAAAAATTTTTTTATATAGATAGTTTATAAAATGGCAAATATTGATCTTGATGTAGCTGGTAATTATACTGTAACAAATGTAATTAATGGAGCAAATAGTACAATTACTTCTGATGATGCAGGTGCAGAAAGTTTAGCGCCTTGGACTGGTAGTAAGTATGGGGGATGTGTTTTAAATAAACCTTTTGCTGGAGTCGGTCCTGCTTGGGCAGTGTGTCATTTTAAGCTGTCTGGAGAAAAGTATTTGCAAATGCAAAATCATCATGTTGATATAAGCAATGGTGGAACTGGTGATCCATCCTGGGCTGCATTTGTTGCTAGTACCAATGATGTCAACACCCAAAACCAAGCTTGGTCAGTTATGATTGGACTTGATCTTCTAACTGGTGTTCATTATAGTTTTCAAGAAGACGAAAACGGCTGTCCAACTGACAATAGTGCTAGCGGTGTTATTCATGTTACACATATCTATCCTTCAGTATTAGATCTATATAGTGTTTGGGTAAATAATAATGGCGGCGGTGGAATAGGTGGCGATGCCAATATGGGCATAATGGCTGGTATTGCGGGTATCAAATCCGCAGAATCTTATATTGAATTTGTTAATGTTCCAAGTGATGTAGCAGTATTAATGCGTAAATTCTTTAATAAGAATAATAATTACAGTGCCGCTCTCGCAGCGGACGGTCAGAATTTATATAGAACAGGCCATGCATTATCTGGACATTTTAGACCTGAACTTGGCAGACAAGGAGCACTTAATACAGCTTCCTTGCCCAACTCAGGTGCAACGGATATTACAGGAGCTAATTACTGGGATGGTGCGGCGGTTATTGTTGGAGCCACTGAAGCTTCTGGTCAAAATTTTGTTTCATTACAGGAGCTAAAGAATGCTTTACCAGTCTCAGTTGATTGGCAGACCAAGGCAGGATTACCTCCCCCACTTTCAGTATTAAATGCACTCTAATTATAATCAAGATATATTAAAAATATTATTTTTTAATATTTCTTTTAATAAAAATGAAATAAAAAAAAATTATAATATTTTTTAATGAAAATGGATTCTCATAATTATTTAAATGATACAGCAGAGGATTATCAACTTGATCTTTCAGATTATTCTAATTGGTCAAAGATTTCTTTCTATCGAAGGCTTAGTGAAGATTATATGAGAAAAAATCAAAATAAATTAGATTGGGTAGTTATCTCTCAAACCCAGACATTAAGTGAAGACTTTATTAGGGAATTTCAAGATATGGTTTTTTGGGGATATATATCATATTATCAAGAACTGAGCGAAGATTTTATAAGAGAATTTCAAGATAGGGTTACCTGGGCAATTATCTCCCGAAAACAAGAATTAAGTGAAAGCTTTATTAGGGAATTTCAAAATATAGTTAATTGGGATTTTATATCGGAAGAACAAGAGCTGAGTGAAAACTTTATTAGAGAATTTATAAATAAAATCTCAATAAATCATCTACTTAAAAATGGACATCAAAGAGATTATTCTATGGCATTTATTAGGGAGTTCTCTCCAGATTTCAATTATTATTATAAATATAATATGGCAGCTAATAGAATTAGAAATTGGTGGCTAAGGTATTATTATCGGCCATCCAATACTGGTTTTAAAAGGGCATATCAGGAATTCAAAGAATTTGCAAAATTCCAAAAAAGACAAAAATTGAAATAATTTGATATTATAATATTATATCAAATTATGATCTTTAAGCTCTTCATACTAAGCTTCTCTTATTGTACAGCATTGCAAATATTACCATATACACATTTTGTAAAAAATAGCTTGCCTAGTCTTAAAATCAGCAATAAATTTCAAGGATTCAATGAATTAAAAGATGAAATAAATATTTTACCTACAAAACAAACTAATATTCTTGTAGATAATTGGATAAATTATCACTCACTCTATAACCTTCATCATGCTGAACAACTACCAGAATTTATGTTTAAAACAATCTTTGATTTTAAACATTTTATCTCAAAGAATGAAGTAAATAGTAAAACATTGTATATGGCATGGTGTCCTGTTCTTCCTTCGAATAATGTAATTGTCTATCTGGTTGCGTGCACAATAAGTAATGATAGTTTAAATATTTATAGAATTATTCAAAATCCCCAGTATAATAAGATTTTAAATATTGACAGTAAAGATTTTCGAGATAAACTAAAAGAATTTAATAGACTAGTGGTAAAAAAAAAATATATATCATATAAAGAATTACATAAATATGATCCACGTTTTAAATTATCATGGACATTATTTTAAACTATTATATAATTTAAATTTAATATGAATTCATGCTATATTAAAAGTTAGAGTTATAACAAATATACGCAAAATATTTTTTGTATTTTTTATAATTTTTATATTTTTTGATAAACTACTTAAATATTTTTAAATATAATAAAATATTTAATAATGGCTGAAACTAGTGGGGAAACGATTAACTTTGACGCAGATATTAGTCAGTTAATGAATATTATTATTAACTCTTTTTATAGTAAATCGGAGATTTTTCTAAGGGAACTCTTGTCTAATTCTAGTGATGCGCTTGAGAAAATTCGTTATGATTCATTAACAGATAAATCAGTACTAGATGCAAATTCTGATCTTAAGATTCGTGTTTCTACAGATGAGGCAAATAGACTTCTTACTATTGAGGATTCTGGAGTTGGTATGACTAGACTCGAGTTAGTGGAAAATCTAGGAACGATTGCAAGATCGGGAACTAAGTCTTTTATTGAGAAGCTTAAAGAATCTTCAAAAGATATTAATCAAATAGGTCAATTTGGAGTAGGTTTTTATTCTTCTTTTTTAGCAGCAGATTATGTGACTGTCTATACAAAGAATAATAATGATAAAGAATATATTTGGGAGTCAAATTCAAATAAATCATATACTATTAGAGAAAATCCTGAACCAAGTCTTTTACGTGGCACTCGTATTGTCTTAAAAATCAAGGATGATCAAACAACTTTTCTCAAAGTTAATACAGTTAAAGAAATTATTAAAAAATATACACAATTTATTAATTTTCCTATTGAACTATTGGAAACTAAAACCATTGAGCTAGATGCTGAAGATGATGATATGGATGATGATGCGGATTCGGAAAAAAAAGAAAAGACTGATAATGATGAGCCTTCTATAGAAGAGCTCGATGAAGAGGACGAAGAAACAGAATCTGCTACAAAACCTAGTAAGAAAATTAAAAAGAATGTTGATGAATGGTGTGTAATTAATGATATTAAACCTATTTGGACAAAAAAACCGGATGATGTTAGTGAAGAGGAATATAAGTCATTTTATAAGTCAATTTCAAACGATCAGAATGAGCCTATTAGTTATAAACATTTTAAGACAGAAGGACAACTAGAAATTACTAGTATTTTATATATTCCGGATAATAATGGTATGAATATGTTTCAGCAACAGAAAGAACAAGAAGGCAATGATATTCAGCTCTATGTTCGCAAAGTTTTTATTAAAAAAAATTGTGATGGATTACTTCCTCCATGGCTAAATTTTATGAAAGGTATGGTTGATTCTAATGATATACCTTTGAATGTATCAAGAGAGCTTCTTCAACAAAATAAAATTATTAAGACGATTAGTAAACAACTAGTTAAGAAGTCACTTGAACTTTTCAATGATCTTACAGAAGATGAAGAAAAATACAAAAAATTTTATAATCTCTATAGTAAGATATTAAAATTGGGGATTCATGGTGATGAAATGAATCGTGATAAACTTACAAAATTATTGAGGTATTATAGTATTAATAATGAAGATACATATATAAGTTTAGATACATATATTGAAAATATGAAGGAAGGTCAAGATTCTATATATTATATTACTGGACAGAGCCGTGAGTCAATTGCGAATTCTCCTTTTATTGAAGCTCGCCGACAACGTGGCGAGGATGTATTATATTTTACTGAGCCAATTGATGAATATATGGTTAGTGTTCTTACCACCTATAATGGTAAAAAACTTGTTGATTTATGTAAGGAAGGTCTTTTGCTTGATGAAGAATTAATTAAGAAAAGGAGCGAAGAAAACAAAGATTTTATTGAATTTTTTAAGACAAAACTTGGTTCTAAGATTAATGATGTAAAAGTCACAGATCGTTTAACTAGTGTCCCATGTATGCTCTCAAGTGCTCAATTTGGTTGGACTGCTAATATGGAGCGCATTATAAAGGCACAAGCAGTAAGGAATGATTCAATGGATCAATTTATGGGTTCAAGAAAAATTTTAGAATTAAATCTTGATCATCGAATTATTAAAATGATTCACAGACGTTATAAAGAAGATAAGGAAGCTACAGAATTAGTTGATATTTTGAACTTGCTCTATAATACTGCATTACTTAATAGTGGATTCCAATTGAGTACACCAACTGAATATGCTAATAAGATTAATAATCTTATTGAAGTAGGTTTTTGTAATGAAGATGATGAAACTCCAGATTGCTTAGATTCTCTAGAACCATGTAAAGATAAGTTAGCGGGTAATGAAGTTAATGAAGTTAATGAAGTTAATGCAGTTGATGAAGAAGATGAACTAGAAGAAGTGGACTAGAATAAGTGGACTAGAAGAAGTGGACTAGAAGAAGATGAACTAGAAGAAGTGGACTAGAAGAAGTGGAGTAAGATAATAAAATATTTATAATATTATATTATCTAAATTAGCATTTTAATAGACCAATAAGTATATATAAGCCAAAGAATTGCCAAACACTTTTTGCTGGTTTGATCGCAGGTATTAATTCTACTAAAATATTATTCCATAGATATTTTCCTAATAATAAAACTAAAAATAGGACAATTATTGATGTAACTAAACCAGCAGCAAGATCTGTTGGGGGGTTTTTTCCAAGTAAAAGGTAAGAAAAACTATTTACTGCTGCATGCATTTTTTATAATATATTAAAATATTTTAATTTGGAACTTCGATATTTTCTAAATCTATATTCTTATCATCAATTAAAATATTATCTAAAGCTTCGCCTGGGACTACTAATGGTAAACACTTATCTGTTTCTACTTTAAAATCACATAATATAGCTCCTTTATAGTCTAACAATTCATCTATTTTATTATCTAAGTCTTCTCTGCTGTTACATGAGATTGCCTTAATGCCATATGCCTCCGCCAATTTAATATAATCTGGGTTTTTATTAAGATTAGTAGCTGTATATCTTTTATGAAAGAATAATTCTTCCCATGTTTTAACCATTGAGAAATGTCCATCGTTCATAATTGCTATCTTAATTGGTAACCCGTAATTTTCCACAGTCTTTAATTCTGATAATGTATGATTAAATGATCCATCTCCGTCTATATCTAATACTAGTTTATTAGGATATGCTATTTGACTTCCTATTGCAAATGGCAAGCCAACCCCCATAACACCAAGACTACCTGATGTAATAAATGATTTTGGATACCTCCATTTGATAAACTGTGCAGCCATCATTTGATGATTTCCTACTCCACTAGTTACAATATAATCCGATTTAGTAAGCAATTTTTTATTAATCGCGCTGATTACTTCTTGTGTCTTTAATCTCTCTACTTTTTTATAAGTAAAATCATATTTCCACATCCATTTACTAATACAATTAAACCATTTTTTTCTCTCCTGATATCGGGTTACAATATGTTCTAAAAATTCTCCACAATCCATTTTAAAATTATAATGCGTATCTATAATATTGCCTATTTCATTATGATTTATATTTACATGAATGATACCTCCACGATTTTCTTTATAAGCCTTAAATGCTTCTGGTGCAAAGACAGATATTTTTCCAGTAATCCTATCATCAAATCGTGTCCCAAGTGCAATAATTAAGTCTGCATTTTGAATAGAATAATTTGCAGCTACACTGCCATGCATTCCTAGAAAACCTAATGATAATTTATGCATTTCATCAAATACCCCCACAGCATGAAGTGTTGTAGTCACTGGAATATTTGATGAAATTGCAAATTCTCTCAATTCTTTCGAATAATTATTACATCCTTGCCCAACCAATATGATTGGTCTCTTAGCCTTACTTATCTTTTCTTCTATCAAACGTTTATGATTTATATCATAAAATCCTCGTCTAATATATTTATTATTATAATTATTTATCATATGAATATCGGATAAGTTCTTATTATTCGTAGATTCTCTCCAAATAGATGTTAAAATACATTTTGGTATGTCTATATGAACTGACCCAGGCTTTCCTTCTTGTGAAATTCGAAAAGCCTCATCTATTACATGAGATGCTTCATTTACATGCTGAATACGATAGCTCCATTTTGTTACAGGCTTACTTATTTCTGTTGCTGGACATTCTTGAAATGCATTAGTTCCTATAGCACTTAATGGTACATTTCCAGTGAATAATATTAATGGCGTGCTATCATTTGTTGCATCTGTTAATGCGGTAAGAGAATTGGTTACACCCGGGCCAGATGTCATAATTGATATTCCGGGTTTTCCAGTTACACGTGCATATGCTGTTGCTGCATGACCAGCACTTTGTTCATGTGTATTAATAAAATAATTTATTTTATCTCTCTGATTTTGCTTATAAAAACAATCTATAAGGGGCATAATAGCCCCACCTGTATATATAAAGGCATCTGTAACTTTGTGCTGTAATAATTTATTATATATTAATTTTGCAACGTTCATGATCTATTAATATATAATATTTTTATATGTATTTCATTTTTATTTAAAAATATATACGCTTATAATTTATGACGCAACTTAAAAAGGTTACCATATGCTTGCTAGCAAATTTTATTCTTCTATTAATTGTTATATTTTTCATTATTATGTTTGCATCAGAATCCAAATATTTTCGTCTAGGACCAAATGAAGATTTTATTGTTATATCGGTCAAAATCAATACACATACCCGCTATTTTATTTTATTATTTTTAATATCTCTTGTTAAAATTACGAAGGTCGTAATAGAAGAAATTGGTAATCCTATTATGGATTTCAGTATTTATAATCCAGATAAAAAGATCATAACCGAATTTACAAAAAACCAACTTTTTATTATTTCAAATACAATGTATCTAATATCCTCAATAAGATATGTATTTGAAATCATGATTACTGTGACACAAATCGATATAGCACTTTTTTCTGTAGTAGCAGTTGCTGGAGCAGGTCTTATTAGTACTAGGTACCTATTAAATGAAAAAACTTTTCAAACGGATTATGATATTATGTATTAATTAATCTTTATAAACTGGTAAACTAGGTCTCGGTTTCAAATAATTCGATAAAGTTTTATATACAGAACGTGCACTATAAAATACACCACATGTTGTTACACCAATTGCAGCTACCATGATCACTTGAACAATTCGTCTACTTTGTATTTGCATATACATATATAACTTTATAGTATTATGTGTTTATATTTATTTTGCTAATAGTTTATTTTAAATATACTTAAAATAAGGAACAATAATATTATTATCCGAAATGTTACCAAATGGAAATAGTTTGAGAGATAATATAATGGATACATTAAAGTTAAATATAATGACGAATAAAAGTGATAAGGGTGATAATATGATGAATATGCTTATGACTATATTTTTTATAAGTATTTTTACTGCTTTATCAAATTATGTTAAGGATGGTGCACCAAATCTTTCTTTTTATATATCAAAAAATAGATTTTATTCTTATTTTTTCAAACAAAATAAAATTATTATAGAAGGAAAACGCTGTTTTAAAAGCACAGATTATATTACAAGAAATGATAATTTATTTGGTCATACATTTGAAGCCATTTTTACTTATATTCATAAAAATATGAATAATAACGAGATATATTCTATAAAAGAATATAGTAATGATATATGTTCAGACCATTATCCAGATTCAGATGATGATGATGATATAAATCCAAAAACAATCTATATTATAAATCAAAGAAAAGAATTTCAAATAGAAAAAAATATTTTTTGTTCAGTTCAGATAGATAAGGAAAACCTAGAAGGCGGAAATAATTCTAAAACAGTCACTCAAATTGAACATATAGAAATTTCACTTTATTCATATAATATATCTCTTATAGAAATTCAAAATTTTGTTGAAAATATTACTTATAAATATATGAATTCTATTAATAAGTTTCGCAGCCAAAAGCTTTTTATCTATAACTATGAGGGTCAAAAAGACGATGAACATCGTTCACGGCGATCAAATAGGAAACAAGAATCTAATTGTATATGGTCCGAATGTCTTTTTTCTTCTAATCGTAAATTTTCTAATATTTTTTTTGATGAAAAGGAGAGATTAATAGAGAAATTGGATTTTTTTATAAATAATAAGGCCTGGTATGAAAGGGAAGGAAATCCATATACGCTAGGAATTGGTTTATCTGGCCCACCAGGCACAGGAAAGACATCTATTATTAAGAGTATTGCAAATCGACTGAATAGACATCTTATTGTAATACCATTACAGAAAATAAAAACTACGAGAGAATTAAGCGAATGTTTTTTTGAAGATAAATATAATTTTAATAATAGAGAGAATTCGGTAACATTTGAGAAGAAAATTATTGTATTTGAAGATATTGATTGTATGATTGATATAGTCAAAAATAGAGATAGCAAGGATAAAAAAATAGAAATTCAGGATTCTGGGAAAAAGAAAGAAAAAGATCTTAATACAAGAGAGATTATTAGTGCAGTAGTAAAAGGAATGAAAAACAATGATGATAATAATGATAATAATGATAACGAGGAAGATTTATTTAGTCGACTCGAAAAGAAAAATGACGATAAAATAAACCTGGCTTATATACTGAATTTAATAGATGGAATAAGAGAGACACCAGGTCGAGTTATTATTATTACCAGTAATTTCTATAATAAGCTAGATCCGGCTCTAATAAGGCCTGGTAGAATTGATATTACATTAGAGATGAAGAATGCATCTCGAAAAACTGTAGCTAATATATACCAACATTATTATCACATGGAACTACCTAATAATAAACTAGAACAATATAATGACTATTCTTTATCACCAGCACAACTAGTAAATATTCGTTTGAATTCTAGAGATGCAGATGAATATATTGAGAATTTAATGAAGATAAATAAAACTTAATTAAAATAATATTTTAAATCATATTGGTTTAAAATATTGGTATATCTAATAATAGGAGTATATCTTATATGTATCGTTTTGTTTGTGTAATAAACTTATCTAATATATCTATTGGCTTTGCGTGCCTCAATTGTTTTACACGTAAAGAGAAAAAATCAATTTTATCGAGAGATATGGATAAAGAAAATAAAATAGATTGTATAATATTTGATGTGATTTATTGGGTTTAATTATCAGTATATCCCATAAATATATTAAATAATCTATGTAAAACTAGTTGACCCAACACATGTGGCAATGAAACAGATTTATCTGTATTTAAATCAATTGCGTGCATTAAAATAGCAATAGAATTGAGAATTGTATTAAGCATTTTTAATTTATAATTTAATTTTGACTTTATGTATAATGAAGATATACGTAAGGATAACTCGCATCTTTGTATTTTTCGAATTTTTCGAATTTCCCGAATAACATTTTTATT
>Ga0055584_100004103_pt1 | contig 14281 bp, 15 predicted proteins | sample OSDHelmetaG_FD_58716 | JGI IMG/M metagenome (GOLD analysis project Ga0055584, IMG submission 58716) | Pelagic marine sediment microbial communities from the LTER site Helgoland, North Sea, for post-phytoplankton bloom and carbon turnover... | ecosystem: Environmental > Aquatic > Marine >... | reverse complement strand
GAACCTGCGGATTATGAGTCCGTTGCTCTAACCAATTGAGCTATGGGCCCTTAAACTTTATATACAAAATACTTTGAACTACTAATTAACCCAAGTATTTTAAGTATTAATTTATGTTATGAATAAAATAAAAAAAATTATTTGGTTTACAGGTCAACCCGGAAGCGGCAAAACAACTTTATCAAACGCTCTCAAAAAACAATTAGAAAGTGATCATCCAGATCTCAAAGTAGTTTCAGTTGATGGTGATGACTTAAGAGATATTTTCACTAACAAAGATTATTCTACAGCTGGAAGAAGATTAAACATTCAGACAGCAATAAATATAACAAAATTTTTGCAAAGTAAAGGCAACCTGGTTATAGCTTCTTTAGTTTCTCCATATAAAGATATGAGGGAAAATCTGAAAAATGAAAGAGACACTTTAGAAATTTTTTTGTTTACGAAACAATTAAGAGGTAAAGAGAATTTTTTTGTTGAGGACTATGAAGCTCCATCAGAAAATTTTATCAAACTAGATACTGGAAAGTTAAGCATAGAGGAGTGTATAAATGAAATACTCAATGTTTATTGGTAGATGGCAACCTCTTCATAAAGGACATCTGTGGCTTATCAATGAAAGGCTCAAAAATGGTAAGAATATTTGTTTAGCCATCAGAGATGTTAAGCCAGATAAAAATAATCCATGGTCAGCAAAGGAAATTGAGAAGATGATTCATGAGGGTGAATTGAAAGATTTAATTGCCGAAGGAAGAGTAATCACTGCAATCATACCAGATATTGAATCTATAAACTATGGTAGGGGCGTTGGTTATGAGGTTATTGAGCACTTTCCACCAGATGATATTAAGAAAATTTCTGCTACTAAAATAAGAGAGAAAATGTATGGAAAATAATAAAATATATTCAATCTTATTTTCATTGTTTAAGAAAGAGCCAAAGACAATAGCAAAATTTTTTTTATTTTGCTTAATTTTATTTGTATTAATTTCATTTTTAATTCCAAAAAGATATAATTCAACTCTTAAGTTTTTCCCAAATCAAAGCGATAATAGCATTTCTTCTATCAATGCCTTTGCTCAAGATTTTGGATTTGCAACATCGGGAGGTTCATCATTTCCATTATCAGAAATTGCATCATCTAATATAATTCTTGATAAAATATATTATAGTACATTTGAAAATATTAATGGGGAAAAAACAAACATTAGCAAAATTTTAAATAGAAATAACATTTTTTTCTCAAATGATCAAAAAGATAAGTTGTTAGAAAAATTTTTGACAATCGAAAAACTTAAAAATAGACTATCTATATCACATGATAGAAGATCTAACATAACAACAATTTCAATATCAATAGAAGACCCTGTTGTAGCAAAAGAAATTTTAGACTTATTTTATTATGAACTTTCACTATTTGTTAACAAGTCAATTAATAGTGCGGCATCTTATAAAATTAATTACATAGATAAAAGATCTTTAGAAGTTGAACGTGAATTATTCGAAGCTGAAAGTGAATTAGAACAATTTTTAAATGCCAATAAGTTTATTAATGAGTCGCCCACTTTGATAAAAAAATGGAATGAGCTTAAAAGGGAGGTGTCAGTTAAAGAAACAGCATATATTGTTCTAAGAAGAGAGTTGGAGGTAGCAAAAATTGAAGAGGAAAAAAACACATTGAAAATATTTCTTTTAGAAAAACCGGCAATTCCTATTAAAAAAAGCTATCCATCAAGACTTAAATTTGCTCTTTCCAGCTCATTAGCTGCAGTATTGATCTTTTTTTGCTACAGAAATAGGAGAGAATTAAAAGATATATTTAGTTCTTAATATTATTTTTTTAAAATTAAATCTTTAACATATAGCAAAATGGATAACAAAAAAATTATCAAAACAAATAGCGTCCAATCATCAATTAGAATCATTGACGCCTTGAATATTCTTGATAAACTTTCCTATAAAATTTTATTAGTTCATTCATCAGAAAAGTTCATTGGAACTTTAACTGACGGGGATATTCGTAGAGGGTTAATCAAAAAAGCTGATATATTCTCTAGTATTGAACTTATTACGAATAAAAATCCTCAAATTATTGAACAGAAAGATATTGATAATGTTACTTCTAAATATTTTGGTTCACTTGATTTAATTCCAATCGTTAACAATCATAAAATCATAGATCTTTATATAAATGAAGTAGATCTAAATAATAAACTATTTAGCTTAACTGAAAAATGTGGAGTAGTTGTAATGGCTGGAGGAAAAGGAACCAGAATGAAGCCATTGACAGATTTCATTCCCAAACCCTTAATTCCCTTCGAAGGAAAAACTTTAATAGAGCATGTATTTGCCAACTTTTCAAGGTTTGGAATCAAAAATTTTTCACTATCTGTTAATTATCAATCTGACAAAATAGTTAAGTATTTTGACGATAAATCACATGGCTATAATCTAGATTATATTTATGAAAAAAATGAGATGGGTACAATTGGTGCAATTCAATATTTTGACTTCAAAGATAAACCTGCTTTTATAACAAATTGTGACTCTTTAATTGATATTGATTTTTATGATATGTTCAAATTTCATCAATATAATAATTTTGATTTTACAATAGCGGGGTGTGAAGATATTATTAGTGTTCCATATGGCGTATGTTCAGTAGATAAAAATATGAAACTTTTAAAAATAGCAGAAAAGCCTAAAATAGTTAACCTAATTAATTCTGGTTTGTATTTATGTGAACCCAAAGCAGCATCATTGATTCCAAAAGATGATTTTTTTGATGCACCCGATCTTATTTCAAAATGTCTTAAAAATAATTTATCAGTAGGTGTTTATAATTTTAGAAAAAAACAATGGCGAGATATTGGAGTTTTCAGCGAATATCTTTCTTATTTATAATCCGTAATAAATGGGGTTTTTATATAAACTTTTTCTTCTTATTATTTTTCTCTCAATAGGATTTAATTTTGTTATAGTTGAAGGAGCTTTATATCTATCAAATATTTTATCATTAATGATATCTATTTTGATAATTTTCAATTTAACACCTAACGATATTCAAAAGGAAAAAAATCAATTAACCTGGCTTTTAATATTAACTTTTTTTGTTTTGCTTGGTATGCAGTCAATTAATGGAATAAAGTGGATATACTTATTTGTTACATTTTATGCATTCTCATTATTTTTCAGATACAATAAATTTAAATTAAATCATATTTTATTAACATATTCGATTGGATTAATTGTAGCAACCTTATTTTCATTTCAAACTCCTAATTTATCTTATCTTGGGGATAATTTTAGTGCCGAAAATAGATTAATGATCGATCAACTTGGTGGTTTCAATGTTTATAGTGTTCTCCTGGCTTATGCCATGATAATATTAGTACACCTTCAGTTTCAGTATCGATCAATATTATTCTTAATAATTTCATCTTTTTCTCTTATTCTTCTCTTCACAGCACAAATATCAACTTTATCAAGAGGAGGATTAATTTCATTGTTATCTGGTTTAGTAATTTATAGTTTTTTTAAAAAAACCCTAATAAAGAGCGTAATAATATTTTTTGTTATAGTATCAACTTTATTGTTTTTTATAATAAATAATTTTGATATTGACCTAATTTCTATTTTTAATAGATATACATTTTTTGAAGACAGCACTGGTTCAGGGAGAACAGTTTTATGGTCTAATATTTTAAGTTTAATGTCAAATCCTTTTATAATAATATTTGGAAATGGTGCGGGTTCTCTAGACTTATATATTCCCGTTGTAGATGGTAACTGGTACAGTTCATTTGAATCTGCACATAATACATACCTTGAGTTTTTCTATCAATTTGGTATTTTGGGGCTATTCCTATTCATTTATTTTCTTTTTAAAACTAAAATGTATATTGATACAGTTTCTTCAAAGGATGATTATATTATTTTAATGACAATCTTTTATATGTTTTTATTGAATATGTTTTTTGATTCTTATTTTTTTGCATTACAGATTACATCTATTTATAGTCTATTTTTCAGTTTATTCCGTGAGTCTAGATATGCTAAATAATACAATGAAAATACTCATTCTGCGATTCTTTACTTTATCCATAAGATTTTCATTCATTATTTTTTTTAGCAAATTTTATTCATTAGAAACAGTTGGAATTTATGGGCTAATTTATGCAATTGCGACAATTGCTTCCCAAGTAATACCATTTGAATTACATAATTTTATTACATTGGAAGTATTAGAAAGTGATACAAAAAAAAGAAAAACAATGATTTCTAATAGTTTCTTTTTTGTAATGAGCTCATCTATTTTATCAATTCCATTATTTTATTTATTATTTAGTTTGACGAGTATAGGTAATTCATATTTCTTTTATGTTATAATCTTGAGCTTTTTTGAAACAATTAGTAGAGAGTTTGAGCGTATTTACGTTGGGCTTTCAAAACCTCTAGCAAAGTATGTAAGTGTTTTTTTGAAGACATTTCCATGGATGTTACTAACAATATTATTTATTCTAAAAAATCAATTAATTGACTTTAAATTGATTTTGATTTTGTGGATTTTTTCTACATTTCTATCGGTTCTTTATGGATTTATTTCGATCAAGGAATTTATTTATTCACCATTTAATCCTAAAAAGTTTTTATCAATTACATTTATTAAGCGAGGATTAATATTTTCGCTCCCCTTTTTTATTGCTACTGCTAGCAATACCTTAAGTCAATTTTTAGGAAGATTTATTATCTCAAGCGAATTATCAAATGAGTTTGTAGGAATTTTTTCAATATACTTTCAAATTTCTGCATTGTTGTTAATTATATCCGATATATCATTTTCAATTTATCTACCAGATTATGCTAAAAATTATAAATCAAATTTATTGAACAAAAATAGATCTTATGAGTACTATAATTTACTTATTTTATTTTGTGCAGGATTTCTAATTTATTACTTAAGTCCATTTTTATTTTCTTATATCAACATTGAATTATTAGAATATTTACCAACATTCAATATTATGATTATATCTATGTTACTTATTTCATTTAGTGGAATTTTGAGAATGAGACTATACATTCGAAAGATGAATTATGAAATAATGTTTTCAAACTTATTTTTCTTAATGACATCAATAATTTGCAATTTATTGTTTATTAAAAATTTTGGTTTATACGGTGGAGCAGTCTCCTTATTAATTCCAAGCATTACACTTTGTTTACTAATTGTATTTTATAGTAAAGATAAATCAAGAGGCCTAAATGCAAGTTAAATATGTCCATATATTTATAAATATTTTACACAGAAACCATGACAAGTATTTTGGAATAAGGAAACAATTATTGAATGCTAATAATCATCAATTGATAGATATAAATTTATCACAGAAATCTATGAAACTTTTTAGAAAAGTTGAATATGGAGCTAGGAAATATTTTAGAGAATTTTATTATCGACCTGTCTTCAAAGAATTAGAATCATCATTAATACAATCAATTAATAGTAGCCAGGGCAACATTTTAGTATATCTCCAAGATGAAGGTGTTTGGTCAGAATTTTTAAAATTTTTAATAAAAAAACATAATTTACATCATGTCAATTTTATAAATGTCCAACATGGATTTCTTATGAAGAATAAATACACACCAAAAAGAGATAAAGTAATCAAACTTATCAATTCTTTTTACCAATTAACTTTTGGTTTTCCAAAATTAGGTATTGGACCATTTAAGGGGCCCTTTTCTCACTACCTTCTTTTCCATGAAGAGCTTATAGATGAAGTCCCTAAAAGTTCAAAAGCAATAGCTTGTCCTAATTTGATAAATCGATCATTTATTGATGATTATCATCAAAAAACTCAAAACACAAAAATTATGAAGAAATCAGTTCTTATTGCCCTTCAGCATAATTCCTTATTTGGATATTTTTCATATTCATTTACAAAAACAATTAGTTCTATTATACCTTTAATTGATTCATTAAGAAATAATTTCAGATACGATATTTTTTTACGAAAACATCCAGGAATGAGAAAAAAATATTTTATTAAAGTTTTAAAAGATACTGGATTATATAACAAGGTTATTATAGATGAATCACCATTAGAAGTAAGTATGAAACGCTCCCCTTATATTTTAAGCTTTTTTTCAACAATATTATTTGAATCAACATTAGTAGGAAGGTTGCCAGTGATTATAAATAATTATTCATTTAGTCTTAATGAGTTTCCATTAATGTATGATAAAATCGATATTAATGAAAATCTAGAATTCCAGCTTTCACATATTTTTGAGCAAGAAATATTTTCAAATGAATCAAAAGATGAAATAGATTGGGTCAAGTTGATTGAAAAGGGCTTAGATACTAGTTCTGTTTAAATTTAGTATTTGTTTTAGTAAGATTGTATCATAATATACGTTAAGGTATATATAAAAAAATGGATCAAATTAAATTAGTAAATGATACTGTTTCAAAAAATGATATTGACTATCTGATTGATTGGTTGAAAACATACCCAAGACTAACCAAGGGACCAATTACAAAAAAGTTAGAAGAGAAATTTGCAAAAAAAATGGGTTCAAAGTATTCCGTTTTTTGTAATTCTGGATCGTCGGCAAATCTTCTCATGTTACAATGTTTGCTGGAAAATCATCTTGTATCTAAAAATTCTAAAATTGTTGTTCCTGCTTTAGCTTGGGCTACTGATTATTCACCTGTAGTGCAATTAGGATATCAGCCTGTTCTCTGTGATGTAAATTTGAATGACCTTTCAATTGATTTAAATCATTTTGAGCAGATTTGCATTGACGAAAAGCCAAGTGCGCTAATACTTGTTTCGGTGTTGGGCCTAGTTCCAGATATGTCTAAGATCCTAGATCTATGCGAAAAGCATAATGTGATATTGATTGAAGATAATTGTGAGTCATTAAGCTCATCATTTCAAGAAAAATTGCTTGGAAATTTTGGACTCATGTCATCTTTTTCTACATATTTTGGTCATCATATTTCGACAATTGAAGGAGGTTTTATAACTACAAATGATAAAGATGTCTATAACACTCTATTGATGATTCGAAATCATGGTTGGGATAGAGATTTAGATGATCAATCACAGCAAAAATTAAGAAAAAAATGGGGAATCGATTCTTTTGAAGCATTATATACTTTTTATTTAAATGGTTTTAATTTTAGATCAACCGATCTTCAAGCTTACATTGGGTTGAAACAAATTGATAAAATGGATTTAATTGCTGAAAAGCGAAATAAAAATTTTTACCATTATTTAAATAATATAAAGAATAATATTTTAGAAATTCAAGTTAGGAAGAATGATTTCATTTCAAATTTTGCTTATCCAATATTATCAGAAAAAAAGTCAGAAATTGTTAAATCACTCGTAAATAATAATATTGAAGTTAGACCTTTAATTTCAGGCTCCATTGGCAATCAGCCATTTTATAAAAAAGATTTTGGACAATTATCTTTGCCTAATGTTAGTCTTGTAGATAAGCTTGGTTTTTATATACCAAATCACCCTGATCTTGAAGAATCAGATATAATACGTATTTCAAATATAATTAACGGAGAAACTTAATGAAAATAGCATTAGTAACTGGTGTTACAGGTCAGGATGGATATTACCTAACAAAACTTCTTCTTGAAAAAGATTACAAAGTTATAGGCTTGGTAAGGAGAAATAGTAGGTATGATTTAAGAGAATTTATATCAGAAATTGGAAATGAAAATTTTTTAATAGAGATTGGTGACTTAACTGATATTTCATCAATAATTAATGTTTTAAAAAAATATGACATTTGCGAATTTTATAATTTAGCAGCACAAAGTCATGTTGGTATATCATTTACAAATCCATTATCTAGTACAGATATTAATGCAATGGGTGTTATAAATTGTTTAGAAGCAATTAGATTAACAAACAAAGATATAAAATTCTATCAAGCATCAAGTTCGGAGCTTTATGGAGATACCGTTGAAGAATTCCAAAACGAAAAAACACCATTTAGGCCAAGAAGTCCTTATGGCTGCTCAAAGCTTTTTTCGTTTGCAATTACAAAGAATTACAGAGAAGCATATGATATGTTTTCATCAAATGGAATTCTTTTCAATCATGAATCACCAAGAAGATCGATTAATTTTGTAACTAGGAAAGTAACATCAACTTTTGCAAAGATTAATTCAGGTATAGAATCAAAGTTAGAAATTGGGAACTTAAATGCGAAAAGAGATTGGGGTTATGCAAAAGATTATGTTGAAATGATGTGGAGAATATTGAATCATAACAAGCCAGATGACTTTGTAATAGCATCTGGTGAAGTTTATACTGTTAGAAACCTTATTGAACTTGCTGCTAAGTATTTTAACTATGATATCAAATGGGAGGGAGAAGGAATAAATGAAATTGGCTATGATTATAAAACAAACCAAAAATTAGTTGTAGTCAACCCAGATCACTTCAGACCAGCTGAAGTTGAATATTTAAGAGGTGACTATTCAAAAGCAAAAAAACTGCTAAAATGGGAGCCAAAAACTAGCTTTGAAGAGCTAATAGAAATTATGTGTGAACATGACAAAAAAATCTTCTCTTAAAAAAATAGCAGTCATTACTGGGTCTCAAGGTCAAGATGGGACATTGTTATATCAATTTTTAAAAAATAAAAATTATGATGTTATCAGATTAGATAAAAAAAATTCATTTTTAAATGATATTGAAATAGACTACTGCGATATATTAGATAGTAATGATATTAAACTGCTTTTTAAAAATTACAACATCAAAGAAGTTTATCATCTTGCTGCAAAAGTTTTATCAACTGAGAATAGAAATATCGATGAAAAAAATCATGAATCATTCATTCAAAATTTTAATATAAATGTAAAAAGTTTCCACAATATATTGATTAATATATCAAATAAAACAAAAGTTTTTTACCCGACATCATCTTATATCTTTCAACCAAGTATTTCAAAGTTGGACGAGAATACAAAAATATCCCCTTCAAATTTATATTCAATTAACAAAGCTACTTCTTTTTGGCTAGCAAAGAATTTTAGAAAGAAATTCAATTTATTTGTATCAACTGGAATAATGTTTAATCATGAATCTTCGTATAGGTCAGATGGTTATGTAACAAAAAAAATAGTAATGCAAGCAAAAGAGATTTTAGATAGTAAAAGAAAATATTTTGAAGTTTATAACCTGAATCAAAAGGTTGATTGGGGACATGCAATAGATTATGTTGAGGCAATGTATGAGATACTTCAACTATCAAAACCAGATGATTTTATTATTTCAAGTGGATCATTATATACAATTAAAGAATTTATAGAATGTGTTTGTGAAAAACTTAAAATAAAATTAACAGACAATATGATTAAAGTAAAAAATGATGAAAATCTGCCATATTATTATGGCGATAACTCTAAGATTATAGAAGCTACAAATTGGAAGCCTAAAAAATCATTAGAAGATATAGTAGAGGATATGATTTGAAGGTATTAATAATTCAAGACCAAATGCTAACAAAAGGAGGTTCAGAAAGAGTATTTTCGTATTTAGCAGATATATTTCCTGAAGCAGATTTATTTACGGTAGCATATAATAAAAAAACTACAATTAGATTCAAGAGAGAAAATGACTTAAAAACCTCAATTTTTTTTAATAAAATTATAAAATCGCACAAAGTATTTAAATTTTTTTTCCCATTATTAACATTTTATTATCAATTTAAAAACTTTAATAATTATGATATGATAATTAGCTCCTCTGCAACATGTGCAAAATACATAAGAAATTTTTCCGGTATTCACATTTGCTATTGCTATGTTCCAACAAGGGCTATATGGGAAGTAGATAACTATTTTCCTAAAGAAAATTTTGTTAAGTTTTTTTTTAAGATTTGTCTGCCAGTTTTAAAAAAAAGAGATTTAAATACTTCTAATTATATTAATCTGTACATCGGTGACTCTAGAGATTGCGCAAAAAGAATTAGAAAAATTTATAAAGGAAAAACATCCTATGCTTACAGTCCAATAGATTATGAGAAATATTCATCCTATTTTTCAAACGAAAAAGAAGAATATTATTTAGTTGTATCAAGATTTGATTATTGGAAGAGAGTTGATATTGCAGTTGATGCATTTAATTCTAATGGGAAAAAATTATATATCGTAGGTTCTGGCGAAGCCTATGATAGTTTGAAGAAAATTGCCAAATCAAACATTACATTTCTTACAGATATTACAGATGATGAGCTTGGTAAATTGTATTCCCATGCTAAAGGTGTTGTTTTTACATGTGACATCGAACATGGGCTTATTCCAATTGAAGCAAACGCTTGCGGCACTCCAGTTATTTGTTACGGATTTGGAGGAGTTGAAGATACTATGATAAATTTTAATGGCAATAATCAAGATCATGCAACAGCAGTTTTCTTTAATGAACAAAATGAATTATCACTCAATAATGCAATTAAAATTTTTGAAAAAATAAATTTTAATAATGAAAATATGATGAAAAATGCTAAAAGATTTTCAATTGAAATTTTTCATGAAAATGTTGAAAAAATCATAAATTCATATTTGAAAAAAGAAAAAGTAATTTTAAATGAAATTAAGTAAATCAATAGGGATTATAGGTAAAGGCTTTGTTGGTAGCGCTGTTATGCATGGATTTACATGTGATAAAAATTTTAGAGCTAAAATAAAAATTTATGATAAAGATTCATCGTTAAGAACACATTCACTAGATGATACAGTTAATAAATCTAGCGTAGTTTTTATATCTATACCTACTCCCGCAAATTTAAATGGAAGTATTAATTTGAAAATTATTGATGAACTTTTGAATGATATTAATTTATGTTATAATGGAAAAAGTATTTTGTTATTAAGATCAACACTAGTTCCTGGTTCTTCAAAAAAATTTGCTAAAAAATATCCAAAACTTAAAATTGTTTTTAATCCTGAGTTTTTAACAGAAAGAAATGCAAACCATGATTTTATCAATCAATCAAGAGTTATTTTGGGAGGAGAAAAAGAATTAACACAAAAAGTTGCAAAGCTTTATAAGGAAAGATTCGGGAATTCTCTTCCAATAGTTGAAACAAACTTTGAAACTGCTGAAATGATAAAGTATATGAACAATTGTTTTTTAGCTACAAAAGTTTCATTTATGAATGAGATGAAAATAATTGCTGACAAAACAGATGTTAATTGGGAGCAAGCAGTTAAAGCTTTCAATTTGGACCCTAGAATGGGAAATTCACATTTTGATGTCCCTGGGCATGATGGTAAAATAGGTTTTGGGGGCAGTTGTTTACCCAAAGATATTCAAGCTTTGATATATTTTGCTTCAACTCTTAAAATAGATTCAAGAGTTTTAAAGGCTGTTTGGGAAACAAATTTATCTTTAAGACCTGAAAAAGATTGGGAAAAATTAAAAGGCAGAGCTATTAGTTTGGATAATAGCGATTAAAGTAGAATTCAGTTCTCAATACCTATATCTTTTTTGTACTTTGGAACCCACTCTTCAATAATTATTTTAGGTTCCCAGTTTAGAAGTTCTTTTGCTTTGATATTATCTGCTAATGTTTCTCTAGGTTCAACAACAGGATCAACATTAATAGTTGGCCCACCAATCATTTCAGCAATTTGATTGACCGACCTATTATCACAATTACCAATATTAATTACTTCTCCATTTCCTACTTTGTTCGACTGCATAGCAAGTAAATTTGCTTTAGCAATATCTTTTACATGCGTGAAATCCCTTCTCTGTTCACCATCGCCTCTAATGGTCAGAGGTTGATTTAGTAATCTTTGCTTTGCAAAAACACACATTACTAAAGCATATGCTCCTTCCAGACTTTGTCTTTCGCCATAAACATTAAAGTATCTTAATGATACTGTTTCAATGTTATATACATTAGCAAACATTTTGCAGCAAACTTCTCCATAGTACTTTTGCATTGCATATGGTGATATTGGATTTATAGGATCAGTTTCTTTTGAAGGAAGTTTTTCTGTGTTTCCGTATGCAGATGAGGAAGCACTATATACAACTCTTTTGACTTGCATTTCTGAGCAAGCTTTTAAAACATTTATAGTACTTAAAGTATTATTTTTTTCAAAAAGAAAAGGATTTTCAATAGATTCTTGAACTCTGGGTAAAGCAGCTAAATGAAACAAACCATCAGCACCATTAACAATACTTTTTATTTTATCAAAGTTTTCTTCAGAAGATAGATTTAGTTCATGATAAACAGCTTTTTCATTACAATTCTCTTTTTTTCCAGTTGAAAAATTATCTATGACACAAACTGAATGTCCTTGATCAATTAATAAATCAACAATATTGCTTCCAATAAATCCTGCTCCCCCCGTAACAACAAATTTCATACCCAAAGATAGTTATCAGATAATTTTATAACAATTGTAATTTTTATAGTTTTTTTAATTATCAAATCATAGTAAGATACTACTATGTTTGACAAAATTTTCTCAATATTTGCAATAATTTTAATTTCCCCAATCATAATCATTGTATCATCAATAATTATTTTGAAAGACGGATTTCCAATTTTATTTACACAGGAAAGAGTTGGAAAAAATGGTAAGATTTTTAAAATATACAAATTTAGAACTATGATAAAAAATGCTGAAGAAATTTTAAAAAATGACAAATCATTATATGAAGAATATGTGAAAAATGGTTATAAAATAGAATCTTCTAAAGATCCAAGAATTTTGCCATTTGGAAAATTCCTGCGTTCATCGAGTATTGATGAAATTCCTCAATTTTTTAATGTTCTAAAAAACGATATGAATGTTGTTGGTCCGAGACCTGTAGTTAAAAAAGAGGTTGATGATTTGTACGGTGAAAATAAAGCGATATATCTATCAATGAAGCCTGGAGTAACTGGACTCTGGCAAATAAGTGGTAGATCAAATATTAAGGACTTTGAAAGAGTTCAATTAGATATTGAATATTCAAAAACGAAAAGTATATTTTTAGATATTAAAATTATTTTAAAAACAGTAGCGGAAGTTTTAAAAAGGACTGGAGCATACTAAATTTTTTCCTCTATAAACGAACAAATAATATGTCCAATTAAAATATGCATTTCCTGAATTCTTGCAGTTTTTTTACTATCAACTTTAATTATATTTTTTGTAAGACTAGACATTTCCCCACCATCATTACCTGAAAGAGCAAAACATTTCATACCAATTTTCTTAGAAGCTTTAATTGCATTAATAATATTTTTACTATTACCTGAAGTTGAGATTGGAATAAGTAAATCATCTTTTGAACCTATTGCTTGGATTTGCTTAGAAAAAATTTCATCAAAACTAAAGTCATTACCAATAGATGTAATGGAAGATATATTTTCTGAAAGCGAGATTGCAGGTAATGGCTTCCTTGCTTTTTCAAATTTACCAATGAATTCTGCTACAATATGACTAGCATCGCTAGCACTTCCTCCATTTCCACATATTAGTATCTTATTTCCAGATTTAATTGTTTCGTATGAAATGATACATATTTTTTCAATATCATTAAGTTGATTAAGTAATGTATTACTTACGTTAATATGCTCTAATATAATTTCTTTTATCATTTAGTATCTATATTCATCTTTTTTATAAGGACCATTTACATTAACTCCAATATACTCAGCCTGAGATTTAGATAATTTAGTCAAATCTGCATCTAAATGTTTCAAATGAATTCTTGCAACTTCTTCATCTAATTTTCTTGGTAAGTCATAAATGCCTGTTGCAGGTTTATTTTTAGCTAGAAATAATTGTGCCAACACTTGATTAGAAAATGAACTAGACATTACAAAGCTAGCATGTCCTGTTGCGCAACCAAGATTAACTAATCTCCCTTCTGCTAGTAAGAATATTTGTTTACCATTTTTGAAAGTATATCTATCAAGTTGAGGTTTTATTTGATCTCTTTTTGCATCTGATTTATTTAATGCATCAACTTGAATTTCATTATCAAAATGTCCAATGTTACAAACGATGGCTTGATCCTTCATTTTTTTCATATGCTTTAAGGTGATGATATCTTTATTACCTGTAGTTGTTACAAAAATATTTCCTCTGTTTAAAACATCTTCTAGTCTTCTTACTTCAAATCCCTCCATTGCTGCTTGCAGTGCACATATTGGATCTATTTCAGTAACAATGACCTTACAGCCATATGACTTCATTGATTGTGCTGAACCTTTACCTACATCTCCATAACCA
>Ga0055584_100004102_pt1 | contig 14283 bp, 16 predicted proteins | sample OSDHelmetaG_FD_58716 | JGI IMG/M metagenome (GOLD analysis project Ga0055584, IMG submission 58716) | Pelagic marine sediment microbial communities from the LTER site Helgoland, North Sea, for post-phytoplankton bloom and carbon turnover... | ecosystem: Environmental > Aquatic > Marine >... | reverse complement strand
GATCCAGAAAACTCTAAGTTAGCTATCTGGGTTGGTGGTAACCATTCAAATGCACGTAGCAAACCTACGTTCCAAAAACTGGTTGCCTCTGGCGTACCTAATAACCCACCACGCTGGCCTGAAGCTACGGCTATCGTTAAACGCATTCTGAAAGAATACAAAGAAGGCGCGAAAGATTGGGAACGCATTAACGATTGGATCGAACGTATCGGTTGGCCTCGTTTCTTCGAAGTCACTGGTTTACCGTTCACTAAGTATCACATCGATAACTGGCGTGGTGCCCGTAACAGCTTAAATGCTTCGACTCACATTCGTTTCTAAACGAAGTAAGGACTGAATTAAATGAAGTTTTCTATTCAGGTAAATGAAGGTCCTTATACCCATCAAGCTTCGGTGTCTGCCTTGAACTTTATCAAGGCGGCACTAGCCGCTGGGCATGAGGTCTTTCGTGTATTTTTCTATCATGATGGTGTAAATAACGGAACAAGTTATACAACGCCACCACAAGATGACATAAATATTGCTAATACTTGGTCTGCACTGGCTAAAGAACACGATATTGACTTAGTTGTTTGTGTGGCTGCTGCTCAACGTCGCGGTATCGTTGACGAAGGTGAAGCAGAACGTAACAAGAAAAGCGGTACTAATATTGCTGATGGTTTCCGTATTTCTGGTTTAGGACAATTAATTGAAGCAGGTATCGAAAGTGATCGCCTGGTTGTGTTTGGAGACTAATAATGAGCGAGATTAAAAAGTTTTGTTATCTCAATCGTACAGCTCCTTACGGAACTGTTTACGCATGGGAATCACTAGAAGTCGTTTTAATTGGTGCCGCTTTTGATCAAGACTGTAGCCTGGTTTTTGTTGATGACGGTGTTTATCAATTACTAAAAGGCCAAGACACAACTGATCTTGGTATTAAAAACTTCTCTCCCACCTACTCTGCGCTTGGTGACTATGACATCAAGAAAATATATGTAGAAAAAGAATCGCTTGAAGCTCGCGGCTTAACCGTTGATGACCTTCAGCATTTGGTTTGGGAAGATGAAGATGACGATTGGGCGGAAAGAGACTCAATCATTCTTGTCACTAAAAACGAACTTGCTAAAGTTATTGACGAGCAAGACGTTGTACTTAGCTTTTAAGTAGGAGAACTGGCATGTCAACATTACATACTGTAAACAAGTCATCCTACGATCGTAATACACTGGAAACATGTGTGTCACTGACGACTAAAGGCAGCGAAGTTATTCTGATTGAAGATGGCGTTTATAGCGCTGTTAAAGCAGGAAACAAAGCTAGCGTTATTGCTAACGCAATGGGTGATGTTAATTTCTATGTCCTCGGTCCTGATATTAAGGCTCGCGGATTAAGTGAAGACCAATTAATCGATGGCATTAAAGTTGTCGGTTATAGCGACTTTGTCGAACTATCTGTTAAAAACGACACAGTAAGCTCTTGGCTGTAATTATTCTATTTTGAATTAGTTTATCTTAACGAGGAGATAACGATGGGTACTATTAATGTAAGTGGTAAGGATTATGAAGTTGATGAAGAAGGTTACCTGTCTAACCTGAACGATTGGAATTCTGATATTGCTGAATACATGGCAAAAGACGAAGACGCTGAGTTGACTGAAAGCCATTGGGAAGTAATTAACTTTCTTCGTGAGTATTATGAAGAATACCAAATTGCTCCAGCAGTACGTGTACTGACAAAAGCGATTGGCAAAAAACTGGGCAAAGATAAAGGTAACAGCAAGTACTTATACGAACTGTTCCCATATGGTCCAGGTAAGCAAGCTTGTAAATATGCAGGTCTGCCTAAGCCAACGGGTTGCGTATAAGTACGCATCGCCGAATGTATTCTTTGGAGGGGTACGTCCCCTCCTTTGATTACATATCCAACGATTAATAATTAATTAAGAAGGTAGAGGATCAGCAGCATGTCGGCTCTGTCCATTACATACGCGGTTATGTTTTATGTAGCAGCTATAGTTTTAACTGTAGGCCTGTTCGTAAAAATCAAGCAGTACGCTCAAACGCCTGCTCCGTTAAAAATTCCTACAACACCTGCTCCGGTAACACAGACAGGGGTTGTTTTACGAATCGCACGCGAAGTTGTGTTGTTCGCCAGCTTATTTAAAGCCAATAAGTGGATTTGGCTTTTCGGCTGGATGTTTCACTTTGCCTTATTGTTAGCCTTTTTCCGTCACCTACGCTACGTCATACCACCTGATAACTTTATTTTTACCATTATAAATTTAGAGCTTATACAGTCTGCCGGTAAATATGCTGCTTTCGCCATGCTGATTGGTCTGGGCGGCTTATTGTTCCGTCGTATCGTGGTTGACCGCGTACGTTATATTTCGGCTCCATCTGATTATTTAATGCTACTTTTAATATTAGGTATTGCAGGTAGCGGTACCATGATGACTTTTGTTGCGCACACTGAGATCATCCAGTTAAAAACCTTTATGCAAGGTTTATTAGTGTTGGATATTCGCAGTTTACCAACTGATCTCTATCTTCTCATTCATCTGGCGCTGGTTATTTTACTCATGTTGATTTTCCCTATCAGTAAGTTATTACATGCACCGGGCCTTTTCTTTAGTCCAACGCGTAACCAGGTTGATAACCCACGTGAAAAACGTCACTTGGCACCATGGGCGGCTGCACTTGAAGCTGACCGTCAAGACTAATTAGCGTAAAGGATAAGAACAGTGGCCGATTTTGAAGTACCCGAGTTAAGAAAAACTCCAGTTATCCCTAAACTGAAAGATGACACAATGAAAGGCAGCGGTCCTTTTGTTTCGCGCGCGCCTTTTCAGCAACCACTGGGGTATCCGGATGAGCTGGTTGAAAACTGGGAAGAAAAAGCCTTAAACAAACTCGATGATTTGCGTGGCCGTTATCGTTCACTGCAAGTTTATCTTGATACTTGTGTTAAATGCGGTGCCTGTACCGATAAATGCCATTACTACATTGGTACTCATGATCCTAAAAACATGCCGGTGGCACGTCAGGATCTATTACGAAAAGTTTATCGTCGTTACAATACCTTTGCCGGTAAATATTTCCCTAAACTAGTCGGTGCGGTTGATCTTACTAAAGACGTTCTTGACGACTGGTATAACTACTATCATCAATGTTCACAGTGCCGCCGTTGTTCTGTGTTCTGCCCTTACGGTATTGATACTGCTGAAATCTCTATGGCTGCCCGTGAAATCATGGACAGCATTGGCATCGGTCAAAAGTACTGTAACGAAATTATTATGAAAGCCGGTACCATCGGTAACAATCTGGGTCTGCCTGAACCTGCCCTTGCGGATACTCTGGAAGGTCTTGAAGAAGAAGTTGAAGAAGATGTCGGCGTCGCCGTTAAATTCCCACTTGATCAAAAAGGTGCGGACATACTTCTGATTACCCCCTCAGCTGATTTCTTTGCGGAACCTCATGTCGATGGTTTGATTGGTTATGCCAAAGTATTCCACGAAGCTGGTGTTAACTGGACATTAAGTTCATATGCCTCAGAAGCCGCCAACTTTGGTATGTTTATTGGTTCTTATGAAAACATGCGCACGCTGGCATTACGAATTCGTAAAGCCGCCATCGATTTAGGTGTTAAGCGTATTGTGTTTGGTGAATGTGGCCATGCATGGCGTGTCGCGTATAGTTTTTTAAATACACTCGCCGGGCCATGGGACTTCCTTGATCAAAGATACCCGATACCGCAACACATTTGTGAATTTACTTATGATCTATTACAAGAAGGTAAGCTGAAATTAGACCCTTCTGAAAACGATCATATGACCATGACCTTCCATGATTCTTGTAATGTAGCACGTGCATCACGCATGGGTGATAAGCCTGGTGGCCAATTTGAAATTCCGCGCGCAATTATTAAAGCTGCCTGTAACAATTATGTTGATATGCCAGAAGATACCATCAAAGAAGCCACTTTCTGTTGTGGTGGTGGTGGCGGCATTTTAACGGATGATTTAATGGAAGTGCGAGTTAAAGGCGCGCAACCAAGAATGGAAGCTTACAGTGAAGTTGTTAAAGAAAGTGGTGTGACCAACGTAGCGGCGATTTGCGCTATATGTAAGAGTCAGTTCACTAAAGTTTTACCTTATTACGGTCATGGTATGACAGACATCGTTAGTGTTCATCAACTTGTTAGTGACGCCATCATTTTAAGTGATGCGCCCAAAGACGATGATGACGATTCTGCAGACAGTGACAATCCTTAATTTTTTATTTTATTTAAGTAACGGTTAACCCCGTAACACAGGAGAGTATCAGCTATGGCTACTTCCCATGACGATATAAACACTAAGCTAACCTTCCGTAAGTTTGAAGACGGTGAACAGGCTGATAACTGGTCAGACTGGACAGATAAGATCTTTAAAGAAGATACTTCGCACAAGTGTCCAACTTATATCCAACGTACTCCACCTTGCCAGGGTAGTTGCCCTTCAGGTGAAGATATTCGCGGTTGGTTAGATATTGTTCGCGGCATCGAGAAGCCACCTGAAGGTGTTGAAATGCAGGAATATGCTTTCCTTCGTTCAACGGATGCTAACCCCTTCCCTTCAGTAATGGGACGTGTATGTCCAGCACCTTGTGAAGATGGTTGTAACCGTAACGAAGTTGATGACTTTGTGGGTATTAACTCAGTTGAACAATTTATTGGTGATTCTGCTTTAGAAAATAAATATAAATTTGTTGTCGGTGAAAAAACTGATAAGAAAATCGCGGTTATTGGTGGTGGTCCAGCGGGTTTAGCTGCCGCTTATCAACTACGTCGTAAAGGTCACGCAGTTACCTTATTTGATAACCATAAAACACTTGGCGGCATGATGAAATACGGTATCCCTGGCTACCGTACTCCTCGCGACGTATTGGATGGCGAAATCGACCGTATTATCGAAATGGGTGTTGAAGTCAAACTCGAGACTTGGGTCGGTAAAGACATTAGCGTTGAGCAGTTAGAAAAAGATTACGATGCAATCATGTGGACCATTGGTGCACAAGCGGGTCGTCAACTACCTATTCCTGGCGCCGATGAAGCACCTAATGTTTTAACCGGTGTTGATTTCTTGGAAGCCTTTAACGATGGTCGTCTACAACTGGTAACCGAGAAAGTCGTCGTTATCGGTGGTGGTGATACTTCTATCGATGTGGCATCCGTTGCGCGTCGCTTAGGTCACATTGAAAACGTCGCAGAAAAAGATCGTCCAGAAAATGTTGTTCTGGGTCACACTGCACACGATGTTGCTTCTTCTGCTGTACGTCAAGGCGCTGAAGTTATGTTGCTATCGCGTTCTTCAATTGAAAATATGCCTGCAGCACAACATGAAATCGATGATGCCACACGCGAAGGTGTTTCTATCGTCGGTTGTATTAGTCCTGTTTCTGTTACCACTAATGATGATGGCCGCGCTACCGCACTAACGGTTATTAAACTGGAAGATGATGGTAAAACACCTATCGAAGGTTCTGAATATGATATCGAACTTGATCTATTAGTTTCGGCTATCGGTCAAGGTGGTAAATTGGATGGCTTTGAAGACATCGGTAATGACCGTGGCTTAATCGATGCCGATCAACATTATCAAGTGCCTGGCAAACCTGGACATTTCGTTGCGGGTGATATCGTTCGTCCTCACCTGTTAACCACAGCGATTGGCCAAGCTTCTATCGCTGTTGAAAGTATTCAACATTACTTCAGTAATGAAGAACTGGGTAAACGACCTAAAGTTGATAAGCATCACTTTAGCCTGTTAGGTAAATTGCGTGAATCAGGTCTTGAGCCCACGAATGACTATGCTCATGACTCTGCTCAAGCAAGTGATACAGCATCATGGAGTATTCATAACTATGATGATCGCTCTGCACATGAAGTCATTGCTTCTGATGAATTGTTCCTTGGTCACTTCTCTTATGTACCACGAGGCAAACGTCTTGAAGAAGTTCCTGGTTCAGATGAAGTACTTGGTCACTTCCAAGAACGTATGAAAGGTTTGAGTGAAGAACAAGCTAAAGAAGAAGCTGATCGTTGCATGAGCTGTGGTATGTGCTTCGAATGTGATAACTGCGTTATCTTCTGCCCTCAGGATGCGGTTTACCGTGTACCTAAAGCAGAAAATACAATGGGTCGTTATGTTGCGACTGATTACTCAAAATGTATTGGTTGTCACATCTGTGCTGATGTATGCCCAACTGGCTACATTGACATGGCAATGGGCGAATAATAAATATAGAGGGTTGCAAGCGTGTTGTTAAGACAACTGAGCAAGTTGATTCAAAGCAAGCCGATTCTGATTGTGGCAGGACTGTTACTGGTCCTGCCCTTTTCCATTAACGCTGAAGAACAAGTGGGCCCGGTTGTACCTAAGGCCAAAGCGAAAGCAACAGCAGAAAATGGCTGTGTCGCGCCCATCGCAGATATGCGTAAGAATCATATGGAAAAACTACTTCATCAACGTGATGACACATTACGTGAAGGTGTACGCACAAAGCAGTACAGTCTTGCCGAATGTATTAACTGCCACGTTAGTGAAAACAAAGAAACAGGTATCACGCCTAGCTTTGGTGATGACAAACACTTTTGTAGTAGCTGTCATAACTATGCCGCGGTTAAAGTTGATTGTTTTCAATGCCATAACGACAAACCGAAGAATAAAAACTATAAACATTCTTTGACTGACAATCCTATGAAACACCATAACGATATGGCTTTAAACAATGAAAAGCTGAATAAAGAAACTCTCGATGTTTTAACCTCATCAGGAGGTAGCAAGTAATGGATAAAAATATGACTGATCTTGCTCGTCGTAACTTTATGTCCAAAGCCGTCGCTGCGGCGGGCTTAACCGTTATACCTGGCGTTATGCTTTATGAAGTACAAGCCCGCCCTGCCGATCAAGCGGCAACCAATAAAGTACGTTGGGGTATGCTGATTGACACCAACAAATGTGAAGATGGTTGTAATGACTGCGTCACGGCATGCCAAACTGAAAATGGTTGGGGCTCCGGTAGCAATAATGAACAAAAATCATCAGACAAACAAAAAGCACAATGGATTCGTAAAGTTAAACTAACCGACAAACAAACCGGCCACGTTCAGTCTTTACCATTAATGTGTCAACACTGTGAAACCGCACCGTGTGTTGATGTTTGCCCAACAGGCGCATCAATGAAGCGTGCTGACGGTATTGTTTTAGTTGATAAGCACACTTGTATCGGTTGCCGTTATTGCATGATGGCCTGCCCCTATAAAGCACGCTCGTTCATCCATGAAGATATGCATGACCAAGAAGTTCATGCTCCCCGGGGTAAAGGTACGGTTGAATCCTGCACCATGTGTGTTCACCGTGTCGATAAAGATGGTACACCCGCCTGTGTTGAAGCTTGTACAAAAGCGGATAAGAAAGCGATGATGTTTGGTGACTTAAATGATCCTAGTAGCGCTATCTCCATACGTCTAAAAGAGTTCGGTGGCGAACAAATTCGTGCTGATCTTGGTCTTAACACTGGCGTCCGTTATCAAGGACTATAAAATTTATAATAGAAGGTTCAGATAAAAATGAAAACCGTACGATATCTGGAAATTGAAGGCAACAGCAAAGGCTATCTAGCACTACTAGGTATGCTTGGTTTAATGATCCTCGGTTCTTTAGCGGCCTTCTATTACATGGAACACAATGGCCATTGGGTTAGCAACATGGATAACCAAATCGTTTGGGGTACCCCTCACGTGTTTGCCGTATTCTTAATTGTTGCTGCATCTGGCGCGCTCAACATCGCTTCTATTTCATCTGTCTTTAATAAGACCGCATATAAACCATTAGCGCCCCTATCTGGTTTATTAGCGCTGGCACTCCTCGCCGGCGGTTTAATGGTACTGGTGTTAGATTTAGGCCGTCCTGATCGATTAATTGTTGCGATGACTAAATACAATTTTAAATCTATATTTGCCTGGAACATGATTTTTTATAATGGCTTCTTTGCCATTGTTGCTGTTTATATTTGGTTCACTATGGATCGCACCATGGGACAATACAAAAAAGCAGCGGGTATTGCCGCCTTTATATGGCGCTTAATGCTCACCACCGGTACTGGCTCTATCTTCGGTTTCTTAGTAGCGCGCCAAGGTTACGACGCGGCCATTATGGCGCCAATGTTCGTGATTATGTCCTTCTCATTTGGTTTAGCGATATTTTTACTGGTCCTGATGGCCTCATACAACTGGACCCATCGCCCATTAGGTGATGCTTTATTCCGTCGTCTTAAAAATCTATTAGGTGTTTTTGTTGCCGCTGTTTTCTACTTTGTGATGGTTTATCACTTAACAAATTTATATGCCACTGAACACCATGGTGTTGAAGCTTTCATCCTGCGTGATGGGGGTATTTATACTCAATTATTCTGGTATGGCCAAATCATTTTAGGTAGTTTGATCCCATTAGCACTGATTTATCATCCAACCTGGGGTATGAACCGCATGTTAGTTGGCCTAGCATCGATATTCGTTGTTATTGGCGGCATGATTCAAATGTACATCATCATTATTGGCGGGCAAGCTTATCCGCTCAATATGTTCCCTGGCAAAGAAGTCAGCAGTTCATTTTTCGATGGCGTAGTGAATGTGTATAGCCCTAGCCTGCCCGAGTTTTTCCTTGGTTTGGGTGGTTTTGGTGTTGCGCTGATTGCTGTCGCACTCGCAGTTAAAGTACTCAAATTTTTGCCCTCAAGTTTGGCTGATGCGGACGTGGATCCCCATCATTCGTAATTAAACCTTGCCAATAGTTTCATCAAGGGTCAGCATAACGCTGGCCTTTTTTGTATAGGATCTTCACTAGGATAGACTATGCAGCGAATTCTTATCTCAGCCGCACATAAGTCATCAGGTAAAACCACCCTGAGTATTGGTTTGTGCTCGGCACTCGCGCAACGTGGTTTATCGGTTCAACCTTATAAAAAAGGCCCTGACTACATTGACCCTATGTGGTTAGGCCGCGCCGCTCAAGGACAATGTTATAACCTTGATTTTTACACGATGCAGCGAGATGAAATAAAACAAAAATTTCTACACTACTCGCAAGCTGCCGATATCAGTTTTATTGAAGCGAACAAAGGTCTTTACGATGGATTGGATCTGGATGGCAGTAATAGTAATGCGGCGTTAGCCAAATTACTCGAAACACCTGTCGTACTTGTTATCGATGTACAAGGAGTAACACGCGGAATTGCTCCACTGATTCTTGGCTATCAAGCTTTTGATCCGGATATTAATATTGCTGGTGTCATTCTTAACCAAGTTCGTGGTCAACGCCATGAAAGTAAATTACGTGCCGTTATCGAACACTATACCGATGTACCCGTTATTGGTGCTGTCGCGCACAATCCCGAAATGGCGATTACCGAACGTCACCTTGGCCTTATCCCCAGTAACGAACAAAAACAAGCCGCCCAGCAAATTAACCGTATTGCCGAACTGGTTAATCAACAAGTAGATATTGAAAAGCTGCTTTCCATTTCTGCAGATGTTTCAATATTAAAAAGCCCAACCATTAAAGAAAACATCGTCTCTGCTTCTGAAAAATTACGTATTGGAGTAGCTCATGATGAAGCGTTTGGTTTTTATTACCCTGATGATTTACAAGCCTTGAAAAATGCGGGCGCTGAACTCATTAACATTAACATGCTAACCGATGCTGAATTACCTAATATTGATGGTTTATTTATTGGCGGTGGTTTTCCTGAAACTCAGATGGAATCGCTATCCGCCAATCAAACGATGCGTCAGTCTGTTTTTACGGCAATTGAAAATGGCTTACCGACTTATGCGGAATGTGGAGGATTAATGTACTTAAGTAAATCCATCCAGTGGCAAGACAATAACTATCCCATGGTGGGCATCATTCCCGCTGATACAGTGATGCACAAACGTCCCCAAGGACGCGGTTACACCCGTCTAGTCGGTACTGAACATAACCCGTGGGCATTTGATCAAAGTGATGAACTTCCTGCCCATGAATTTCATTATTCAGCCTTAAAGGGGCTACCGAAAGATACAAAATTTGCCTACAAAGTGATGCGCGGCACCGGCATCGATGGACAGCATGATGGTATCGTTTATAATAACCTTTTAGCCTGTTATGCTCACTTCAGAGATACTCGGCAAACTCCATGGGCTGAGAAATTTATCTCATTTATTCACTCCCAGCGAAAGCAGAATTAACGTATAATCTCCTACTTATATACTCGGATATTAAAGGTAATCGTCATGATCAAGCTCACCCCCGAAGCAGCCCAACAAATTACTCAAGCAGCTAAAGATGGCCAAACAGAAGGCTTTGCCCTACGTCTTGCTGCCAAACGCAACGAAGACAATAGTATTGAGTATATGATGGGCTTTGATGATGCCCATCGGGATGAGGACATTCAAATTGATGCCGATGGCGTTAAACTAGTAACAACAGCAAGTTTCGTTGAATTACTTAATGGTATGACCATCGACTATGTCGAAATTGAATCCGGCCAATTTAACTTTATCTTCCTTAATCCCAATGATCCGACTTATCAGGCTCCTTCAGAAGACGAAAACCCAACGGAACATCATTTATAATCAATAACTTACTGGATTTTCTTAAAGTAATTTAACTTTACAAAATATGACCTAACTTACTTATCATCTTGTCAAAATGCTAGAATTTAGCATCCGATTACTCGCATTATGGTTAAATACCACCCATGAGTGAACAAGCCCAAGAACCCACATCGCTCACGTCCAAAAATTCCTGGCGTAGCCCGCTCTGCGCGCCAATTTTTAGTCTGGCTATCATTATTGTTCTCATGAGTATTATCAGTTTCTGGTCACTCAGCGCCAGTCATGCTGGACTCACACTCTACATTTTTATCGCGCTATTACTCGGTAGTGCGCTGAGCTTATTGGCCATACTTTTTACTCGCATTCGTAAAAACTTAATTAGCCCGCTTTCCTTACTGCGTGACTGGATACACAATATCCGCGCTGGAAATTTATCAGCACGCATTGATGATCAAAACTATCCAGAACTATCTGCGCTGGTTAACGACGTCAATGCACTGGGCGATACATTACAAAGCCTATCCAGTGATATGCAATCTCAGGTACGTAAACAAACCCAACATATTGAGCGCAAAACACACTCGCTAGAAATTATTTACGATATCGCCGCGAGCATTAATGTCTCTCGTGATTTAGATGATTTATTAACCCGCTTTCTTCATACTTTGAAAGATGTTGTTAATGCACGAGCTGCCATTGTTCGGCTCGCGACTGATGATAATCAGATGCGTTTGGTTTCAAGCATTGGGTTAGATGATGACCTTATGGCACGGGAGCAATTTATTCCTTCAGAAAGTTGCCTATGTGGCAGTGCCTATAAAGAAGGCACCGTGCAATTTCAAAAAAACCTTAGCCAATGCGATAAGATTATTGGCCGTAATTTTTTTGAACAAGATAATATCGGCATGATCGTCGTGCCCTTACAATATCGTGACAAAACCCTAGGCGTCTATAATCTGTTTGTTGACCAAAATGATTTTGCAGATCCTGAAGATATCGAAGGATTATTAACCAGTCTTGGGCGTCATCTCGGCATGGCTATTGATAAAGCTCGCTCCGAAGATGAAGCAAACCGTTTATCGATCATGGAAGAACGTACTCGCCTCGCTCATGAATTACATGATTCACTCGCACAAACCTTGGCTAGTTTACGCTTTCAAGTTCGCGTCTTAGATGAAACCATTCGCAAAGGTGAAGAGCCCAGCATATGGCATGAGCTAGAACAAATTGAAAATAATATTGATGAAGCCTACGCTGAATTACGCGAGCTGATTACCCACTTCCGTGCGCCGATTGATAAACGGGGTTTAATCCCTGCGGTAGAACATTTAATTGATCGATTTAGAAATCAATCTGACATCAGCGTCTTCTTACAAAAAGAATGGAATGTCTTGCATCTTCCACCCAGTATTGAAGTCCAGGCATTACGTATTATTCAAGAATCACTCAACAACATACGTAAACACAGTCAGGCACATACTGTCCGTGTTATATTACGTAGTGACATCCAAGGCGATTGCCGTATTCTCATTGAAGATGATGGTGTCGGAATGAATGTACCTAAAACCGCTAATACTAATAATAGTGCTTCGGGTGAACATATCGGACTAAGTATTATGGATGAACGTGCAGCACGCATTGGTGGTACCGTGACTATTGAAAGTGAAGAAGGTGAAGGAACTCGTATTATATTACGCTTCCCTCATCCCGGCACCACGACAACAACAGGCATACACGTTCAATCACCCACACAAAATATACTGCCATGAATTTAAAAGTATTACTTATTGATGATCACACTTTATTTCGCGTTGGTCTAGAAGGCTTGCTCGCCAGCCGTGGCATTGAAATTGTTGCCTCGGTGAGCAGTGGACAAGAATGTTTACGCCTTATAGAAGAACTCACACCCGATATCACTTTATTAGATATGCGCATGCCCGGCATTAATGGTTTAAGTGTTTTAAAAACCATTCGCGAGCATACGCAGGAATTACCGGTTGTTATGTTAACAACCAGTACTGAAGAAAATGATTTACTGGAATCTTTACGTTCTGGCGCACAAGGTTATTTATTAAAAGATATGGAACCGGACGCACTGGTTTTAGCTTTACGCGATATTGTTGACGGTAAAACAGTCGTGGCGCCTGATCTTGCACCGATACTCGCAAAAGCAGTGCAAGGAAAACCGGCTAAAGAACTTGAAAAAGAAACCAGCCCATTCGCTAAATTAACACCGCGTGAAACAGAAATTCTTGGTTTACTCGCCGAAGGGCTCAGTAATAAAGCGATCGCACGTAATCTGGGAATTTCCGACGGTACGGTTAAACTTCACGTCAAAGCTATTCTCAGAAAACTAGATGTACACTCTCGCGTTGAGGCAGCAGTAATGGCAGTTGAACGTGGGTTTTCACGAAATAATACTGAATCTTGAATAACTCGCTATGAAAAAATTTACTGAACTAGTCGCTGAAAGCGCTGAAAATGTATCTGAGATATTTCCTTGGGATCTTGAAGAAAAGTTGTCTGAAAATAATCTTCCCTTATTACTTGATGTGCGTGAACCATATGAATTTTCCGCCATGCATATTAAAGGCTCATTAAATGTTCCACGCGGAATATTAGAAACAGCCTGTGAATACGACTATGAAGAAACGATTGCAGAACTAGTAGAAGCGCGCAGCAAAGAAATTATCGTGATTTGCCGTTCGGGGAATCGCAGTATATTCGTCTGTGAAGTTATGCAGAAACTCGGCTATCAAAACGTCGTTTCGTTAAAAACCGGTTTACGAGGTTGGAGTGATTACGATCAACCTATGCTAGACAGCGATGGCAAAGAAGTTTCAGAAGATGACGCAATAGAATACTTCACAACTCATTTGCGCCCAGAACAACTTTCACCCAAATAGCTCTACTCCATATCCCCGTTTATAAAAGACGACGATTACCATCTGGGTAATAATGAATACGACTTTTACGCTTACCCGTCGATGACGCTTGCTGAATAACAACACCTTTAATCTGTTTAAACTCCGTTAAAGTGATGTCGTCAAAACCATCTTTTAATGCGCGCAAAATATGGAGTTCACCTTCAATAAATAAACGCCGAAAAATATAACCACTATCAATTTCGGCTATCACAAAACTGCCTGATTGAAGATGTCCTTGCGAATCAATAATAATAATCGCGCCTTTTTTAAATTCAGGCTCCATACTGTCATCAACAACTTGTAATGCAAAAGGTTCGGTTGATGAACACCCCCCCATCATTTCTGAGGGAGCCATACGAGATTCAGGATGAGACATAAGTTGTTACCTCTTAAACAGCTTCTTGTTCAATAAAGGGTGGCGTTGCTCGTTGTTCCTGCTGCAACTGCCACATCGATGTATATATTCCACCAGCATCTAACAATGATTGATGCGTACCCGATTCAACAATTTCACCCTTATCGATAACAATAATATGTGATGCGTCAATAATAGTGGATAGTCGATGCGCAATCACCAGTGTTGTGTGATGTTGCGAAATTTCTTTTAATGATGCCAAAATTGTTTTCTCGGATTTCGAGTCCAGTGACGAGGTCGCTTCATCAAAAATTAAAATAGGTGCATTCTTTAAAATAACACGCGCAATCGCAACACGTTGCTTCTCGCCGCCTGATAATTTCA
>Ga0055584_100004101_pt1 | contig 14285 bp, 15 predicted proteins | sample OSDHelmetaG_FD_58716 | JGI IMG/M metagenome (GOLD analysis project Ga0055584, IMG submission 58716) | Pelagic marine sediment microbial communities from the LTER site Helgoland, North Sea, for post-phytoplankton bloom and carbon turnover... | ecosystem: Environmental > Aquatic > Marine >... | reverse complement strand
GTGCATGCAATGGTCCGGTTGGGGTGTCTGGTCGTGGTCTTACAGGACGAAACACAGAAAGGGAAATGCGGAAGACTTGGCGTGATCATTGTCTCGGCTGCCAATGGCGCGAACCGGTCGCGTTGACAGGCGCGCAGGCTTGGCGCACGCAGGCGGCCTCATTATTAAGACAACTGCGTTTGAGTGGCTCCCATGACTTCGACCCTGCACCCCTATCGCTCCCACACTTGCGGCGTGTTGCGCCCGGAGAATGTGGGCCAGACCGTGCGCCTTTCTGGCTGGGTGCATCGCAAACGCGATCATGGCGGCCTGCTGTTCATTGATCTGCGCGACCATTACGGCCTGACCCAGTGTGTCGTCGATAGCTCCAAGGTGGAGGCGTTCGCCGCCGTCGAAGGGCTGCGGAATGAGACTGTGGTGACGGTGACTGGCCAGTGCGTCGCGCGGGCGGCGGAGGTGGTCAATCCGAACCTGCCGACCGGCGGGATCGAAATCGCCATTGCCGATATTGTCGCGCAGGGGCCGGCGGATACCCTGCCATTGCAGGTGAACTCCGAAGAGGATTATGGCGAGGAGACGCGGCTGCGCTACCGCTTCCTCGATCTGCGTCGCGAGAAGATGCAGAAGAACATTGTGTTGCGCTCTGACGTAATCACCTCAATCCGCCGCCGCATGGTTGACCAGGGCTTCCGCGAGTATCAGACGCCGATCCTGACCGCGACCAGCCCAGAGGGCGCGCGCGATTATTTGGTGCCATCGCGGCTGCATCCCGGCACTTTCTATGCGCTGCCGCAAGCACCGCAGCAGTTCAAGCAATTGCTGATGGTGGCGGGCTTTGACCGCTATTTCCAGATTGCGCCTTGCTTCCGCGATGAGGACGCCCGCGCCGACCGCTCCCCCGGTGAGTTCTACCAGCTCGATTTCGAGATGAGCTTTGTCACCCAGGAAGACGTGTTCGCGGCGATTGAGCCGGTGCTGGGCGGCGTGTTCCGGGAGTTTGCCGAGGGTCGCACGGTGACGGAAGGGGCGTTCCCGCGCATTCCCTATAGCGAGTCGATGCTGAAATACGGCAACGACAAGCCGGATTTGCGCAACCCCATTGAAATCGCCGATGTGACCGAGGCGTTCCGCGGGTCGGATTTTAGCGTGTTTGCGAAGAACATTGAGAAAGGCGCTGTCGTCCGCGCTATTCCGGCTCCGGGTGCCGCCGGCCGTCCTCGCAGCTTCTTCGACAAGTTGAACGAATGGGCGCGTGGCCAGGGCGCGCCGGGACTGGGCTATATCCAATTTGCCGATGGCGCCGCCAAAGGCCCAATTGCCAAATTCATGGACGAGGCTCGCCTAGCTCAGTTGAAAGACCTGGCCGGCGTTGGCGATGGCGACGCGCTGTTTTTTGCCTGTGATAAGGCCAATGACGCTGCCAAATTGGCCGGAATGGCCCGCACCGAGATCGGCACGCAACTGGGCCTGGTCGAGGAAGGCGCGTTCAAGTTCTGCTGGATCGTCGACTTCCCGATGTACGAAATCGACGAGAAGACCGGCAAGCTGGAGTTCAGCCACAACCCGTTCTCCATGCCGCAAGGCGGTCTGGAAGCGCTGGAGACACAAGACCCGCTGACGATTAACGCGTTCCAGTATGACATCGTCTGCAACGGCATTGAGCTGTCGTCCGGTGCGATCAGGAACCACCGCCCGGAAATCATGTACAAGGCGTTCGAGATTGCCGGTTATGGCAATGACGTGGTCGACGCCCGCTTTGGCGGTATGATCAGCGCCTTGAAGCTTGGCGCGCCGCCACATGGTGGCTCCGCACCGGGCATCGATCGTATTGTCATGCTGCTGGCCGACGAGCCAAATATCCGCGAAGTCATCGCTTTCCCAATGAATCAGCGGGCCGAAGACCTGATGATGCAGGCACCGGCACCGGTCGATGACGCCCGCCTACAAGAGCTGTGGCTCAAGCTGGATCTGCCACCAGCGTAACGCCAGGCCGCACCATTAACCGTGTCGCAGGGCTAACCCCCTTAGAGTGCGCCCGACCCAATGAGCTGATTGGGTCGGGCGTTGCTTTGTAGTGGAGGACTGGATGCAGGTTTGGACGGTAGCAGGCGCGTGTGTGGCGTTGGCGAGTCTCAGCGGCTGCGGCGTGCCAACGGCGGTGACGATTGCCAGCTATGCGGCGGATGGCGCCAGTTTTCTGTCAACGGGCCGTTCGGTGACGGACCATGGCATCTCTATCCTGTTGCAGAAAGATTGCGCGCTGATCCGGGTCGTTCGGAGCAGACCCATTTGCCGGACGATGAAGAAAGATGATCTGGTTTACGACATCGCTTTTGCCGACCGCACCTATGAGTATAGCGATCCGGACAATCAAACTGAGGTCCAGCCGCAGATCCTGGTTGCAGAGGCTAAACCGCCAAAGCCTGCACCCGCAGTATTCGCGCTGACCGAACCTGATACGATTGTTGCGCCGCCAGTCGCTGTTGCAGTGCCAACACAAGTGGCTGCGGTGCGGCCTCCCCCGGTTCAGCCGCCTGACCGCGTTGCAGCGGTGCCAATTCCGCCGCCAGCGCCGGGCTATCATGTGGTCGCAGGGGCCTTTGACGACCTGGAGCACGCGCAAACGCGGCGCACCCACATCGTCACGCAACTGTCCCGCATGGGCCATTCCGAGGTGGGAGTGCAGATTGCGCGCTTGCCGAAAGGCAGCCCGGCCACATATGTGGTATTAACCCGACCGGTAGTAACGCAAGATGCAAACTTGCTGGTTGGGCAATTACAACTCGATAAAGGCGAAAGTCCGTGGAAATTGCGGTCCGGTCGATCCTCCCTCTGATCGCGAAAGCGCTGCTGCCCGCCAGCACGGTGATCGCCGCTGTCGGCTTTTCGAGCGCGGCGGTGGCGATGACGCCGCCGAAATTGCTACCCCATGCCGCCAGTTATGCCGTTAAGATTGAGGCGACAGGCTCTCTAGGCTCGGTCGCCAGTGGTCGGGGGGCTTTGCAGCTGGAATGGACACGGGATTGCGTCGGCGTCGCCTACTCGCAACAGTCGCTGCTGACGTTGAACTACAATAATGGCACCAGCGTCGATAGCGCCGTGCGCATCACCAGTTGGGAGGCTGCGGACGCCTCCAGCTATCGCTTTTTTACGAAGAACACCATCAATGGCAAGGTCACCAGCGAGGTTGATGGCCGGGCCAAGCGGCTGGCTGATGGCAGCCTGGATGTCACCTATTCCGCGCCAGAGGAGCAGGTCCAGCTAATGCCTCCGGGAATCATCTTTCCGTGGCAACAATTGCGCCGCCTGCTGGGCAAGGCTGATGCCGGGGAAGCAATAGACTGGCACCAGCTGCTTCGGGGCGAGGAAGCAGGCGATCCAGCGGACGTGAGCGTGCACATCCTGCCGATGAAAACCGCCATGCCAACTGATGTTGGTGAAGCGGACGACCTTGGTGATTTGCTGCGGCCCGAGGGCTGGCGCTTTGTCAGCGCTTATTTCGAAGCGCCGGCTGAGACGCTGCCGGATTTTGAAATAGCGGAGACTATTCTGGCCTCCGGCGTGATTACGGAGGCCGACATCGCCTATCCGGATTTTGTCATGCACATCCGCCTGAACAAACTAACGCGTGTTCCGATGCCGGAATGCGCGCAGTGAGGCCGGAACAGTCGCTCCTCGATGCACCGGCTGCGCCGACACTCGGGATGAAAGGTAGAAGTCGGAGGTTGTTAGCCTCCGACCAGATCTCCTAAGCCGCCACAGGTTTAGTGCTGCCACGCACCTGGGTGCGGTGCATCAGGCGGCGGCTGGAGGCGTCGAAGCTGTCGCGGCGGTGCATGGTGCAGCGGTTGTCCCACATGACCAGATCGCCAATCTGCCATTCTTGGCTCCAGGTTTTGGCGTGGGCGCGGACGTGGACCCAGAGTTGATCCAGCAGTGCGTCGCTCTCTGCCGGGGATAGCTCCATCACGTGCGCGTTCAGGCGGCGGCCCAAATAGAGCGCGTTACGGCCGCTTTCCGGGTGTTGGATCACCAGCGGGTGTATGGCGCCGGGCAAATCCTCGCGGCTGTAAGTCTCTTCGAAGCCGTTACGGAGCTTGCCATCGCTGGAGCGGGTGGCGTCATGCTTGCAGGTCAAGCCGTTCAGCTTGGCCTTTAGATCGTCGGACAGGGCATCGTAGGCGTCGTGCATGTCCATGAACCACGTGTTACCGCCGCTCGCCGGGATTTCCAGCGAGTAGAGGGCGGAGGCATCCGGCGGCATGTCGATATAGGTCATATCCGAGTGCCACTCGGCCTCACCATCGCCCAAGCCGCCAATGGCTTCGCCATCGATCTTGATGTTGGAGATGACGGTGACTTCGGGGCGGTCGGTCTTATAGTTCATGGTCTTGAAGCCGATGGGCGCGCCCTCCAGCTCGCCGAAATTGGCGGAAAAGTTGGCGAGGGAGTCGTCGTCCAGCTTCTGGCCACGGAAGCGCAGCACCTGATGCGCGACCCAGGCCTTGCGGATCTGATCAACCTCGGCAGGTGAGACCTCTGAGAGGTCAACACCACTGATATCCGCGCCGATTCCGGCTTCGAATGGGGTGACGGTTATAGGCATGGCGGAACCTCCTGATTGTTTCTGATGGCGCAACATTAGTAGCCGGGCGGCGGCGTGAAACCCATTATTTCTTGCTCGACCAGTTCGGCGAAGCCGATGGATGTGTAGTCCATATACTGCCCCGTGATCGCCTGATAGCCAACCGGCAATCCGCGGACCAAGCCGGCCGGCCCCACCGTTGATGGCAAATAGACGTTGCAAGAGTAGCCGGCCCAGAACATCTGGTCGGTGCCATAGACCTGCTCGCCATTGACCTCAATCGTACGGTCGTGGCGCAGGCCAACCTCATTCTGTGGCCAGGCGGGGCCAGAGGCGGCGGGGGTCAGCAAGATATCCCAATCCTGGAAGAATTTGGCGAACTCCAGGCGGATGGCGTGGCGTTCATTGTTCAGCCCCAGCCATTCACTGTGTGCCATCAAGTTGCCGCGCGCCATGCGGTAGAGATAACTGCCATCATCAGAGCCGCGGGCCAGCACCTCACGGCTCATCTCCAGTACGTCGTCAGTGATACGACCGGAGGTGGCAGCGCGCAGCAGCAGCACGTAGAGTTCGTAATGGCGGCTGGTGTCGATGTCCGGCTCGATCTCTTTGACCGTCGCACCGGCTTTGGCCAGTTGGTCGGCCAGGTTTTGCAGGGCGACGGCATAGCCACTGTCGGTGACGCAGTTCGGGTCCGAGAACTTCAGGGCGACACGGAAATCTTTGAGTGAGCGGTGGCGAGACGGAGGCAGGTTCAGCTTCCAGCCTGCTCCGTCAATTGCATCTGGCCCGGCCATCACGTGCAGCATGGTGCGCAGGTCGGCGGCGCTGCGGGTCAGCGGGCCGACGACGGAGATATCGCCCTCGGCATAGGTCTCCGGCAACGCTTGGCCGGCCAGTGGGACTACCCCATATGTGGGCTTGTGGCCGAACACGCCGCAATAGTGCGCCGGGTTGCGGATCGAGGCGCCGATATCGCTGCCGGCCTCAAGAATGGTCAGCCCTGCCGCCAACCCTGCCGCGGAACCGCCGGACGAGCCGCCAGGCGTGCGGGTGACGTCCCACGGGTTGTTGGTCGTGCCGTAAATTGCGTTGAACGACTGCCAATCCGCCAGCATGAAGGGTACGTTCGACTTGCCGAAGACGATGGCTCCGGCCTTTTTAAGCCGCTCAACCGTCAGCGCGTCGTCCTCTGTAACGTTGTTGCGGAAGTTCGGATTGCCCCAGGTGGTGGGCGAGCCGGCAACGCGATAGCTCTCCTTGATCGTCATCGGGATGCCGTGCAGTGGCCCCCAAATTTGCCCACGAGCGGCCGCGGCATCGGCAGCGTCAGCCTGAGCGCGTGCGCCCTCCACATCCATCCAGATGACCGCGTTGAGGGTGGGGTTGTGCTGCTCGATCCGGGCCAGCAGATGCTCCAGCAGGTCCCGTGATTTCAGCGTGCCACGCACCAGCTGTGGCACGAGTTCGCTTGCGCTTTGGAAATGGAGGGGCGTGGTCATGGTTGGCTCCGGCTGGGCGAATTTTTAGGTGTCCGACACTCTGCCATTACCGCGACAGCTTGCCAATGTCGGCCTCGGCTGCGCCCCAGATAGAAAAAAAGCCGCCGGACCGGACCAATTCTGATCCAATCCGACGGCGTTTTCCATCCCGCCCTGACCACTACAGCCAGGGCGAACGATAAGGTCGCTTAGAGCTGACCCAGAACGTATTCGGCGCTGGACACTTCGAATGCGCCCGGCTCTTCAACGTTCAGCTGGGTGATGGTGCCATTGTCGACAATCATCGCAAAACGCTGGCAGCGCTGGCCGAGACCACCGCCGCTGGCATCCAGTTCCAGCCCCATGGCCTTGGCCAAATCACCATTGCCATCGGACAGCATGTCTACCTTGCCACCGGCATTGGCAGAGTCGCCCCAGGCACCCATGACGAAGGCGTCATTGACGGCGATGCAAGCAACCGCATCAACGCCTTTGCTTTTGAAATCGCCGGCTTTTTCGACGAAACCCGGCAGATGCTTGGCAGAGCAGGTTGGGGTGAAAGCGCCAGGAACGGCGAACAGCACCACTTTCTTGCCCGCGAAATAATCGTCGGTCGTCGTCGCGGCGGGGCGGCCATCGGCGCCCATCATCCGGATCGTTGTGCTCGGTACTTTATCGCCTGCTTTAACTGCAGCCATTGTCCGTCTCCTCGGTAGGTTTAAGAATTTCCAATGAGCAAGATGTAGGACAGCAGGGGCCGATGTGAAAGGGGGAAGGTGAACGAAAGGACGGTTAGTCCCTCATGCCATTGGCAAACCGCACGTTTGGACTATATAGCTAGGGGATATGCCCCGCCCATTGTGCAAGCACCGGCTCCGCGAGACCACAAGGCATGATCAAGTACGACCTGCGATGCGACCAGGAACACACGTTTGAAGTGTGGTTCCGCGACAGCACCACCTGTGATGAGCAGTTGGAGGGCGGTGAGGTATTGTGCCCGCAATGCGCGTCGCCTCATGTGCAAAAAGCGTTGATGGCGCCGTCGGTTGCCAAATCTCAGGCGAGTGAATCTGTGCAAGAGCAGCAATTGACCCTTGCGCATCAGATGCACCTGCTGCGGGAAATGCGGCGCCACGTGGAGGCCAATAGCGACCACGTCGGCGCAGATTTCCCCGAGGAAGCCCGGCGGATGCACTACGGCGAAGCCGAACGCCGCAATATCTATGGCGAGGCCGATCTGACAGAGGCCAAAGAGCTGATTGACGAGGGCATCGAAATCATGCCCCTGCCCGGCCCCATTCGCGACGATGCCTAATTTTTGAGCCTAACCACTTGGCCTAACCTCTCGGCATAGCCCCTTGCGCTAATCTGACGAAAACCCATATTATCTTTGCGGACAGCGCAAAGGCAAAGGGTTTGGTCATGGACACACTTCACAGCATGAAATTGTTTTCCGAGGTCGTGGACTCCGGCTCTTTCTCGGCTGCGGGTCGGCGGTTTGGGCTGGCGGCCTCTAGCGTGTCGCGGCAGGTGGGATCTCTGGAGGATTCGCTGGGCGCGCGGCTGTTGAACCGGTCAACGCGTAAGCTATCTTTGACCCAGGCCGGCCGCATGTATCATGAGCGGGTCCGCCAAATCCTGGCCGATATCGACGATGCCAACCGCTCCGTCACACACCTGGAGGCGACGCCGCGTGGTGTGCTGCGGCTGAACGGACCAACGGTGTTCGGACGGTTACATATCGCCCCGCACCTTCCGGAATTCCTGGCGCGGTATCCAGAGATAGACATCGACCTGACGCTGACAGACCATTTCGTCGACGTGATTGAGGAAGGCGCGGACGTTGTCGTGCGGGTCGGCGGCTTATCGGACTCAAGCCTGTTCGCCCGCCGCCTAGCCCCTAACCGGCGGATTTTGTGCGCAACGCCGGCTTATCTGGACAAACATGGCCGGCCCGAAGCCGCCAAAGACCTGACCCAGCATGCCTGCGTGGTCTACAAGCTGCAGTCCACCACCGGCTCCTGGCATATTTGCTGCGGCGAGTCTGGCGAGTTGCAGGAGGTCAAGGTGACTGGCCGGCTGGCGGCCAACAACGCAGAAGCGCTGCATGCGGCGGTTCTGGGCAGTGTCGGCATAGCCCTGCTGCCAATCTGGCTGGTCGGCGACGATATCCAATCTGGCCGGCTAGAGCGGGTGCTGCCTACCTTGGAGGCTGACCTGACGCCGGCCGAAACGGCGATTCATGCGGTCTACCCGCACAAACGGCTGTTATCGGCCAAAGTGCGGGCTTTTGTTGATTTCCTGGTCGAGAAGTATCAGCCGGTCCCGTATTGGGAAATTGAGTCGGATAGTGCGGTTGTTCCGGAAATTGCTCCTGATCTTGCTCCTGATTTGGTCACTGCCAAGTAGGTGCTAGCCAGCATCCCGGGGGTCCGGTAATGTCTGGTTAGCGCCGCAGAGCGCTGGGACATCAACGCCAGGGATATACGCCATGATCAAAATGCTACGTGCAGGCCTTGCCGCCGCCGCCCTGCTGGGCGCAGCAGCCAGTGCACAGGCCGAAGACTACCCAAGCATGACGCTGCGCTATGCCACCGGATTCCCGGAGGCGGTCTATATGAACGAGCCGGCGAAATGGTTCGCGAGCGAAGTCGAGAAACGCTCCGGCGGCAAGATCAAGATGAAGCTGTTTTTCGGCGGCACGCTTGGCAAATCGAACGAAATTCTGGATCTGGTGTCCAAGGGCGCGGTCGATGCCGGCTCTGTCGTTCAGGGGTATTTCACCTCGGCACTGCCGTTTGCTGCGATGACCAACTCGCTGCCAATGACCTTCTTCGACGGTGAGGCTGCGATGCGCGCCGCCATGAAATTGGACAAAACCAACCCGGACCAGATTGCCGAGTACGAGCGCAACAACATTGTGCCCTTGGTCAACCGCTTCCTGCAGAACTACAAGCTGATCTGCACCAAGCCGGTGCGGACCATGAAAGACCTGGAAGGCCTGAAGATCCGCACGTTCGGCAACTACATGCCGAAAATGTTCGCGGCTATCAAAGCAACACCAGTCAACGTGCTGCCAGTTGAGATGTACGAGGCGTTGAAGCGCGGCTCGATGGATTGCTCCTACCTGACTTATCCGTTCTTCACCGTGTTCAAGCTGTACGAAGTGGCACCCTACGTCATCGACGTGAAATTCGGTGGCATCAACGCCTACTGGCTGGCGATGAACAAGCGCAAGTTCGAGGCGATGCCACAGAACGTGCAGGACCTTTTGGTGCAGGTCGGCAAGGAAGCGACCGAGTGGGGCGTGAAGCACACCTACGAGATCGATGGCGCCGCGTTGGCTGACCTGAAAACCAAGCCCGGCGTGCAAGTCATCAAGTTCGAGGAGCAGGAGCAGCTTCAAGCCGCGGTTCCCGACATGATCGAAGAGTGGATCAAGGAAATGGCCAAGATCGGCAAAGAGGCAGAGGCCAAGGTCTATGCCGCCGCGATCCGCAAAGAGCTGGGGCTGTAAGGCTCTCTTTGGCCCCAACGCACCCGCCGTCGTTGCGGACGAAGCAACCCAGTCTGCCTCACCATATTCTGAGGCGCCGGCCTGGGTTGCTTCGCTGCGCTCGCAATGACGACAAGTTTAGGCTGACCGCATGCCCTTTTTCCGCTTTATTGACGCTGCAATCATCTGGCTAGGCACCGCCTCACTGGCGGTGGCGGCGGTGTTTATCGGTCTGCTGGCCATCATCGGCACGGCGGATAGTCTGGGCACGCAATTGTTCGCGCTGCCTGTCGCCAGTGCGCTGGAGATGAGCCAGGCCGCGCTCGTGGTGGTGGTGTTTATGGGCTTGGCCTACGCCCAGCGCCGACGCGGACATGTGACAGTGGATATTTTCACTCAGCGGATGCGGGGCATGACCCACGTGGTGTTCACCGCTTTGGCGCTGCTGGCCGCCCTTGCCTTCTTTGGCTTTCTGGCGTGGCGCACCGGTGTTGCGGCGCTGGAGAGCTTTCAGATTGACGAGCGCTCTTGGGGCCTGACGCGGTTTCCGATTTGGCCGTCCAAGATGGCGCTGACGTTTGGCTGTGCCATCGCTTTTCTGGAAAGCCTCCGCCAGCTTGTTCACCTCTGCCTCGGCAACCCGGATGCCTTTCTGGCCCAGGCCGATGAAGAAGAGGTCACCTGATGGAACCGATCACCATGGGGTTCGTTGGGATTGCGGCCCTGATCCTGTTCGCAGGCATGGGCGTACCCATTGCGTTTAGCATCACCCTGGTCGGCGCGGTCGGCATGGCGCTGGTAACGGACGTAGAATTCGTCCTCGTCACCTTTCAGAGCCTGCCCTATTCCACCGCCAGCGAATACGCCTTTGCCGTCATTCCCATGTTTGTGTTGATGGGCGCAATTGCCTCCAGCGCCGGCATTATTGGCGAGCTATATGCGGCGGTAAACCGATGGCTGGAGGGCGTGCGCGGCGGCCTGTATATCGCCACTTGCGTCGCCAGCGCCGGCTTTGCGGCGATCAGTGGGTCTACCGTGGTTAACGCCGCCATGTTCACCCGCATCGCGCTGCCAGAGATGCTGGCGCTGGGCTATCACAAGGGCATCAGTGCCGGCTGTATCGCGGCGGCGGGCACCTTTGCCGCCTTGATCCCGCCCAGCCTGACCTTTGTCATCTTCGGCATTCTGACCGGTGAGAGCATCGGCGAGTTGTTCATCGCCGGCATCATCCCTGGCCTGCTAACCGCCGGTTTCTATATCGCTGTCATTCCGATGATGCTGCGGGTCCGCCCGGACTGGGCGCCGCAGGTGGTCATCAAGTCCACCCTGATCGAAAAAATACGCGGCATGGCTGGCATCTGGCCGATGCTGCTGCTTGTGTTCATCGTCCTTGGCGGCATCTACACCGGCATCACACCACCGACTGCCGCGGGTGCGCTGGGTGCGGTCGGCGCGCTGCTGATCGCGCTTGGCCGGCGCAAGATTGGTACGGCGCAAATCTGGGAGGCGGTGCGCCAGACGGCGGAGCTGACCAGCGTGCTGTTCATCATCATCATCGGCGGCCTGCTGTTCTCGCGGTTCCTGGTGGTGAGCGGCTTCGTTGCCGACCTCACGATTTTGGTCACCGACTCGGGCTTTACGCCGACCACCTTCATCCTGGCGATGATCGTGATGTATTTCGTCCTGGGCATGTTCGTCGATCCGCTCAGCATGCTGGTGATGACGGTGCCGTTCGTGTTCCCGGTGATCAAAAGCTTTGGCATGGACCCGATCTGGTTCGGCATCATCGTGACCAAGATGATCGAGATCGCGGTGATCACACCGCCGGTTGGCCTGAACCTGTTTGCCGTGGTCTCAGCGTCGGGTGGGCGCGTGAAAACCGGTGATCTGTTCTATGGCATCCTGCCCTTCGTCGCCATGGAGTTGGTGATCCTGACCATCCTCATCGCCTTCCCCGGCCTGTCGACGTGGCTGCCGGCGACAATGCATTGAGGAGGCGCGTTGGCTTTCCAGTAAGTGCTGGCCGGTGATACAGAAAGGGATTGGTCGCCCTGAAACGCCGTGACATCCTCACCAAATTGCGGCCTGCGGGCCTAACCTTCGAAGAAGGCGGCTCGCACACAATTGTTTATCGCGATGGCAAGAAGATTTCTGTAATATCCCGACAGCGGGAAATTGCCGAACCTGTCGCCCGACAGATCGAGAAGCAGACCGGAGTTAAGCTGAACTAGAGAGGCAAGCATGCTTTATTACCCAGCAATCCTGTTCCCACCCGACGCAATGGGCCTCTCGGGCTGTATCGTCCCGGACCTTCTCGTAAATGCGTCTGGCTCCTCACCAGACGAAGCCCTTCGCGACGCCGCAGCGATTATGGCTGAGCTATTGGATGGAATGGCGCGCAAGCGTGAACCATTCCCGGAGCCAACTGCCGCCGAGGATTTGGACCTCGACGGCGGCACTCTCGTGCTGTTGAGCGCCCCTCTGCCCTCCCTCGCCGCCTAGAACAAGCAAAGACTGATCCCATGCGCATTGCCATCACTGAAGCCACAGACATCCTCACCCAGGTCATGCGAAAGCTTGGCCATGCGGAGGAGGATCTGCATCCCATTATCGACCACCTGATCGATTGTGAGCTGCGCGGGCTTAGCTATGGCGGCCTTGCGCGCGCGGTGGCGATTACCGAGCGCGTTGGCCGGCTGGGCATGCCTAAGGAGTCAATCACCGTCACGCACGAAACTCCGGTCTCCGCCAAGGTCCATGGTGCGGATCACATTGGTTATATCGTTGGCCAGCGCGCCACCGACATCGCCATCGAGAAAGCCAACACCACGGGCCTGGCCGCGGTTGCGCTCGACAACACCTATTACACCGGCATGCTCTCCTACTTTGCTGAGCAGATGGCGGCGCACAATCTGGTCAGCATGATCGCCTCCAACGCGGGCCCCTGGGTCGCGCCGCATGGCAGTGCCGAGGGCCGGTTTGGCACCAATCCGATCTGCTTCGGTTTCCCTGCCGATCCGCACCCGATTGTCTGGGATATCGGCACCTCGAACATCATGCATGCAGAGGTTCTGCTCGCTCGCCGTCTGGGTCAGCAACTGCCCGAAGGCCGCGCCATCGGTCCGGACGGGCAGCCAACCACGGACCCGAATGCCGCGCTGAAAGGCGCGTTTACCGCATGGGGTGGGCATAAGGGCTCTGGCCTGGGCCTGATGGTGCAATTGCTGGGCGTGCTCGCCGGCTCCGAGGGCATGACCGATGACATGGGCGGTTTTGGCATGACCATTGTCGCGATGAAGACCAACCTATTCGGCGATGGCGATGCCACAAAACGCCGGTTCGAGGAATATGCAGAGGCTGTGCGTGGCGCGCGTCCGGCCGATCCGAACCAGCCGGTGCGGATGCCCTTCGACCGCTCGTATCAGGCGCGGGAGGCGGTTCGGGCGTCCGGTGGGTTCGAGGTCAATGACGAGATCGTTGCCAAGTTGCAGGCATTTTTGGCTTCATAAACAAAATCACGCCCGCCGGATTTTTCTTTGGTATGGCGTGACCTTGGCCACAGAGCTCGGCGAGCAACATAGCTATCTTTCAAGACATCAAAAGAGCGGACCAATGGTTGGCCGCCGGTGTCAGAAGGATTAAAGCAATGTTCGCAAAAGCCACTGCCTCCTCATTGCCCACATCAACGGCCAGCCTGAATTTCGAACTTGCTTGGGCTATGGCCCGAGGCCTTGTCCGCATGCAGGACACACACCGTCAACGCCGCCACCTGGCCGAGTTGGATGATCGCCTGTTGGACGATGTCGGCATCGACCGCACCACTGCCCTACGCGAGGCAAGCAAGCGGAGCTGGCGTTAAGGCGACGGAACTTCGTTGGACACAGTGCCACCACGCCGCGGTCACCGCGAGTAGCGGCAGGGTGAAGAATGCTGAGTTGTTGTGCGTCGCCCGCCGTTCCGGGAGGCTAGAATTCCCCTAGCCTTAAAAACTCGGCTTGTTGGTCCCCTCCAACACGTGCTCCTGATAGGCCGGACGCTCGCAGAGGCGGGCGTACCAGGCCTCCACATGCGGGTGGGATGGCAGCAGGTCTTTTGGCGTCCAGGTCATCCAGCGGTGGGTTAGAACACCCGCCGGCATATCACCGATGGTCAGGCGGTCGCCGGCGACGTAATCGCGGTTCGCCAAGTGGGCGTTCAGGACGTCGAGGCGCGGGATTGTGGCCTTAACCGCGGCCTCCATCTTCGCAATGTCGCGCTCTGCGGGGGAAAGACGGAAGTGGTAGTCGAGGTAGGTCTGGTTGAAGGGCGCGAGGTTCAGCGAACTCCAGTCCATCCAGCGGTCGGCATCTGCGCGGTCACGCGGGTCAGCGGGGTAGAGGCCGCCCATGTCGTGCTTGGCTGAGAGGTAGCGGATCACCGCGCCGGATTCCCAGACGCACCAGCCGTCCTCTTCCTCGATGGTCGGCAGGCGGCCGTTCGGGTTCTTGGCGAGGTAGGCAGGATCGTCATTGCCGCCGAACTTGCCGCCCCAGTCGATGCGCTGGTGTGGGATGCCGAGTTCGCCGATGCACCACATCGCCTTGATGACATTGGACCCGTCGGGGCGTCCCCAAACCTTGATCATTGATTGATTCCTGCCTGCGTTGGTTGAAAAGAACGACCAGCGGCTTTGATGTTCGACCTGTTGACCAACACCTTCAGCCTGAGGTGGCGCTCGCAGAGT
>Ga0055584_100004100_pt1 | contig 14286 bp, 14 predicted proteins | sample OSDHelmetaG_FD_58716 | JGI IMG/M metagenome (GOLD analysis project Ga0055584, IMG submission 58716) | Pelagic marine sediment microbial communities from the LTER site Helgoland, North Sea, for post-phytoplankton bloom and carbon turnover... | ecosystem: Environmental > Aquatic > Marine >... | reverse complement strand
AGTCCCTGCGCGATGCCGGCACCCAGGTGGCGGTGTGCTCACTGCCCCCGCTGGGGCAGGACCTGGACTCCCCGGCCAACGACGCCGTCCGCGAGTTCAACGCCGTCATCCGCGATGTCGCGGATGGGGCCGGGGTGACGTACCTGCCCGTGCATGAGCGCATGGCCGAGGCGATCGTGGCCACCGGGCGCGAGCAGGGGCCCGCCTACACGGGCTCATGGCGCCCGGGCCTGGAGTCGCTGGTGGAGCACTTCACGCTGGGGCGCTCATACGACGACATCGCCAAGCGCGCCGGGTACCTGCTGTCGCCCGACGGCGTGCACCTCGACACCGCGGGGGCGCGGATCGTGGCCAATCTGGCCAGCGGGTTCCTGACGGGCTGAGCGGTGCCTAGCCGGGCTTGCGCGCGATTGCGTATAGCTTGGTGAAGTCGTAGGTCCAGCCGCGCGGGCCCGAGACCTCGCGCATGCGGCGCTCCACCTCGGCCAGGTATGCCTCGGCCTCATCCTCGGGCATGTCGCCGATCAGATGGCTGGCCACCACGCGCATGCGCTGGGTGTAGGCCTCCACGGTGGTGTGGCGCACGCGCCGCTCCATCCAGATGTCCTCGACATCCAGGCCCGCCTGCACCAGGTAGTCCTCCATCTCGGGGATGTCCCGCTGCACGGCGTCGAACGCCCCCAGCCACACGTAGTTGGGTGGCTCCATGTTGGCGAGGATGTCGCGATAGGCCTGCTCGCCGCCGCGCCCCGAACACAGGATGGCCATTACGCCGCCGGGCTTCAGCGCCCGCGCCATGGCCTTCGCGGCGTCCCACTTGCGCGGGAACCAGTGGTACGCCATGGCGCAGATCACAAGGTCAAAGGCCTCGTCCGCCACCGGCATGTTCTCCACGTCGCCCTGGGCCAGGGAGATCTCCACGCCCTCGATGCCCCCCAGTTTCTGCTGGAACTGCTCCAGCATCCCCTCGGAGGGGTCCACCCCCGTGATGCGCGCCGGGTGGAACCGATCGATCACGGCCTGCGTGGTCCAGCCGGTGCCGCAGCCCACGTCCAGCACGGCCTCGTAGTGCCCCGCGGGAATGGACATCACCAGCCGCTGGCCGCCCTCGATGTTGAACCGCACGGCGTCCTCGTAGTCGGACGCGGTCTCGGTGAAGCCGTCGGCCACCATGTCACGGGATTCGCTCATGCAGGTCTCCATTCGTGGTTGCGCAGGTCGTCCAGTGACACCCAGTCGAGGGCCCGCGCGTGGGTGGCCTCGAGGATGACCGGCGGTGCGGTGCCCGCCGCGAGCGCCTCCGCCCACCGGGATGCGCACAGGCACCACCGGTCGCCCGGGCGCAGGCCCGGGAACCACGGCGTGGGGGAGGACAGATCGTTCCCGCGGTCGGCCGTGAATGCCAGGAACTCCGCGGTCATCACGGCGCACACCACGTGCACGCCGGGGTCGTCGGCCGTGGAGTCGCAGCATCCGTTGCGGGTGAACCCCGTGCGGGGGTCGCGGCCGCATTCGGCAAGAGGGGCTCCGAGGACGTTCACCGACACGGCCGGAAGGCTAGGCGGTCGCCGCGGCGGGGGTGGGCCGGGCGAACCGGCGGGCGCGTGGGCCGCGGGGCCGGTGGTACGTTCGCAGTCGTGCGCCGCCTGCTCGCCCTCCTCGCCGTGCCCGCCGCCGTGTCAGCGGCACCCGCGTTGAGCGCAGCGGGAGCCGACGGGGGCTCGATCGCACCGCGGATTGTTGGCAGCCCGGCAGCTGCCCTGCAGGCGGAGTGGCCGTTTGCGACGTACGTATCTCCTGCCGGCGGGATCTTTGGTGGTTCAGTGGTCGCATCACGGTGGGTCTTAACGGCGGCGCACTGCACGTTTGATGGGGCGGCCCCGGTCACCTCGTACGGCGTCTACCCGGGGGCCTATGACCGGGCATCCCTGCCCGCAGGCTTTGCGCCGGATGCCGTCGTCCTCCATCCCCTCTATAGCCCGAGTGTGCTTCCGTGGGATTTTGCGCTCATCCGCCTGCCTGCTCCTACGGCCGCGGCCCCGGTTGCCCTTCCTTCCCCGGCGGATGATCCAGCGATCGCCAGCGCGATTTCGCCGACCGCGACGGGACCCCGCAACGGGCGGATCGCCGGATGGGGAAGTACCGGCGCAGCCGGAACGGGCCCGTTTCCAGACGTTCTTCAGCACATTGCGATCGGAATCCCATTACGGCTCGATGGAGCGTGCAGCATTTATTCGGCATTCGACGGGGCGTCGATGCTCTGCGCAGGTGGCGACCCGACATCGGGGACAGCCAATGACACATGCCAAGGTGATTCGGGAGGGCCATTGGCGGCTGACCTGAACGGCCGACGGGTACTCCTGGGCGCGACAAGTTTTGGCTTGAGCCCCTGCGGATCGACGTCGCCTGCTGCTCCCGGCGTGTACGCCAAGGTGAGCGCCGCGCGCGACTGGATCTGCGACACCGTCACCTCACCCACCGCCATCAGCGCTGCGGTGGGCGCCGGCACCGCAACGGCGCGGTGGAGCCCGGACCCCACGTGCCCGTGGCAGGACGCCACCGTGCAGGTGACCGCCAGCCCGGGCGGTGCGACCGCCACCGCTCCGGTATCGGCGGGTGCGGCCACCGTGGGCGGCCTGGCCGCGGGCACCACGTACACGCTGTCGGCCCGCGTGGTGTCGGCCACCGGCGCGGCCCCTCCTGCCGCGACCGCCGTGGTATCGACGCCGGCAGCCCCCCCGGCGCCGGCACCCGCACCCGTGGTGCCCGCACCGTGCAGCAAGACCTTCTACCAGCAGGACAAGCGCACATGGCGCACTCAGGCCGCGCCCAATGGCACCAGAGCGGTGCGGGTGGTGTCGCGGATACGCGTCTACGAGGACGCCCCCGCCGAGTGCCGCACCAGCCTCACGTTCATCTTCCGCGACAAGCGGACAGGGGCGCGCCTCACGCAGCTTCCGGGCTCCACGCTGGGCTACCGCACGCTGTCCGGCAAGGACTTCTCGGCGCCGGTCATCTCGTGGCCCACGGATCGGGAGTTCAAGTTCGTCGGGGCCGACCCGACGGGTCTGAATCGCGACGATGCGCGGCTGGTGCTGGTGTCGTACCTGAAGCGGACCTCGTCCATGCCCGCGCAGTCGAGCGTGGAGTTGCTGGTTGTGCGCCGCATCCCGGGCGATCCCACCCAGCCGGAGAGCGGAGTCAACCCCGAGTACGCGCAGAAGAACGCCTTCGGCATCGACGTCGGATGGGCGGTGGTGTCGTGAGGCGCACGCCGTTCATCGCCATGGCGGCGTGCACGATGGCGCTCGTGGGCACGGGCGTGGCCGCCGCCCAACCCACCACTGCACAGATGGCCGGCCAGCGCGTGATGTGGCCGGTGGATTCCACCTCGGTGAGCCCCTGGATGAAGGCGGCAATCCGGCGCGGTGAGGTGGGCAGCATCATCCTCTTCGCGCGCAATGCGCCCAACCGCGCGACCCTCAGGCGCCTTACGCGGCAACTGCAGGCCATTCCCCGTCCCGCCGACGTGGATGCGCCCCTGCTGATCGCCGTGGACCAGGAGGGCGGCCTGGTGAAGCGCCTGCCATGGGCGCCGCCCACCATGAGCGCGGCCCGCATGGGGGCGCGCCTCGGCCCCGCCGGGATCCGCGCCCAGGGGCGTTCCACGGGGCGTGCACTGCGCGCGGCCGGCGTGAACGCCGACCTCGCCCCGGTGTGCGACCTGTCCATGCCGGGCCGCGACCTTGCCCGTGACGGACGCGCTTTCGGGGCATCGCTCGTGGGCGTGGGCGCCGAGTGCACCGCATTCGCCAAGGGCCTTGCCGATTCGCGCGTGGCGGCGTCCGCCAAGCACTTCCCGGGCTTCGGCCGGGCCAAGGTGAATACCGACGACGCCGTGGTGCGCGTGACGGCCTCCCGTTCCACCCTCATGCGCGAGATGAAGCCCTTTCGTGCGGCAGTGGATGGGGGGGTGCCCATGGTGATGGTCTCGTCCATCGTCTTCCCGCAGTTGTCGGTGCGCCCGGCGCTGCTGTCGCCCATGGTGGTGGATGACCTGCTGCGTGACGACCTGGGATTCGAGGGCGTCACCATCACCGATGCCATCGATACACCGGCGCTCCGGCCCTGGGGCGGCACGCGCGCGGCCTCGGCATCGGCCGCCGTGGCGGGCATGGACCTGGTGATCGTGGCCACCACCGAGGCCGAGGGACGGCGCGCGGCATCGGGGGTGGCACGCGCCATGCGTACGGGGCGCGTGTCATCGGCCGAGGCCCGCGAATCGCTCGACCGCGTGCTGGCGATGCGGCGGGGGCTCGACTAGGCCCGCACGGGGATCGGTGGCCGGTCCAGCCAGGCCCGCAGCGTCAGGGCCACCGCCTGGCAGCTGAACGCACGGGCCCCCATCCCGGTGCCGTCGATGGGGTCGGTGTATTCGCGGAAGCCCTGGCCGTCCAGGCGCTCCTCGATGCGGGCGACGAGCACGGCGGCCTCCTCGTGCCGGCCCGCCCGCAGGAGCGCGGGAACGGCAAAGGGCGGCGTGAAGGGCCATGACGGGCCGCGCCAGTACTGGGGGATGATGCGCCCGTCGCCCCGGGTGAAGCGGGGGTCGTCCATGCTCACCGATGGCACGGGGTGCGGTGGCCAGAAGCGCGTGGGGCAGGTGAGCCACTGCTCCACGATCCGCGTGCGCAGGTCGTCCGGCAGGTCGGGCAGGGCCGCCGGGGCGAGGCCCTGCCATGCGCTCACGGGCACGTGCCGGCCATCGGGCCCCGCAACGCGGAAGATGCTGGCGCGGTCGTCCCACAGGTGCTCCACGATGGCCCGGGTCACCTCGCGGGCGCGTGCGCGCGCGGAGGGGTCCCCCATGGCGGCGAGGCCCAGGTAGCCGAGCGCCAGCGCGGTATTCACGAGAGGGCACGCCGCCGTGAAGCCGCCCGCGGCCCGGATGCGGTGGAACGAGAAGCCATGGCGCCGCGCCGCGGCCACCAGCAGCGTGAAGCCCGGCGTGCCGTGCCGGCGCCATGGCAGGAGCGGGTCGAACACCGGGGATGCGTCGCAGCCGGTCTCGTCGGGCAGGATCGCCCAGGCAAGGCCTGTGCGGTCAATGCGCTCGCGTTCGATCCAGCCGTGGTACCTGGCAGCCACGTCGCGCCCCTGCCGGGTGAAGTCGGGATCGCCTAGGCATTCCGCAACCTCGGCCCATGCCCAGCCCAGGAAGGGCGGCTGGATCGTGGCGGTGGCCATGTCGGACCGGCGGCGGACGTTGTAGAAGAGCAGGCGCGAGGCGCGCACGGGCTGCTCCCAGAACACCGTGTGGCCGATCAGTCCGTCGGCGCGCTGCGCCGCGGCCAGCGACCGGAGTTCCGCGGCGGCGCGGGCGGGGTCGACCTCCTTCCATGCCAGCGCGTGCATGAGGGAGTCCCAGAACCACTGGTACGGGTACTTGGCGCCGTCGGGGCACGTATACCCGAAGCGCGTGCCATTCCGGCCCACGCCCTCGCGCCAGTTGGCCGCCAGCAGGGCCTGCGCGCCGGTGCGGACGCGTGCGGTGACGCCGTTCACGCCCGACAGCATCGCAGGTAAGCGGCCGGCGGCGGACGGCGCGGGGAACCCCCCGATTTCCCGCGCAACCGAGGCCCCCCGACCTCGGAACGTCCGCCGCTCGCGACCGCCATGTGCCCGGATCGAAGATCCGAACACATAGTCGGTTTATACCTGTTCCCCCGGGGGACGCAACCTCGTTGCGCCGGGGGATCGATTTTCTTTACCGGACGTTCGTAATTGCGCCGATCATCTGCAGCATCAGTGCGGTGTCGGCGATGGGGACGCCCGTGAGATGCGCCTCGCGCGCGGCGAAGTCGGTCTGGATCGCCCGGACGGCTGCGCCCAGCCCGGGGGCATCGCCGCGAGCGATGGCCTCGATGCCGTCGGCGGCGCGGGCGAAGGCATCGCCACCCGCACGCATGCCCGGGGCGAGGGCGAGCGCCTCTTCGCGGTCGCCCAGGATCACCGCGCACAGGGCGCCCAGGTAGCACGACGCCGGGGTGTCGGCCACGCCTGCCAGATGATGGCGCGCCCGGCGCGCCTGCGGCGCTCCCTCGCCCGCCAGCACCCCGGCCTTCACGGCGCCGATCAGCCGGCCCCAGGAGCGCGGCTGGGCCAGCGGGTAGGACGCCATGTAGGTCTCGGCGGCGGCCGCCAGGTAGGGCCGGGCCCGGTCGGCCCGGCCCTCCAGCAGCAGGCGCTGCCCCTCGCGTTCCGCCGTGAGCGCAGCCAGCAGCAGCCGCACATCGGGGCCGTCGCCGAGGCCGGGGGTGTCCCGGAGCAGGGGGTCAGTGCCCACTGCGCTCGCGACGCGCCCGCTCGCGCACCAGGTCGATGCGCAGGGCCACGGTGAGGGCGTCCACCTTGGCGTCGCCGTCCAGGCGGTCGGCCACGTGCCAGGCCTCCTGCGACAGGTACTCCAGGCGCTCCACGGCGTCCGGCAGCCCGGCAGCCCGATCCGCCTCCTTCTCCAGGTAGGCGAGGATCTCGGCCTGCTCGGGCGGGAGCCACCTGGGCTTCGTGCTCGGCCACTCGTGGTTGCGCGCGATCAGCCACCACAGGATCGCGATGAGGGGCAGTTTGAGGATGACAACCACGAACATCACGTAGCCGGCGCGCAGCCACCCGGGCCCGGGGATGCTGGGCGCCAGCACCAGGAAGGCCGTGCCGAAGAGCGCGAGCAACAGCGACACGATGATGGCCGGCACAACCCGTCGGGCGACCGGCGTGGGGGACGATCCGCAGAGCAACCACCGCATGGTCCGTCCATCTTCCGCCCATTGACCGGACGCCGCAAGGGGGATGCGGGAGGGCCGGGGGCCGTTGCTACCATCGGCCGCCGTCACGACCGCCCCTGCGAGGAGCACGCCAACCACATGCACGTCGTCCTCCCCGACGGGAACAGACTCGACCTGCCCGAGGGCGCCACGGGCCATGACGCCGCCGCGGCCATCGGCCCCGGCCTGGCGAAGGCCGCGCTTGCCGTGCGCGTGGGCGATGAGATCCGCGACCTCGCCCGTCCGCTGGCCGATGGCGAGGAGATCAGCATCGTCACGGGCAAGAGCGGCGACGACCACCTGTACGTCATGCGGCACTCCGCGGCGCACGTGATGGCCGAGGCCGTGATGGGCCTGTTCCCGGGCACGCGGTTCGGCTTCGGCCCGCCCATCGCGGACGGCTTCTACTACGACTTCGAGCTGGACCGGCCGATCACCGAGGACGACTTCCCGGCCATCGAGGCCGAGATCAACCGCATCGCGAAGAGCCGGGAGCCGTTCGAGCGCAGCGTCATGAGCATCCCCGACGCGAAGGCGTTCTTCGAGCAGCGCGCGCAGCCGTACAAGGTGGACCAGGTGGAGGAGCTCGCGCGCCAGGGCGAGGCGGATGTGTCGCTGTACCGGGAGCGCGAATTCGTTGATCTCTGCCGTGGGCCGCACGTGCACGACACCGGCCGCATCGGGCACGTCAAGTTGCTGTCGGTGGCCGGCGCGTACTGGCGCGGCAGCGAGAAGAACCCCATGCTCACCCGCGTGTACGCCACGGCCTTCCCCACGAAGGCCGAGCTGGATGAGTACCTCGAGCGCCTGGAGGCTGCGCGCGCCAGGGACCACCGCCGGGTGGGACGCGATCTGGGCATCTTCTACTTCGACGAGGCCGGCCCGGGCTTCCCCTTCTTCCTGCCGAAGGGGATGGTGGTGGTGAACGGGATCCAGGCGGCGCTCCGTACCGAGCTGGACGCCATGGGCTACCAGGAGATCCGCACCCCCACCATGCTCAGCGACGAGCTCTGGAAGCAGAGCGGTCACTACGAGCACTACAAGGACAACATGTACTTCACGGAGGTGGACGACCAGGGGTTCGCCGTGAAGCCCATGAACTGCCCCGGGGCCTGCCTGGTGTTCCGTTCCACGCGCCGGTCGTACCGCGAGCTGCCGCTGCGCCTGGCCGAGTTCGGCCACGTGCACCGCCATGAGCTGTCGGGCGTGCTGCACGGGCTGTTCCGCGTGCGCGCCTTCACGCAGGACGACGCCCACGTGTTCTGCCGCATGGACCAGATCCAGTCCGAGGTGCGGTCGATCCTCGACCTCACCGAGCGGTTCTACGCGCGGTTCGGCTTCACGGATGTCGCCATGTTCCTGTCGACACGTCCCGAGAAGGCCACGGGCACCCCGGAGATGTGGGATCAGGCCGAGGAGGCCCTGCGCCTGGCACTGGGCGATCGCGAGTATGGGATCAAGGAGGGCGACGGCGCCTTCTACGGCCCCAAGATCGACATCCAGGTGACCGACAGCATGGGGCGCTCGTGGCAACTGGGCACCTGCCAGCTGGACTTCTACATGCCCGAGCGGTTCGGCCTGAACTACACGACGGCTGATGACACCGAGGCCCGCCCGGTCATCATCCACCGCGCCATCACCGGCTCGCTCGAGCGCTTCCTGGGCATCCTGCTGGAGGACACCGGCGGTGACCTGCCGTTCTGGCTGGCCCCCGAGCAGGCGCGTGTCATCCCGGTGTCGGACCGCCACGTGCCCTACGCGGACGAAGTGTGCGGCACGCTCCGGGGCGGGGGTATCCGGGTGGAGGTGGATTCCCGGTCGGAGTCCATGGGCCGCCGTATCCGCGACGGCGAGCTGGGCAAGGTGCCCTTCCTGCTGGTGGTGGGCGACCGCGAGGTGGAGACCCGCACGGCATCGGTGCGCGCACGCCACGGCGACCTGGAGGGCGACCTCCCGCTCACAGGGCTCGCCGACGCGCTGCGCGCGGGGGCGCCCGCGCCGTGACCGGCGACCGGCGCCGCATGCCCTTGGGGCTGTGCGACCGCTGCCGGTTCCAGAGGCTGGTGCCCACGCGCCGGTCGGTGTTCACCATGTGCGAGGAGCCGCGCATGCCCAGGTACCCGGCGGTGCCGGTGATGCGCTGCCCGGCCTTCGTGCCCCGGCCTAGCGGGGAAGCGCCAGTGCCACCACCAGCAGTGCCGCCTGCGTCCGGCTGAGTCGCCGGTCGCCATGCCATGTCAGGCAGTGCCCGCCGGGCACGGCACGGACCTCGCCGACCTCCTCCTGCCCCATCATCACGGCCGTCCGGGGCATGGGTGCCCACGGGGTGATGCGCCGCAGGCCGGCGGCCAGCGCGGACCGCTCGCGGGTCCATGCGCGCACGCCCTGATCGTCCACCAGCGCCGTCACGCACCGCAGCGGGGAGATCTGCCACCGGTACTCCACGTAGCCGCGGATCGCGCCATCGGGGCCGATGATGTGCCGTCGGCTGCCGGCGGGCACGGGATGGGGGGCGGAGATCACCCGTTCGCCCGTGCCGATGACGGCCGCACCGGGCCCGCCCGTGCGGAAGGCCGTTGCCATCTGGGGGCCGTGGGCATTGCCCGCGCGCACGTCCAGGTAGCCCGGGGAGTCGGCGGACGTCAGCACGGTGAGCCGGTCGGGCGCTGGCGGGTGGGGCATGGGGGCATGGTAGGGCCGGGCGCGGAGGTATCCTCGCTCCATGCCCGTCGCCGCCCGCAATGCCGTGATCATCTTCGGCCTCGCCGCCCTCATGGTGGTGTGGGAGCGGGCGTTCTCCATCGCGTTCGCCACCATCACCCAGGTGATCTCGGTGTTGTTCGTGGTGGCCATCCTGGCCGCGGGGGCCGCCTACTTCCGCCGCAACCAACTCGCCTGGCTGGTCATCCGCCCGTGGAAGCGCGTGGTGATGGTGGCGGCCGCCCTGGGCATCGCATTCCTGCTCGTTGCCGGGTACCCGCTGCTGGCCGATCGCATCACGCCGCTCGGCTACATCGCGCTCATCGTGGCGCTGGGGCTGCTCATCTGGTGGATCATCAGGGACAGCCGCAGGCTGTAGCGCAGGCGGCGCCGGTCCGGCGCTGATCCGTTGCAGGGCGCGTGTCCCGGGTATGGGCCCGGGACATACGGTGGCCCCATGTCGCATGCACGGCGCAGCAGCGGGCAGGCCTCGGTGGAGGCGGTGGCGGTGGTGCCTCTGGTGGTGCTGGCAGGCGCAGTGGCCGTGCAGGTGGGGCTGGCCGCGCATGCATGGGGCGCGGCACGCGAGGCGGCACGCGCGGGTGCACGGGCAACCCTGGTGGACGCCCCGGCGCGCCCGGCGGCCGCGCGCGTGCTGGGCGAGGGCCTGGCCCGCGGTGCGCGCGTGACGGTCGGCGCGGGTGGCGGGGCATTACGCATCGTGCGGGTGGAGGTGTCCGTGCCCATGGTCCTCCCCTGGGTTCCGGCACCGAGGGTGGGTGCCGATGCGCCCGTCCCCCGGCCGTGACATGCGGGGCAACCGCGGCCAGGCGTCGCTCGAGGTGCTGGCCGTGGTGCCGCTGCTGGCTGCCGTCGCCCTGATGGCGGTGTACCTGGCCGGCCTCCTGGGCGCCGCGGGATCGGCACAGGAGCGGGCTCGCGACCGCGCGATGGCGGTGCAGGGGCGACCGGGCCGCGTCGTGACGGTGACGGGCAGCGCACTGGCACCGGCGCTGCCGGGCATCCCGGGCGCGACCGTGCGACAGCGTGCGGCGGTGCGGGCGCCGTGAGGCGCACGCGCGTGCGGGCATGCGACCAGCGGGGCCAGGCGCTGCCCATCGCCATGGCGGTGGCGGCCATCTGCGCGGCGGTGGTGATGGGCCTGGGGGCGATGGGCGGGCTGCGCGTGGCCTCGAACGGCGCGCGGCTGGCAGCCGACCTGGCGGCCCTGTCGGCGGGGCGGGCGCTGCTGGATGCCATCCCGGAGGCCCTCGTGGACCCGTGGGACATCCGCGCCCGCTTGCGGGGCGCGGCATCGGGGGCCGCGGCGGAGGCCGCGCGCGGATCGGGCGCGCGCGTCACCGGGGTCCTGCTGGTGGGCGAGGGGCGCATCCCCATGCAGGTGCAGGTAACCGTCCGGCGGCCCGGGCCATTCGGGGTGGAGGCATCCGCCACGTCCCGCGCGGGCGTGGCCGCCCCGGCGGGGTCAGTCGCCGATGGGCCGGTCGGCTGGGCCGCTGGCGGTGGCTACTCCGGGCCGTTGGTGTACCGCGATGGCAAGCCCATGTGTCCGGCGGTGGCGGCGGCGTTCGACCAGATGGACCGCGCCGCCCGCGCGGCCGGCATGGACCTGGTGGTTGTGAGCGCCTTCCGGTCCGACGCCGAGCAGGCCGTCCTGTTCGCGCGGCATCCCGACCCGAAGTGGGTGGCACCGCCGGGGCGGAGCAGGCACCGCGACAGCACGGAGCTCGACCTGGTGGTGTCGGGTGGCGTGCATGCCTGGCTCACTCGCAATGCCGGTCTGTTCGGGTTCGTGCAGAGGTACTCGTGGGAGCCGTGGCATTGGGGTTTTCAGCCCGGCTGCGGGGGCGGTCGGCCGGGCACGGGCCCGGCAGCGGATCTCCCCGCATGGGTGCCGGCCCGGTATCGCTCCCTCGTGATGGATTCGGCCCGGCGCGCGGGAATCGCACCGGGGTTGCTGGCGGCGGTGCTCAAGGCCGAGTCGGACTTCCGCCCCGACGTGGTGAGCAGTGCGGGTGCGCAGGGGATTGCCCAGTTCATGCCGGCGACGGCGCGTGGAATGGGCGTGCGCGACCCCTTCGACCCGGTCCACGCAATACCCGGGGCCGCCCGGCTGCTGGCAGCGGGCATCCGGGAATTCGGCTCGGTGCCGCTGGCGCTCGCCTCCTACAACGCGGGTGGCGGTGCGGTGCGCCGTCACGGCGGGATACCGCCGTACCCGGAGACCCAGGCCTATGTGGCGCGCGTGCTGGCGCTGGCCGGCCAGGGCGCGGCGCTGCCGGGCGGGGGCGCGAAGGTGGTGCTGATGCGGGCCGGTCACCTGCTGGCGTGATGCGAAGGGGCATGCCGCTCCTATACTCGGCGCCATGGGCACGGAGCCCCTCCGCGAGCAGCTGGCCGCCCTTCCCGATTCGCCGGGCGTGTACCTGTTCCGCGACGCCGACGACCGCGTGATGTACGTGGGGAAGGCGAAGTCGCTGCGCAAGCGTGTGTTCTCCTACTTCGAGGCCCCCGTGCGGGGCCCGGCGGGCGGTGCCGGCGTCCGCCCCGGCCCGAAGCGGGGCCTGCATCCGCGCACGGTCGAGATGGTGTCGCGCGCGGCCCGGCTGGAGGCGCTGGTGGTGAACAGCGAGCAGGAGGCGCTGATCCTCGAGGGCAACCTGATCACCACGCACCGTCCGCCCTTCAACGTGAAGCTGCGCGACGACAAGAGCTACCCGTACATCGGCATCAGCCTGGACGAGGCCTATCCGCGCGTGTACTTCACCCGGGAGCGCCACCGGCGCGATCGGGTGTACTTCGGCCCGTTCTCCAGCGCCTCGAAGGTACGCGAGACGCTCTCGCTGATCGGCAAGATCTTCCCGTCGCGCCCATGCGAGGGAACCGAGCCCGGGCGGCCATCCGGCATCCCCTGCCTCGACTACCACATCAAGAGGTGCCTGGCGCCGTGCGTGGACTACATCAGCCGCGATGAGTACCGGCACCTGATCGACCAGACCATCGCGTTCCTGTCGGGGCGCTACCGCGGGCTCGAGCAGGAACTGGAGCAGCAGATGCGCGATGCCGCGGCCGCGCAGCGGTTCGAGGATGCCGCGCTGTACCGCAACCGGCTCTCTGCCGTGAGGCATCTGATGGAGAGCCAACTGGTCAGCAGCGAGTCCATGGGCTCGCTGGACGTACTGGGCGTGGCGCTGGACGACGACGGCGAGGCCGCGAACGTGCAGGTGCTGCAGGTCCGGGACGGCGTGCTGGGCGACCGGCAGTCATTCTTCATGGATGCTGCCGGCGCGCGGAACCCGGACACGGTCATCGAGCAGTTTGCGATGGAGTACTACGCGCTGGGAATGGCGATCCCGCCGCTGGTGGTGGTGCCGCGCGGCATCGAGACGCGGCCGCTGGAGGCCCTGCTCGCCGAGCGACGCCAGGCCGGGGTGGAGGTGCGCGCCTCCGAGCGTGGCGAGAAGCGCCGGCTGCAGGAGATGGCGGAGCGCAACGCACGGCTCGCGCTGGACCAGGACCGTGCGCGCGCGGCCCGCACGCGGGAGCGGCGCACCGCCGCCCTGGGCGACCTGCAGCGGGCGCTGGGGCTGGACGCCCCGCCGATGCGCATCGAGTGCTTCGACATCTCGAACCTGGGCGCCACCTACGCGGTGGCCTCGATGACCGTGATGAATGGCGCGGCACCTGCGCGGGCGCACTACCGGTCGTTCACCATGAGGCACGAGGGTGGCCCCGATGACTTCGCCCGCATGGAGGAGGCCATCGGCCGCCGGATGGCGCGGCTGGCCGGTGGCGACGACGATGCCAGCCTGGGCGCCACGCCCTCGCTGGTGGTGATTGATGGCGGCAAGGGTCAGTTGTCGGCCGCGCGGCGCGCGATGCTGGCCGCAGGGGTTGATGTGCCGATGATCGGACTTGCCAAGCAGCAGGAGGAGGTCTTCGTGCCCGGACGCTCCGATCCGATCCTGCTGCCCGAGGACTCCGCGGGCCTGCGATTGCTGCAGCAGGTGCGTGACGAGGCCCACCGGTTCGCGGTGCGCCATCACCGCTCACGCCGGGGCCGGGGAATGACCGCCAGCGCCATGGATTCCCTGCCGGGCATCGGTCCCGTGCGCCGGCGCGCCATACTTCGCCACTTCGGGTCGCCGGAGCGGTTCCTGTCGGCGTCCCGCGAGGAGATGGAGGCGGTGCCGGGGCTGCCGCCCAAGGTGGCCCGTGACCTGTACGAGCACCTCAACAAGACCGGGGGGCCCGAGCAGGCCGGCACTCCGGCGGGATCGGGGAACGGGTGGAGCTGACGATCATCACCGGCCTCTCGGGGGCGGGCAAGTCCGGGGCCATGGGGGCGTTCGAGGACGCCGAGTACTTCTGCGTGGACAACCTGCCGCCGCGCTTGCTGCCGTCGCTGGTCGACCTGTTCGCCCTGGAGGGCAGCAAGGTGGAGCGGGCGGCCCTGGTGTTCGACGTACGCGGTGGCGTGTGGTTCGAGGACCTCGTGCGCGAGTTGGACCGGCTGGCCGGGATGCCCGGCATGACCACCCGCGTGCTGTTCCTCGAGGCCTCGGACGACGTGCTCCTGGCCCGGTTCCGCGAGACGCGTCGGCGCCACCCGCTGGCCGACGGCGGCGAGGTGCTGCGCGGTATCGAGAAGGAGCGGCAACTGCTGGCCGATGCCCGTGCACGCGCGGATGTGGTGATCGACACCAGCGACATGAACACCTGGCAGCTGCGCGAGGCCGTG
>Ga0055584_100004099_pt1 | contig 14287 bp, 16 predicted proteins | sample OSDHelmetaG_FD_58716 | JGI IMG/M metagenome (GOLD analysis project Ga0055584, IMG submission 58716) | Pelagic marine sediment microbial communities from the LTER site Helgoland, North Sea, for post-phytoplankton bloom and carbon turnover... | ecosystem: Environmental > Aquatic > Marine >... | reverse complement strand
AGCCACATTTCGCCCATGGTTCTGCGGGTGTTATCAGTCTCATGGTCGTTCAAACGGTTGCCATCAAATACCCCATGCGCGCCGTGTTCGAACGCAAACATCACGATGCCTGCGTCCTCGCCAGCGATAGCTGGGTTCAATTTGCGTAAGCGTGCAAAAACACCAGTAATTTCGCCGGCCAGGTAACGAAATGTGTCGATCCAATGAATCGCGGTTTCATGAATAAGGAAGCGTGGCATTTGTTGAAAGTACGGTTGTCTATCTAGATACGCGCGCGGGCCTTGGCCATCGCCAGGACGCAGTCGCATAGCAACATTGTGCAATGGACCGAGCCGGCCAGCTGCAACTAAGCGCGCCATTTCGCGATGCCAGGGCGCGAAGCGAATATTTTCATGCACTACCAACAAGGTATTCGCAGCTTCCGCTGTTTCTACGATCGCTACAGCTTCGTCATAAGATGGCGCTAGTGGTTTTTGGCACACCGCGGCAAGACCTGCAGCTGACACCTTAGTTACCAATTGCGCATGCGTTTTCGGAGGCGTGACGATATCAACTAGGTCCAGAGCTGCATCAGACAACATTCGGTCAACATCTGCGAAGCGCTCAGCGTGCGCATATGTCATCGCAACTTTGTCGAGCTTGGCAGGCGTTTGGTCGCAGACCGCAACTAAGGCCGCGTTCGCCATGCGTTGCCATGCTTGCAGATGAAACTGCGCGAAGTAACCGGCGCCGATTACACCGACGCGCAAAGGTCTGGACCTCATGATCGGTAAACCCTAGAAAACTATTACGTTACGCAGCGCGCTGCCGCTTTGCACCGCTGCTATCGCGTCATTGATTTCGTCCAATCGATAGCGTGCCGTGATGAGTTCATCGAGCTTCAGGCGACCTTGTTGGTAGAGTTCGACCAGCTTTGGTATATCGCGGTGAATATTGGACGCCCCCATCTTCGAGCCTAAGATGCGCTGCGAATCTCCGGCGAGCGTCAGTGGGTCGAACTCCGACATCACGCCTACCGGCGCCATGCCGACGATAACCGCAGCACCACCCTTAGCGAGCATCGCGTAGGCCTGCGCAAACGCCGGCTTCGCACCCACTGTAACGAATACGTAATCCGCACCGCGCCCGTCGGTCAGTTCGCGTACCCGCGCAACAGCATCAGTACCAGAGGCATCGATGCCATCGCTTGCCCCTAGACGAAGCGCTGTTTCGAGCTTGTCGGCGTTGACGTCAATGGCGATGACACGGCGCGCGCCGCTAATCGACGCGCCTTGAATACTATTGAGGCCAACGCCGCCGGTGCCGATGACCGCAACACTCGAGCCGGCGCGCACTTGTGCGGTGTTGATGACTGCGCCAAAGCCGGTAATAACGCCGCAGGCCAGCAATGAGGCACTGGCGAACGGCACTGACTTCGAAATAGACACGGCTTGCGAGGCATCAACGACAGTGCGCTCAGCAAACGCCGCTGTGCGCAATCCCTGCACCACCGGCGAACCATCTGTTTTGAGTCGTAACGGTGGCTGCTCATCTAGCGCGAATGTCGCTTCGCACGATCCATAGTAGCCTTGCTCGCAACACCCACATCGACCGCAACTGCGCACCAAGGTAACCACCACATGGTCCCCAGGGCTTACATGCCGAACACCTGGCCCGACTGACTCGACGATGCCTGCGGCTTCGTGTCCATACACGGCCGGCAAGCTCCCGCCCCAGCCACCGCTGGCGTAAAGAATGTCTGAGTGACAAATTGCGCAGGCCTTTATCTCGACACTGACTTCACCAACCCCGGGAGCAGCAATATCGAGCTCTTCGATTGTCAGTGCTTGGCCAAACTCACGCACTACGGCCGCTTTCATGTGCGCGTTGCCGCTGTCGGCGACTCAAGTTGGGTGCGAACCAAATGCTCCAACATTGGCATATACGCCGAAAATGTCGGTACCTGCAGCTTTGGATCTTTACCCGCGTCGTCGAAGCGGCGTACAGATAGCATTGCCTCAAGGTGCTCAGATTGCGCAAACTCATCGCATTCAGATGGCGACATTGGCCCACCTTGCAGCGCCAGGGACTCGATTGACGCGTCCGACAAAGCGTGCAGATAACCGTCTTCGATTGCGCACAGGTAGCGTTTAGCGCCGACGTGACCACGCACACACGCGACTGTTCGTTGTGGGAACCAGCCATCTAAGATTGCCGCGCCGGAGAGCTGATGCCTGCGGTCTTGGGTCGCGCCGAGCGATTCCGGGAAGTCATTAATGTAATGCCCGATGTCGTGCAAAAGCGCACCGGCTACGACGGCATCATCTAGGCCTGCAGCCGCGGCAAGCGCCGCGCTTTGTAACATATGCTGGGACATGGTTACGTCTTCCCCCAGATAAGAATCAGCGCCACGACGCTCAAACACATCGCGCAAAAGCGCGATCATCTGCTCGGCGTTGCGCGGGCTTGATGTTGGCTCCGCAGCCTGTTCCGCATTATTTGTCATCGCAATGTGCTCTTTTTTTTTGCTCTAACATTAGCTCAAGGACTAACGCCCAGCCATTCACTCGCCAAGCCCAATGGAGAGCGACCGCGCGGCGGCGCAAAATGCCTGTATCACGCTCAGTCGCCCGTGTTCGCGCAAAAATGCAACATATTGGGTCATAACAATATCTAGGTCTGTGATCTCGATTCGCTGTACACGTGGATCAGGATCGAGCTCCGCGCCCGACACAATGCCGACCCCAAGCCCTGCCGCCACTGCCTCGCGCACTGCTTCGCGACTCTCTACTTCAAACATTCGCGCAATTTCGAGTCCGCGCGCTTCCAGGCTTTGCGCAAAGATTTGACGCGTATGCGATTGCGCTTCACGCAATACCAGTCGAAATTTGAGTAATTCTGCGAGCGTGATACTTCTGCGCCCAGCGAGTGGATGTGCCAAAGCGACAAAGCACACCAGTGCGCTGTGATTAAAGGCCTCGAAATGGTACCGCGGGTCGGACAAATCCCGGCCAACGATCGCGACATCGAGATGTGCATCTGCGAGACGCACCAATATCGTCGCCGCATTACCCATCTGCACACTGACCTGCACATCAGGGTTAATACGCGCGAGCTCGGCTAACACTGGCATGACGTGATGTGGGCCATCCGAGCCGACACGTATAAACCCACCAGTGAGCGTACCGGACGCTGACAACAGCTGGTCAGCTTCGTTGGCTAATGCGAAATGTCGTTTGCTCAGCTCGTACAAGCGCTCGCCGACGGGCGTCAGTTTGACCCCGCGCGGCGTGCGGTCGAACAGGCGTACCTGATAGTGCGCCTCAAGCCGTGCGACCTGATTGGATAAGGTCGGCTGCGTCACGCTGAGGCTGCGCGCGGCGGTGGTGAACTTACCGGTCGAGGCAACCGCGTGAAACGCGCGCAGTTGCGCTGCATTCATGCTCATCGCGGGGCACCCTGGGTATTTGTGAAATCATTATATCGTATTGATAGTAGTGATTTGATAAATATCCACAGAGTTTTCATATTAGCCTTCTACTGTGCCCGCCTAGTCCACCTTAGAGGCCTGCTCGCATGACTCACTCAGACCCACTTCTGCTCACGCCGGGTCCGCTCACTACCTCGGCAGCGGTAAAAGCAGCTATGCAGCATGATTGGGGCTCGCGCGATCATGAGTTCATCGCGATGAATCAGCGCGTGTGTGAACAACTCGTGGATCTGGCTCACGCAACATCAGAGCACGTGTGCGTGCCGATCCAAGGTAGCGGCACTTTTGCTATCGAGGCAACGCTTGGCACGCTGATACCAAGAACTAGCAAAACCCTCATTTTGGTCAATGGTGCATACGGTCGTCGTATGGCGAAAATTTTGAGCTATCACGGCCGCAAACAAGAGATCTTGGAAACGGCCGAAGATGTGCCGGTAAGCGCCAGTGCGGTGGACGCGCGCCTGCGCGCGGATGCGGATATCGGTTATGTGCTCGCAGTGCACTGTGAGACGACTTCCGGGATCCTCAATCCGATTAGCGATATCGCTGCAATTGTGAGTAAACATGCGCGTCACTTCATCATTGATGCAATGAGCGCGTTCGGTGCACTTGAACTCGACGCTCGACATGTGCGGTTCGACGCGCTGGTGGCGTCATCGAACAAATGCCTAGAGGGTGTGCCAGGGCTTGGCTTCGCGATCATGCGCGAGACTTTGCTCGCAGATTCGGCTGGCAACGCGCCGGCGCTATCGCTCGACTTGCACGACCAATGGCGAGCTATGCAAGGCAACGGCCAGTGGCGCTTTACACCGCCGACGCATGTGCTCGCAGCGCTAGATCAGGCGCTCAATGAACATCGCGAGGAAGGTGGCGTAGCCGGCAGACATGCACGTTACGCACACAACTGTCGCATCTTAATTGATGGTATGCGTGAACTAGGCTTCGAAACCTTGCTGTCCGATGCCGTGCAAGCGCCAATTATCGTTACCTTTCGCATGCCATCTGATCCGCGCTTTGACTTCCAAGCCTTCTACGACCGCCTTGCTGCACAAGGCTTCGTCATCTACCCAGGCAAACTTACTGTTGCCCCCAGCTTTCGTATCGGTTGCATTGGCCATCTAAACGCCCATGATATGCGCGCAGCATTACGGTGCATTGGTTCAACCCTAAAAGAACTAGGGCTTGAGCAATGCGGCGCATCATCCCAGCAAGTGGTAAACCTATGAACTCGAGTACGAAATTAGAAGTCAACGGTCGGCAATATCTAAAGCCAACTAAACCAGTCGTTGTCGTTTGCATAGATGGTTGCGAACCGGAGTACATCGATTTAGCCATTCGTGCTGGTCGCGCGCCGTGGTTCGCAACAACATGCGAAACCGGCGCGCGCCTGACGGTTGACTGCGTCGTGCCGAGCTTCACCAATCCCAACAATCTATCAATTGTCACCGGAACGCCGCCGGCGGTGCATGGAATCAGCGGGAACTTCTTCCTGGACCCTGAATCTGGCGAAGCTGTCATGATGAATGAGCCGCGCTTCTTAAGGGCGCCAACCTTGTTCAAAGAATTCGCGGCACAAGGTGCAAAGATCGCCATCGTCACAGCCAAGGACAAATTGCGCCGCCTGCTCGGCAACGGACTTAGCTTTGATGGTACCGGACATATTTGTTTTTCGTCGGAACAAGCCGACCGCGTGAGCGCGGCTGAAAATGGCATTGATGAAGTGCTCGAACTGGTTGGCCAGCCACTGCCAAGCGTCTACAGCGCCGCGCTTTCCGAGTTTGTATTCGCCGCCGGGGTTAAACTGATGCAGCGTCACGCGCCAGACATCATGTATCTATCCACAACCGATTACGTGCAACACAAGCACGCCCCAGGCACGGATGATGCGAACGACTTCTACGCCATGATGGACGGCTACCTAGCTCAGCTCGACACGCTTGGCGTAACGATAGCGATCACCGCTGACCACGGCATGAATGCAAAGCACGATGCAAGTGGCAAAGTGAATGTCATCTACTTGCAAGACCTGCTCGATGGATGGCTCGGTGCGGGGCAAACACAGGTGATTTTACCGATCACTGACCCCTATGTTGTACATCACGGGGCACTCGGATCATTTGCCACTGTTTATACCGATAACAGCGTTGACGTGGGTGCCTTGCTAGAGAAAGTGCGTTCAGTTGATGGCGTCGAGTACGCTGACACACGTGCAAATGCGTGCGAACGTTTTGAGCTTCCGCCAGAACGGCTTGGCGACATGGTTATTGTCTCCGAACGCGCTATGACCCTCGGTACAGCTGCAGCTGATCATGACCTGAGCGGCTTGGATGCGCCTTTGCGTTCGCACGGTGGCATAAGTGAGCAACGGGTACCGCTAATTCTAAATAAGCCGCTGCATGATATTGATCCGTCGGCGACTTATCGAAATTTCGATGCCTTTCACTTAGCGCTAAATCACACACGCAACACTTGACCGAACTGGTCACAAATTTGTCCACGTTCTACGGTTCAGTGCTGCACTGGACCGCCCCCATTGAGGAGTCGGCCCCATGAGTGCAATTGCCGCTGAAAGCCATGCGAATGTCCGCATCGAATCTATGCGAATTGGTGGTCGCAAAGTACAACGCGATACTTCTATTGAAGTGTTCAATCCTTACAACAACGCCGTTGTCGGAACCGTGCCGCGCGGCACCGCGCAAGACGTCGCCGAGGCCTTCGAAATCGCGGCCGCCTATAAGCCACGCCTGACCCGCTACCAACGTCAGCGTATTTTGTTGGATGCCGCCGAGGCCTTGGTGGCTAGGCGTCAAGAGATCGCAGCGCTCATTACCGCAGAGAGCGGCTTGTGTGCAAAAGATGCTGACTATGAAGTGGGACGCGCTTACGACGTTTTTACACTCGCTGGGCAGTTGGTACTACAAGACGACTCCGAAACCTTCTCTTGCGATTTAACGCCGCACGGCAAACAGCGCCGTATTCACACGCTGCGTCAACCACTGACCGCAATCAGCGCCATCACGCCGTTTAATCACCCGCTCAATATGGTGGCGCATAAGATTGCGCCGTCTATCGCGACCAACAACTGCATGGTGCTTAAGCCCACTGACCTAACGCCATTGACAGCACTGGTGCTGGCCGACGTGCTGTATGAGGTGGGCTTACCGCCGGAGATGCTGCAGGTCGTTACAGGTAGTGTTGCTGACATTGGCGATGCGATGATCACCAATCAGCACGCCGAGTTGGTCACCTTCACCGGCGGCGTGCGTGCGGGCAAATACATCGCTGAGAACGCAGGCTATCGTCGCACCGTATTAGAACTCGGTGGCAATGATCCATTGATAGTGATGGAAGACGCCGATATCGCAAAAGCGGCGGCACTAGCGGTTGCAGGTGCTACCAAGAACTCCGGCCAACGCTGTACTGCGGTCAAACGCGTACTGGCGATCGATTCGATCGCCGACGCCTTAGCCGAAGAGATCGTTAAACTCACCAGCGCCCTAAAATCGGGCGACCCGGCTGACCCGAGCACCGATGTCGGTACCGTCATAACCGCTGATGCAGCGGCCCTATTTGAGCGGCGCGTAGAGGCAGCAGTGGCCGCAGGCGCGAAGCTTCTCTACGGCGCGCCGCGCCAAGGCGCATTGTTCGCACCCACAGTAGTAGACCATGTCGATTATACGAGTGAGTTGGTCCGCGAAGAGACTTTTGGCCCAGTCGTGCCGATCGTTCGCTGCTGCGATATTGACGACGTCATCACAAAATCTAATTCGACCGCATACGGCTTGTCTTCCGGGATTTGCACCAACCGCATGGACTACATACACCGGTGTATTGATGAGCTACGTGTTGGCACGGTTAACGTGTGGGAAGTACCGGGCTATCGCATCGAAATGTCGCCGTTCGGTGGCATCAAAGATTCTGGCCTGGGCTACAAAGAAGGCGTGATCGAGGCGATGAAAAGCTACACCTATGTGAAGACCTACTCGGTGCCGTGGTTCTAATTTGCTAGCTGTAAACAGCTTGTCCTTGGCAAGCTTCACCGTGCTAGGGCGCGCTATCTGCGCGGTATCCATGGCGAGCGCAGCGAATGACCGCAGCACAGCAATAATTATCGCAAGCGAAGCCGCGCTTGGGTCTGGTCGTAATTCTCTGGTAAACATATAGGTTAGGCTATGCCTAGCCTGGAGCGCAGCTCCATGACTCAGGAGAATCTGGTTTGAATTTCGACTTTTCGCAAGAGCAGGAATTACTGCGAGACCAAGCTCGCCGCTTCCTTGCCGATCGTGGTGCAACCGCTCGTTGCCGCCAAGCTTTGGAAAGTGGCGGTGGCTTCGATGGGCAACTATGGCGAGAAATGGCTGAGCTCGGGTGGCTCGGTGCGGCTTTGCCTGAGCAGTACGGCGGCGCGGGTCTGAGTTACGTTGATCTGTGTGTAATTGCAGAGGAACTAGGGCGAGCCAATGCCGCCACACCGTTCTCTTCTTCGGTCTATCTCGCGAGCGAAGCCTTGGTACATTTCGGCACCGAGGAGCAAAAGCAGCAATGGCTGCCGAAGCTAGTTTCGGGTGAGGTTGTGGGTACGGTTGGCAGCGTCGAAACAAATGGTCCCTTGACGCGTAAACGCGTGCGCGCGAAAGTTTCCGGCGGGAAACTGACAGGTATTAAAGTCCCGGTCGCAGATGCGGCCTACGCCAGCATCATGATCATACTGGCGCGTCATGAAGACCACTTTGGCTTGTACTTAGTAGAAGCCAATGCGGCTGGAATGCAGACGCAAGACCTGCAGATGAATGACGGATCACGCCCGGCGAGCATAGTTCAATTCAACGACACGCCAGCTCAAGCACTCGCGGTTGATGATGCCTGGGAGGCCTTCCAGTATCTGCAAAATCGCGCTGCGGTGTTGCTGGCTTTCGAGCAAGTTGGCGGCGCTCAAGCTTGCCTTGAAATGGCGCGAGATTTCGCCTTGGAGCGCTATGCTTTTGGTCGGCCAATTGGTTCATTCCAAGCTATTAAACACAAACTTGCAGATGTCTATGTCGCTACCGAGTTGGCGCGCTCAAATGCCTATTATGGGGCTTGGGCTTTGGACTCTGATGCAGCTGACCTACCGGTCGCGGCAGCAGCGGCCCGCGTGGCCGGTTGCCGCGCTTTCGATCTAGCAAGCAAAGAGAATATTCAAACGCACGGCGGTATGGGTTTTACCTGGGCCTTAGACTGCCACCTTTATTATCGCCGCGCGAAGGCCATCGGCCTTAGCTTGGGTTCGGCCCGAGTCTGGAAAGACCGATTGATAGCGCGCCTCGAAAGCCGCAATGCCGCGTAAGGATTAGCCATGGATTTTTCTGATACAGAAGAAGAAGCCGCATTTCGCCAGCAGGTACGCGTGTTCTTAGAGGGAAATGCTGCGCGCAAGAGTTTGCAAAATGGCGCATTGCCGGTGGTGGACGTGCCGGCGCAGGTCGCGCGTGCAAAAGCTTGGCAAGGTAAGAAGTATGAGGCGGGGTTCGCCGCAATCACTTGGCCAGAAGAATTTGGCGGGCGCGCTTTACCGCCGATTTTTCAAGTGATCTACAAGCAAGAAGAAGAACATTTCCTGGTGCCGATTGGGGTGTTTGAGATTGGCCTCGGCATGTGTATTCCGACCTTGATGAAACACGCCGAGCCTGAAGTTTCGATACCGTATGTTGCACGCGCCATTTGCGGTGACGAGATCTGGTGTCAGATGTTTTCGGAACCAGCTAGCGGTTCGGATTTGGCCGGATTACAAATGCGCGCGATCAAAGATGGCGACGACTGGGTCATCAATGGTCAGAAGATCTGGACGTCTGGCGCACATTTTTGCGACTACGGCGTACTAGTCACTCGCTCTGATCCGAATGTGCCGAAACACATGGGACTCACGTACTTCTTTCTAGACATGAAGTCGCCCGGTGTTGAGGTGCGCCCAATTCATCAGGTGTCCGGGGAGGCGAACTTCAATGAAGTGTATTTCACCGATGTGCGTATTCCTGACGAACAACGCCTGGGTAATGTTGGCCAGGGTTGGCAAGTGGCGCTAACGACGCTGATGAACGAACGCCTCGCGGTCGGCGGACCACGTCCACCAGATTTCGACGATGTTTTCCGGCTGGTACGCGCGATTGAGATCGATGATGGCCCTGCGGTTGCGGATTCGTCCGTACGAGAGCGCCTCGCCGATTGGTATGTCGATCAACAGGGGCTGAAGTTTACCCAATTTCGTACCATGACAGCCTTATCGCGCGGCCAAACACCGGGGCCGGAAGCATCGATCGGCAAGCTCGTATCAGCCAAGAAAATGCAGGACATTGCGCTCTTCGCGCTTGATCTACTGGATGAATCGGGCGCGGTTACGGACTCGGCACTTGCGCCAATGGATGGCATTTTCCATGTCGGCATGATGCGTTCACCAGCAATGCGCATTGCTGGTGGTACAGATGAAGTTCTGCGCAACATTATCGCCGAGCGGGTGCTCGGTATGCCGCCAGATATTCGTGTCGACAAGAATGTCGCGTTCAGCGACTTACCCAAGGGCAAACTCTAAGCGGAGCGGATCTGCGCAGCGGCCGCGTTGCTGCGCGCAGATCCCAAGCACTGAGATGTTAGCCGCGCGCCCGGTGTTGGGTGCGGCGACTTAACGCGGGCGCCCTCAATCTTCGTATTCAATCCCACGGGCGGCAAACTTGGCAGGATCCCATAAGCGTTTGATTTTTCCTGCTATGACTCGTGCTTCCGTTTCGCGTTCTGTTTTTTCGATCAAGGTCAGCGCCTTGGCGATTGCTTCAGCCGACTCTCTCGGCACCACCACTACGCCATCGCGATCACCAACAACAATATCTCCGGGTGTTACGGTTATGCCGCCAACACTGACAACACCATTCACCTCGCCCGGCCCATTGCGGTACCCTGCGTTTGGGCTAAGACCACGCGCAAAGGTAGGCGGGCCCAGTTTTTCAATGCCAGCCGCATCTCGCACGAGCCCATCTGTAACGATGCCAACCGCACCTGCCTGTTTGGCGATAGCCGCCCAATGATCGCCGACCACGGCGCCGCTCTCGTCTTCGCCTGTCGCGATAACTAGTACATCGCCTTTTTTGACATAGTCCAACATTGCCATCGCGGCTAAGTTGTCGCGCGGCCCGCCGCTGGCGGTAACCGCGGTGCCAGCGAACTTTTGTTTCGGCGTGAGCCCTTTGATGCTGTAGTGCAAACATCCCCAACCTTGTTGGGCGTCAGCAATAAAGCTCGTTTGCGCCTTAGCAATTCGCCGTACTAATCGCGCCGGGGCGCGCTCGATTGTGCGTCGAATAATCAGTGCTACTGGATCACCAATCATAGTGTCTGTCCTTGTTTGCAATCTATTTCAGAAAAAGCATGGCATCAGCCAAGCTGTGCCTTCGCGGGTCAAGGAGCAGCTTAGCGAATGCCTGACCACGCAGTTGGGCGGGTAAGTTTGTTCTCTTGGCTGACAACCAAGCCATCGGTGCGTGCCATATAGTCAGCCCATGCCGGGTCGGCATCGCGGGCAGCACGTTTGCTTTCCATATCCGCCAAGCTCGCATATCCCCATAGATGCACGACCTGGTGCAACTGTCCGTGTTCGGTCACAAAATATCCTAAGGGTTCGCCGAGATGACGACGTTGCACCGGCAAGCCGTGCTCTTCGAAGATGCTCAGGTAAGTTTTCATTTTGCGCGGAACAATATTGTAAATACGTACATCAACAATCAATTGCTTATTTCCCATAGCGATAAAGTGCGACCGTGCATATTAAACACATTCCCGCTTGCCCACGGGCGTCGTGTTTGCGCAGCAATTTCCAGCGCGCAGTATCTGTCGTCTAATCCACTGTAATGCTCGCTATAGACGGGCATGTACGCGGACCCTAGCGAACTGCTTGATGTCGACGAGAAGCAAGGACTTCGCTAATGCACCGTACGCACTAGTGGCGGCGCGATTCAGCTGCTCGTGTTGAAGCACAAGAGAGAGCGATGGCGAAGCAAGTACTGCTCGCAGAAGACGAAGGCAATATCGTCGAATCCTTGAGATTCTTACTACAGCGTGTGGGTTTTGATGTGCACGTCGCAACCGATGGTCGACAAGCCTTACAACTGGCGCTGGAAATGCGCCCGGACGTACTGGTACTCGATCTCATGCTACCGGGTATTGACGGCTACGAGGTGTTGCGACAATTGCGTTGTGACCAGCGTTGGAGCACTTGCCTTTGTTGATGTTGACTGCCAAGGGCCAGCGCGAAGACCGCGAAACCGCACTGGCTTGTGGCGCTAGCGCGTTCATGACCAAGCCATTCGCAAACAGTGAAATTACCGCGGCCGTGAAGGCACTTGCAGATGCGGTCGCGAGCTGAGCTGCTATCAGTCACCGACTTGCGCTGCTGTTGACCTTCGCAGCGTTGCATGAAGGTGAGATCTGGCTTGATGGCCAAGCACTGCACCAAATGAGTTCGCATGAAGCCGCGCGTAACGGTCTAGGTTTAGAGCCCGAAGACCGGCGCATCATTTAAGGTTTGAGTGTCGAGGAGAATTTACAACTCGCACAGATTGCGCCGCCGGTTGGTTGGTCGTTGGAGCGTGTGTATGAGTTATTCCCGCGCTTAGCTGAGCGACGCAAGCAAGATGGCGTGAGCTTGTCTGGTGGTGAGCAGCAAATGTTAGCGGTCGCGCGCGCCTTGGCTCGTGATTTAAAGCTACTGTTACTCGACGAGCCGTACGAAGGGCTCGCGCCGGTAATTGTGCAAGAGATCGAAAGAACGCTAGAGCAGATTAAGCAGCTTGGCATGACCACGATTATCGTCGTACAAAACGCCATCGCGGCGCTGCATTTGGCCGATCGTGGGTTGATATTGGATATCGGGCAGATCGTATTCGATGGCACCGCGCAAGAGGTGTTGGACAACGCTGATCTACGCCAAGAATACCTCGCGATCTAGGCCGCAGCCCACCCCGCACCGCTTAAGTGGTGCATGTTCCATAGGCGCTGCCCGCAATTTTCTTAACGCGCTGGGCATAGCCCGCCACATCAATGGCTTGGATCACTTCGCAACTATCGTAGAGCAGGTCATGCCATAAAATACGCGCGCCCGGCGCGGCAAGCTTAAACGCGGTGTGGCTGTCAACAACCACATCCGCGAGCGCATGACTGCCATCAACGAACACCAAATCCATTTGGCCGTGATATGGCGCAAAGTCGAAGCTGAGTGAGCTGCCACTGAGCTGCTCAATTTTGGCCGCCTCCGGCCGATTGCGAAACACTGAGCCTTTGATTGGTTCGCTTGGGTAGCCGGGGTCTAAGGTATAGAGCTGCGTGGATGCGGGCGTGTTCGCCGCGACGAGTAGCGCCGATCGCCCATCCCCGGTGCCAATCTCAAAATAGCGCGCTGGCGCGTGAAATGGCGGCAATTACGAAACTATCTTGGACATTGCCAGCGCGCAGATCATGCGCCCACGCCGGCAATTCGATACTCAAGTCGTGATTATCGCCAAGCACGGCATCAAGGCGGACCGACTGCAAGGGATAGCGTCGACTAAACGCGCGGCGCTGTAGTCGGTCGATAATGTTACCTAGCATGATAGAGGCCTCTGTCGAGAGCAACGCGCTAACGCCGCTATGGCCGTTGCGCTGGCGAAGTCACAACTATGCACAACAAAGGGTCGCCAATGTTAGATTGGTGGCCACTCGTCAACCGACACTGGATACCAGCAATTGTCCACTCTTCGAGATCGCATCGTCACGATCACCCAGCAACGTAAGCGGCGTTTGATTTTGCCTGAAAGCGACGATGCGCGCGTGTTGGGCGCCGCGCGGCACATGTTCGATGCAGGTATGTGCGAAATAATCCTGGTAGGTGAGCCGGCGACGGTTCGGGCGAGCGCTGATGCGGCCGGTGTTTCCATTGACGGGTTCACACTGCTGCAACCCAGTGCCGATCCACAACTGCAAGAACTTACCCAGCAATACCTTATGAGGCGTCCAAAGACCTCGCCGCAAGCCGCTGCCGGGTTGATGTTGGAGCCGGTGTTCTATGCCGCGATGTTGTTACGCAACAAGCGTGCGGACGCAATGGTAGCTGGTGCGGTATTGCCAACCGCGCGCGTGATTGAGGCTGGCCTGTTCTGTGTTGGACTAGCGCCGGACATCAAGACCGCATCGAGTTACTTTGCGATGGAGTTCCCATCGGGGCACGCGCGCAGCGGCGAAGTCTTCATCTTCGCGGACTGTGCGGTAGTAATCGACCCGAGTGATACGCAACTCGCCGATATCGCCATTGCCTCGGCGCACAGCGCTACCGCGGTATTGCAAACCGAGCCGCACGTAGCGCTACTTTCGTTCTCTACCAAGGGTAGTGCCAAGCACGCATCTATCGATAAAATTCAGCGCGCGCTGGAATTGATTAAAACGCGCGCGCCCGAGCTTTCGATCGACGGCGAGTTACAAGTAGATGCAGCACTCAGCATGCTGGTAGCGCAGCGTAAGGTCAGTCAGCAAAGCACGGTTGCTGGGCGTGCTAACGTGCTTGTGTTTCCCGATATTAACGCTGGAAATATCGCCTACAAGTTGACTCAGTATTTGGGTGGTGCGAACGCGTATGGGCCTATTTTACAGGGCTTCGATCGGCCCATTAGTGATCTTTCACGCGGTGCCAGCGAAGCAGACATCATCATGACCGCTGCCATCACTTTGGCCACCGCGAGCGATTGAGCGCGCTAGGTGTGGGCTCAGTGGTTATCCTGGTAATCGATTTGTGATGCGCGAATATGTCGCCAAGTCGTGTCTTGC
>Ga0055584_100004097_pt1 | contig 14288 bp, 14 predicted proteins | sample OSDHelmetaG_FD_58716 | JGI IMG/M metagenome (GOLD analysis project Ga0055584, IMG submission 58716) | Pelagic marine sediment microbial communities from the LTER site Helgoland, North Sea, for post-phytoplankton bloom and carbon turnover... | ecosystem: Environmental > Aquatic > Marine >... | reverse complement strand
CTCTGCCATCTTCATCAATTTGACCGGCGGTCCCTCGCACATGGATACGTTCGACCTCAAACCGAACGCACCCAAAGAGTACCGTGGAGAATTCAACCCGATCAAAACAAATGTGCCGGGAATCGAGTTCTCGGAGCACCTTCCCAAGCTCGCTCAATGTGCAGACAAGTTCGCGATTTTGAGAGGAGTTTCACACACGCTGGCAGCCCATGCATTGGGACAAGAATATGTGATGTCTGGCAATCGTCCATTGCCGTCGTTGCAGTATCCTTCCATCGGCTCTGTCGTGACCAATGAACTCTCAGCTCCAACCGATTTACCTCCGTTTGTTGCCGTTCCCAACACGCAAATGGCCGGTGGATTTCTCGGCGTAAAGTACAATCCGCTGAATACTGCCGCAACTCCCAAGATCGGTCAACGATTTACAGTTCGTGGTGTTTCGATAGATAGCGACAATGGTCTCAATGAAGCTCGACGCCGCGAACAACTTCTCGGCAATCTCGATGTTGCTTTCAAAGGATTTGAGAAATCGAGTCAGTTGATTGAGGGACTCGATGAGTTTGGTCAAAAGGCCTACAACGTCATGACTTCTCCGACCGCCAAAAAGGCGTTTGATATCAGTCAGGAATCAGACTCGTTCACCGAAAAGTTCGGAAGTTCTCCATTAGGTGGCTCTGCTCTACTCGCTCTGCGATTGGTCGAAGCGGGAACGCGATTCGTCACTCTCACTTACGGCGGTTGGGACACCCACAATTCAAACTGGGAACGTCTCAAAGATCGTCAACTTCCTCCGCTGGATGAAGCCGTCTCAGCATTGCTGGTCGGCTTGGAAGAGCGCGGGTTGCTGGAAACGACTGCCGTCATTGTGACGGGTGAATTCGGTCGTACTCCAAAAATTAACGACCGTCCACCGAGTCCAGGTCGCGATCACTATCCTCGCTGCATGTTCATGCTGATGGCGGGTGGTGGTATGCGGGGCGGACAAGTCATCGGTGAATCAGATGACAAAGCGACTGGTCCGCTTAATGATGCAATCACACCCGATGATGCCGCCGCTTCGATGTATCACGCGATGGGCATCAATTACGAGAAAGAATATCACACGGCCACCGGACGACCAATTATGATTGTCCGCAACGGCCTGCCGATTCCTCAACTCTTCTCGTAAGATTGATATACGCAAAACAGTCTTTGTTGCAACACTCAAATACCGGCCTTCTTCACATTTGTGGAGCAGGTCGGTTTTTTATTGCATCAAAAAATAGAGGTTACGCGAGTGCGCTCAGGCGTTCTATCAAGGTGGCTTCCCCTTCCAGAATGTCCCACTCAATCAAGAGTGCGGCGACGGTTCTACCCGGAAATGCATCAGTCGGGATCTTGACCAGATCTTTCAGCGTCATGACCAGTGTCTCGGTTTGATCCTGTTGCATCTTATTAGTGAGAGATTGGAGGTCTTTCTCATCGTAGTGATGGTGATCGGGAAAGCCGAGAAACGATTTCACGAAGCAGTTCACAGCCGTCAAAGTGTTTCGGAAGCTCTCGGGATTTCCAATGCCACAACAGGCGGTCACGGTCGAGTAAGTGATTTCTTCCAACGGCAATTGGCGGCCATCTAAAGTGAGCCAACCGGATGCGACGAAACGTGACACCACGACAGGATGATCCGGTGTGATCGTTTTGATTTCCTGTTTGAGTTTCGACAACTCCAGTTCAGAAATCAGGTCGGCACGCGTGATCACAATCACGTCGGCACGTTGGAGTCCCCGCCTTGACTCACGTAATAACCCTCTTGGCAATTGATAGCCGTATCCCCAGGGATTCGTTGCATCGATCAAAACAATATCGAGATCCCGCTCGATACGTCGATGTTGAAACGCATCATCGAGAACCAGTGCATCCAGCTCGGGCTGTTCTACTTTTGCCTGATTCGCACCGGCGACACGATCCGGATTTTGCCATTGTGAGATGCCGGGACAAAGACGATCAAGGACCAATTTCTCATCATTTTCACCACTCTCTAACGAGTGGTATCCCCGACTCAGCAAGCCAGTCTTCAGACCATCTTGTGTCAGTTGGTTTGCAATCTCTGCGACCACTGGTGTTTTCCCGGTCCCTCCGGTTGTCAGATTACCAATAGAGATCACTTTGACCGGAACAGCATATGACTTTTTGAGATCTGAATCAAAAAGCCAGTTCCTGACACTCACCACAATTCCATAGACAAATGACATCAGTCGGAGTAGCCCTCGCAAAGAAGATGCAAGAGGTCCACGCTGCTTACCCGAGATGATGGAGAGGAAGGCGTCCGCTGCCATGAGAGTCCGTATTATTGATCAACAGAGAAGAGAATGGGTGACAGGAACTTGTCCATCAGTTCGATGCGTGAATCGTCAGTAAAAGTTTTCCCACCGTGTACCGCGTCATAGATCATGTGAAGATGGACGGAACGTCCTTGACTCTTGTATGCTCCGTGGAGTTCGAGAGATTGAGCAATAGGAACTTGAGGATCCTGCACGCCGTGAATGAGTAACAATGGAGGATCGTTCTTATCAATGTGGTAAACCGGGCTGGCAAGCTTCGCCAGGACAGGATCATCGCTGGGCTGTTTTCGCAGTAGTAGTTGCAAGGCTGGAATGCGAACTCCCAAGCCGTGAGGAGTCGATTGTTTGAGGATCGTCAAAAAGTTCGTCGGGCCGTACATATCGATGATGGCGGCCACATCGGAAGATTGATCGAGATGCTCACCAACTTTGCCTTCATGGTATTCACTTCCATTCGTGACACCCACAAGAGCGGCCAAGTGCCCACCCGCCGAGGAACCTGCGATGCCGACCTGTTTTGTTCTCAGACCGAACTTTTCTGAGTTGGCCCTTAAAAAGCGAATTGCGGCTTTAATGTCGTGAACCTGTGTGGGAAACGGTGCGACGGGCGACAAACGATAATCAACACTGGCGACGGCATACCCGATTTTCACAAGTTCATCGAGCGGCATGCTCTTCTTGGAGCCCGCTCTCCATGCCCCTCCATGTACCCAGACAATGACGGGATGTGGCCCTTCTCGGTCGGGAACATAGAGATCAAGCAACAGCGAATGATCGTCCACCTTCGCGTATTCAATGTCTCGGTGGACCGTGCTCTCCGCTGCGAAAGTCTCCGAGACCAACACACATAATAACAACAAGAAGATCAGCGATAGACGACTCATCGGTCCTCCTTCGTAGGAATATACTGGTTCGTCATCTGAACGTAATCCTCTCGCACCGGGCTAAAACAGTCAAGCACAACTGCCGAGCCACCGATCGCTTTCGCTCGGTGGGGCACATTCGGAGGAATGAGATACATCCCTCCGGGCTCGACGAGACGCGTTTCGTCACCGATCTGGAGTTCCATTTTGCCCGAGACAAGGATGCCTCCCTGTTCGTGTGGGTGATGGTGCAGTGGGATTTCTGCTCCTTCCTCAAACTCCAGATAAGAAAGCATCAGGTTTTCGCCGAAAGGAGTTCGCATCTTGCAACCGGGGATCGGTTCGAGAACAGGAATTGCGTCGAGATCGATGAAGCCTGTCATAGAGTTCTCCTTGAGGCAGCGCTTGAGACAGCAATATAAAAAGAAGCCATGACAAAATCAGGGAGCGCTCCCATTTCATCATGGCTTCAGATTGTAGCAAAGATTGATTCAAGCGAGAGAGATTATCCCAATTCGCCCATTTTCTTGCAGATCGCTTCGGCCATTTCCTGAGTTCCGACGGCGGTCGGATCGTTGCGATCATCTTTCATGTCGTAGGTGACGTCCTTGCCTTCTTCGATGATGGCGGCAACGGCACGTTCCAGTTTGGCTGCCGCTTCATGTTCACCCAGATGTTCCAGCATTAACTTTCCAGAAAGGATCAATGCGGTCGGGTTGACCTTGTTCAGTCCTTTGTACTTCGGTGCAGAGCCGTGTGTCGCTTCAAAAACAGCCCCTTCGTGACCGATGTTGGCACCCGGTGCGACACCCAATCCACCGACAAGACCGGCACACAGGTCGCTGAGAATGTCGCCGTACAGGTTGGAAGTCACAATGACATCGTACAGCTCCGGTTTTTGTACCAGTTGCATGCACATGTTGTCGATCAGTCGTTCGTTGTATTCGACCGCACCGTTTGAAGTCTCGACTTTACCCGCGAGAACCGGATCGGCTGCAACTCCTTCTGCGAGGTCGGACCACTCAAACTTGGCATCGTAAGCGAGAGCCACTGCGCGAGTTTCGTCGTACCACAAGCCATCGGTGAACTTCATGATGTTGGCTTTGCAGACCGAGGTGACGGTCTGTCGTTTTCGAGAGATCGCATAATCGAATGCATACTTGGCAATATCGCGAGTTCCCTCGTAAGACATCGGTTTGATGCTGACTCCAGTGGTATCGAGACCGGTGGAGATTTTTTTGCCGGTTGCGAATTCGTTGATCTTGCCGATCAGTTCTCCCGTGCTCGGCTCGCCCGCTTTGAATTCGACACCCGCGTAGAGGTCTTCGGTATTTTCACGAATCAGAACCAGATCGACTTTGCTACCAGAGAAGTAAGAGCGAACACCTTTGTAGAGTTTGCAGGGACGAACACAGGCATACAGCCCTAATTCCTGTCGCAAATAGACATTGACGCTGCGGAAGCCTTTGCCAATCGGCGTCGTGATGGGAGCTTTGATGGCACAATCATTGGCTTTGATCGATTCGAGAACTCGTGGAGGAACTCCACCCTCGGCTTCGATGACTTCGATACCACAGCCCTGAATATCCCAATCGAGTTGTACTCCGGTGGCATCCAGACATTTTTTGGTGGCTTCCGCAATTTCGGGGCCGACACCGTCACCGGTTACCAAGGTGATTTTGTACATAATTTCTCGCTTCGTTGAGTTGGGATTCAAAATTATCAGGAAGCCGCAGAATAGCAGTTAAAAACTGTGTTTTCAAGCATTCAAAGCAGTTGATGCGAGAGGTTTAGCGTTTGAGTCTTCTCTGACGGGCGCTTTGACACACGCGGCGTTTGTGGGCATCCTAGGAAGAAGGTAAATTCACATCATCAGGGGAGTTTGAGAGTATGAACGAGACCCAACAGGAGAGTACACCTCAAGAAGTGGAACTCTTTCGCGAGCATCCCGCGATGTTTCGTAATTCACCCGCCGGATTCGGATTGAACTCGGTACTTCTGATTGGTGGAATTGTAGGAGGGGTCATGTTTCCTCCCTGGCCATTTATCGCCACAGGAATCGCTCTGATCATTTTCGCACAATGGTGGTTGAAGTGCCTCGGAACGACCTTAATTGTGACCAATGAAGGGACGACAATTGAGAGAGGAATTCTTTCCAAATCAACCAACGAACTCTGGCACAGCGATGTGCGAAATGTTCAGATTCAGCAGACGTTCTTCCAGCGCATCATGAACGTCGGGACCGTCAACATTTCCAGTGGTGGTCAAGCCGATATCGAGATCATTGCCAGCGGCATTCCCGATCCACATCAAGTTCATACCATTATTGAAGAGCAACGCCGTCGATTGGGGACTGTCTAGCTGTTACGTCGTAATGTGTATATAAAAAAACGGGGAGCCAATGATTGATCGGCTCCCCGTTTTTCGTTCTTACACGATTAGTGCTTACAGTTCGCGGATCTTGATGTTCCGCCATTTGACCCAATACGGGCCGGTTCCCTTTTTGATGCCGTGAACTTGAAGGCCGATGAAGCCTTGTTTGTACTGTTCGACGAACTCTTGCCCATCAAGCTTGGGATTCTTTTTCAAATCTTCGATGAGATTCAGATCTTCGATTTGTTGACCATTGATCCAGGTTTGAATCCGTGGGCCAACCGCTTTGATGCGAAACTGATTCCACTCACCATTCTTCATGGCGTCGGTTTTCTTGAGGCGATCTGCGGGAGTGAGCCAGCCGCCTCCGGTCGCTTCTCCGTAAACATAACCGGCTTCCGCTGGTCCTGCTTCAATCTCGACTTGAGGACCGTTGACGCGACCTGTCGGTGTGTCTTTCGTTTGGGAACGAATCTGACACCCCGAGTTCAAACTGTCATGGACCATTACCTCGAACTGAAGTTCGAAGTCACTGTAGAGCTTGTCAGAACAGAGGAACGAGTTAGGACTGCCTTCAGTGGTGGTTCCTTTAATGGTGCCGTTCTCGACGACATAAGTGGCTGTACCGTTTCTTTGTGTCCAGCCTGTCAGGTCCTTGCCGTTAAACATGTTTGTCCAACAGTTTTGTGCTTCAGTCGAGCTGGCTGAGACAGACATTGCGACTGCCAGACCCAGGCAAATCATCAGTTGCTTCATCGTGGTGGGCTCCTCTTCTTATCTTGGAGTAGTTGTGTGAAGCCCCCAAATTAACAAGAAAATCACCCCTAAACGAGACAATTTGCATACTATCAGCCAGAATCTGCGCAAAAGAAACCCCTTCCGACAGGTTGTGCCGAAAGGGGAGTCGTCTCTCAGTAAGCTAAGATATTATTTCTCGCAACAACCGGTGTTGCAACAACCTCCTGCACAGCAGGAACCATCACAATCGCAACCGGTTTCTGCACAGACGCAGACAGCACATTCACACTCGGCACCACAACAGCAGGCGTCGTAGTTGGCGATGAGTGCTCCGCCTGTGAACATGACAGATGCAGCCAGAGTAAGAGCAATTTTAGTTAACATAATCATTCTCCTGAAAATATTTGAACTTGGAATAACGTATCAGCAAATGCCCTGCAGTCTTTCAAGAGACTGAAGGGGAGCGATGCCGTTAATTCAGCCAAACGGAGAACAACACTCGAGCCGGTCTTTCAGAACTGGGGCGCAGTGCCTCTTCAGAAAAATGCCAAGCGATTGCCGGGACGACATCAAGACTTGGCAACTCAATCGCATGGGCGAGTTGCTTCAAAGTCTGGTCGTGCTGACCGACTAGAAGAAATTGTTCGGCGGGAGTCGCTCCCTGACAAGAACTGCAAGACTCACAGGGGTTCGAAGCTTGATCAGAACCCTTGAAGTCTGCTGTCGATAAATCTTGTTGGCAGCAACTTGAATTGGTCTGAGTTTGTATTCTTGAAGAACAACAACTGCCTTGGTTGGAGGCTTGTCCTGATGTTTGACAGCAGGAAGAACCGACTTCGTTGCCACAACAGCTTTGAGAACTGGATGAACAGGTACAGCTGGCAGCATTCGCAGACACAATGGGAGCCGCAACCATCGCGATGGTCATAAATGCGATTCCGAATTGTCGCAAAATATGTCTCATGGTTTTAATACGGTAAAGGTCAGAAAAGTGTTTGCTGTTTCTATTTTATCTTATCCGCGACAAACCATCAACATGTGACTGCGGTAGGCCAGTTTCGTCTCCGGATTTATGAGGATTCTTCTGACGTAAGTCGTTTGCTGAGAGCCTCTTCCCGGTCCTGCTGACGTTTACGAATATTTTCAATGGAATCTTTGGGAATCGACTCGATCAGCTTCTCGGTGTAATCATTCTGGGGAGAGCGATAAATTTCGTCAGAGGGTCCAAACTCGACGATCTTCCCCGCCTGCATCACGGCCATCATGTCGGACATGAATTTGACCACACTCAAATCGTGACTGATGAAGATATACGTCAGCCCTCGATCTTCCTGCAAATCCTTGAGCAGATTCAAAACCTGAGCTTGAACAGAGACATCGAGTGCCGAAACGGATTCATCACAAATGATAAATTCTGGCTCGACCGCTAATGCACGTGCGATACAGAGGCGTTGCCGTTGACCGCCAGAAAACTCGTGCGGATATCGCAGCAAATGTTCGCTGAGCAATCCCACTTCTTCCAGCAGCTGAGCGGCACGATCACGGCGATCCGGTCCGTTATCACCGAGTTTGTGGACCTTCATCACTTCCATCAGCATCGTTTCGACCGTCATGCGAGGATTTAATGAGTTGTAGGGATCCTGGAAGATGATTTGCATCTTGCGACGGAAGGGGAGAAACTCTTTCCGGCTCATCGGGGTAATATCTTGCCCCTCGTAAGTGACCGTTCCGCCCGTGATCGGGATCAGTTTGAGCATCGCACGGCCTGCCGTCGTCTTGCCACACCCTGATTCTCCCACCAGGCCGAGTGTTTGTCCTTTATGAACATGAAAGCTGACACCATCGACTGCGCGAACATAGTCGGTCGTCTTGCGTAGAATGCCCGATTTGATCGGATAATAGACCTGGAAGTTGTCGACTGTTAGTAGGGGAGCCGATCCCTCTTCCACAAACTTGTCATCGGCATTCAGTTGAAGTTCGTCGGGATTGTATCCCAATGCGGCAAGTTCATTTTTTGTATGCAGATACCGCCCGCGACCGCGACTCATCAATTCGGCAAGCCGATCGTCGGTCATCGGTTTTTCGATGATTTCGAAAGTGCCGTCCGGTTGTTTGTTGGCTTCCATGAAATCACCGACCGTCGGCAGGCGTTTCATTTCGGTCTCAAGTTTTGGTCGGCAAGCGAGCAGTCCCTTGGTGTAAGGATGCTGGGGATTTGTAAAAATCTCTTCAATCGTGTTTTGTTCGACCAGTTTTCCCTGAAACATCACGGCGACTTCATCGGCAATCTCGGCAATCACTCCCAGGTCGTGGGTGATGAACAGGATCGACATCCCCCGTTCATCGCGTAGCTTCCGGATGAGATCCAGAATCTGCATCTGAATGGTGACATCGAGAGCCGTGGTCGGTTCATCGGCAATTAAAAGCTTGGGGTTACAACTGAGGGCCATCGCGATCATCACTCGCTGCTTTTGTCCCCCCGACATTTCGTGAGGAAAACTGTCAACGCGCCGTTTCGGTTCAGGAATGCCTACTTCATCAAACAGTTCAATCGCACGCTTACGGGCCGCCTCTTCGGTAAAGCCTTGATGAAGAATCATCGGCTCCATCACCTGCTTCCCCACTTTGAAGACAGGATTGAGTGATGTTCCCGGTTCCTGGAAGATCATGCTGATCGATTTACCACGAATCTCTCTCATGTCGGACATCGGTAACCGAACAAGATCTTTTCCGAACAGAGAGATCTCGCCCGCGTCGATCTTCCCGGATGACGCAGGCAGCAAACGCATGATGCTGTAAGAAGTGACCGACTTCCCGGAGCCCGACTCTCCCACGAGGCCCAGTGTTTGACCTTCACGGATCGTCAGCGAGAGATTATCGACGGCAGTGACCGTTTCGTCATCGGTTCTGAAACGAGTGGTGAGGCCGTTGATTTCGAGAAGTGGTGTCGCAGCATCAGTCATGGCGGTCCTTCGCAGTCAGCGAACATCTGGAGAGGGCCAATATGCCCCTTATTGATGTCTAACTTCCCGGATTTCCTGCAATGTGTCAATCACAAGCGACGCGGATCCACAGGATTCTCCATACGGACGACCTACACAGCGGCATCGAGCGATTGCTTTATGTTGCTGACCAGGTGCAATTCTTCTGCCGAGACGACCCATCCACGACACTTTTCGGCTCCACAACCGCAGGGAATAGCCTGATCTGCAGGCCAGCCATAATCGATAGTGAGCTGTTCCCCGATGTTAATATCGCGGTGGGCTTCGACAGAGATGCGTGGTAAAACCAGTGGACCATGCTCCTCGGTCTCTTCGATCATGTACAGTTCGCAGTTGGGCTCGCAGGAATGATTCAGGTAGCGAAATGTCCCATCCGGTTCGAGACAATAATCGTCCCCCAGATCGACACAGTAATCGGAAGAGTATTCCGAATCGCGGATGATGAAGCCTTCCATCCAGCCAAGTTGATCGCCTGCAGAAAAACACTGAGCGGCAAAAAGTCCCATGCCGTAAGCGGCAGGGGCAATCGTTACATTTGTCATGGTCGTGAAATGCTCTGACATGGATATCTCGCTCTCATCGTTTGTGGTAGAATGGAGCGAGCGCGTTTGTTGGCGAAGATCGTACCGTTGTTCCAACAGACAGCCAAGATGAAATCGTGAATATTCTGATTACTTTTTTCACTGCAACTACCAAAGACGTCCCTCAGTGATCGGACGGATTGACCGGCGGAATTGAATGTCTCCCAAATTTGTCGATTCCTGGCGTGATAAAATTCGACGCTGGTTATGGTTATTCTCAATCGTCTGGTTGGGGGTGACCATGCTGGTGATCGGGTATGATCTGTGGAGTGATTCGGACTGGCCGAAATGGCTGACCCGAATTTACTTCTGGGCCACCCTCTGTCTCAGCCTGTTGGCGTTTCTGTGTTACGGGTGGGATAAGCGACAGGCCCGGAAGGAAGGTCGCAGAATCTCCGAACGGACACTGCATCGACTCTCGATGTTCGGAGGCTGGCCGGGAGCCGTGCTGGGGCAGCAGTTTTTTCGGCACAAAACGGTCAAAACCGGCTTTCAGATGAAACACTCATTGATTCTTGTTGTTCATTTGTTTGTGATACTGTGGGGGCTGAAAAACTTTCTGGTCTCATTCTTGATCTGACTTCATTTCATTCATATCTTTCCAGGAACTCATTATGAATCCGCTCGAATCGTCTCTCTCACGTCGCGATCTCTTTCGTTCCACAGTGGCGGCATCGGCAGCCGGATTGGTGGGATTGTCTGCCAGCGAAACATCCGCCGCAGATGATCTGCAAGAACGAGCCCTGAAAGGTCGTTTGAAACAGTCGATTGTCCATTGGTGCTACAAAGACACCTTCACCGTTCCACAACTGGCCGAGTACGCCAAGCAACTCGGTTGCCGAAGCGTGGAGCTGGTCTCTCCCGACCATTGGCCCATGCTGAAAAAACTGGGACTGGAATGTGCCATTGCCAGCTCTCATGGTTTTAAAGTGGGACCAAACCACAAAAAAAACTGGGCGCAATGCGAAGAGATTCTGACCGAACGAATCAATCAATGTGCCGACTTTGGATTCAAGAGCGTGATCTCATTCACCGGGATGACGGAAGGAATCGATCCCGATGAAGGTGCCAGGAACTGTATCGAGTTCTTCAAGAAGATCATGCCGCTTGCGGAGAAAAAGAACATCAACGTCTGTATCGAGATGTTGAACACACGCGATGATTCTCATCCGATGAAAGGACATCCCGGTTATCAGGGAGATCACACCGAGTATTGCATCGACATCATTAAAGCCGTCGGTTCCCCCCGAATGAAGCTGTTATTCGACATTTATCATGTCCAGATTATGGATGGAGATGTGACTCGTCGGCTCCACCAACATAAGGATTACATCGGGCATGTTCACACAGCCGGTAATCCGGGACGAGCGGAACTCGACAATACGCAGGAGATTCAATATCAACCGATCCTCAAAACTCTGGCTGACATCGGGTACGAAGGCTTTGTCGGGCATGAATACATCCCGACGCGCGATGCTCATGAGGGATTACGAGAAGCAGTCGAGTTAACCATCGTGTGATTTTCATGCTTAGAAATTCATGAAGTACTCGCCGAGTTTTCACAACAATCCGCTATAAAATCGCACCTGCCGTAGAGCAAGGAGTGACGTTTGGTGGATGACTTAGTACCGGTCTCTGAGAAGTCTGTTGCTCGCATTCGTTCTTTCTTCAAGAGAATGCTCTGGCTGGTGGTCATTCTACTGCTGTCTTTTGGCGCGGTACAGATGGGACGACAATTGGGATGGGGAGAGACAGGATTAGGCCGTCATCCCGAGTGGTCATCCAATGGACGGCCGCATGAACTGGCAGAAGCCAAACAGGTTCATCATCAATTTTGTCACGCTCTCTCGCAGTATCAGTGGCAAGACGCTTATCGATTCTACGCGGATCCGATGCAGCGTTCTGTGGTCGAAAATTACCTTGGTGTTTGTTGTGTCATCGGTTATTCCTGGCGCTCTCGCAAATTTGACGAGGACCTCGTTCAACTCTTGCAGAAATACAAGATTCCAGCGGAAGGATATCTGAGCGTGATTCAAACAACATCGTTCGATTCTCGCTGGAATAACTCGTCAGCGGGCAGAGATTCCATGATTTCGGCTTCAGATCATGTGCTTGAGGATCCTGAACTTCGTAAGCAGTTACTGAGCGATCTGGCAGAGTGGTATCGAAATTTTTCCGGACGAAGACGAATTGGATATCTGCGTATGTTTTCCAACTGGATTGGACCGCACGACGCATTCATACATGAGTCAGGAAAGCGAGCCGCTTTTCAAAAATACACTTACGGCAAGCATGGAAAAAGATTGGGATGGATTGAGGAAACTCAATATCTGGAAATGCAAAATCATGAGTGGAAAGTGACCGAATTCGAGGTTAAGCACCTCGAAGAACCCCCAGCAGGGACCAATCAATAAAAGCCGACGAAGCAATCGCTCCGCCGGCTGTGGTGCTACAGTTTCAGGAAGAACACTATTCTTCCAATTCCACGTTCCACCAGGCTTCGCTGAGGAAACGTGTCCAACTATCGATGCGAACGCCGCGAGCGGCGAACATTGGTTGCCAGGCCGGACGAAACGGCTCCTTCGCCAATGGCATCTGTGCCTGATCGGGAGTCCGATCGGCCTTACGTGAATTACACTTCACGCATGCCAGCACGCAGTTCTCCCACGAAGAAACACCCCCTTGCGAACGTGGCAACACGTGGTCAATCGTCAGTTCTTCGCTGCCAGGACGCTTATGGCAATACTGGCATGTATAGCCATCTCGCTTGAACAGGTTCCGACGACTGAAGGTCACGACATAAGAAGGAACCTTGTCGTACCGAGTCATGATGACCACTTCGGGAATTCGCAATTCCAGCTTTTGAGTGCGAATCACCTTTTCACCATCCGAAGGAGTCAGCGCGGTCCAGTCGTCCCAGGAATACGTTTGATAGTCTGTTGGGTCGACAATGACAGCGTGATCGTTCCAGACTTTTACAAGCGTGCGGGCGACAGAAGCCACACCGACAGGTTGCCAGTTTCGGTTGAGGACCAGTGTTGGTCGTTCTAAGGTAGCCGTCATCGTCGTCCTCTCCTTTGGAACATTTCCCGCTCATGAGCCGCGATGGTCAGTACATCATAGTCATCTGACTCAATTGTGGGAGACCAGTTTCCTGAAAGGGGTTTACCTACTAGATATTGTGTCGGAACTAATTACGTCGTTTCATGAGATCTCTTGTGATGAATAATTCTTCATCTTTCTAAGAGCCGTATCTGAATGCCTGTTTCACGCGAATTCTTATGTTTCACGGCCTCCGGTATTTGTCAGACACTCCATGTTCAATTCGGTTCGAGTCCGCCGGGTCTGATTCGAACAGACAAGGTCTTTCGACCACGAGGTTACAGCTCGCTGCGGTCACCAATCCGCCGACGGATAATTCAATGAAGTGGTTCCGGTCGGATTCGAACCGACGCGCATCCGTTTAAGAGACGGAAGCTCTGCCAACTGAGCTACGAAACCGGGTTGTGATCTGTCTGTAAGTGGCTCGGGTGGGAGTCGAACCCACAGCATCTCCGGGTCTGAGCCGAAGTGGTCTGCCAGTTGCCTACCAAGCCATTGGGGAATGTGAAAATCGAAGGCTTCCTCGATATTGAAGACATTTCGATCTTCGTAAACTGAAAAATACCGGTAGAGGGAATCGAACCCGCCATCTCCTGCTTGAAAGACAAGTATCCTGTCCATTAGACGATACCGGCGTCGCTGAACTTGTTGTCGAAATCCGGACACGAAAAAACCCGACATCACGATTGGTAACGCCGGGTGTGAAAACTTTGTTTTCGTGCGTCACATTCAATCCGTATTCTCTCCGCAATACCGCGCGCTCAACATCTCAAGATGTCGCGTTGCAGCGTTTGATAGTCGTTTGAATTGTGAAGTGATGGAAAACATGGTCGCCAGGTTTCTCTCCAAGTATTTTGTGATCAAAATATCGATTGTCACCCGAGTAGACGCAATCTGACGCGATGCGGTTCACAACATTCTGCTTGAATTTGTCGAATTGCTCGAAAAAGGAATTGGTATCCACAATCTTCTTGTGCGAACATGCGATTCACTCACCTCAAGGAATTCCTCATGCCCACCCGTATTCCTATCTATGACGATGTGTTGACCGCCGAAAAAATGGTTCGTCCGCATGTCTCTCCTTCCCCCGTCATTCGATCCTATGCACTCGAAAAAGAACTTGGGTTACCCGCGTCACGACAGGTCTGGATTAAAGATTATGGCTGGACACCGGTCGGTTCATTCAAATTGCTCGGTGCGCTCAACTGGATGGCCCATCATGCGGAAGAAATTGGAGACCGACCGGTTGCCGCACATTCTTCGGGGAATTTTGCCTCTGGAATCTCGTATGCCGGCATGAGATTTGGG
>Ga0055584_100004095_pt1 | contig 14291 bp, 17 predicted proteins | sample OSDHelmetaG_FD_58716 | JGI IMG/M metagenome (GOLD analysis project Ga0055584, IMG submission 58716) | Pelagic marine sediment microbial communities from the LTER site Helgoland, North Sea, for post-phytoplankton bloom and carbon turnover... | ecosystem: Environmental > Aquatic > Marine >... | reverse complement strand
TGGCCAGCAACAGGAAAGCGCAGAGTGGACGAACAAACGGGGAGGAGACCATCACCATCGAGCTTCGCGCAGACACGCACGAAGGTGTCAGCTGACGACCGTGAAATTCTGCTGCGCCCGGACATTCAATCAGCGTGCGCCGCGACCGGTCCGAGCACCGCGTCGACGAGCGCCGGCACGTCCTTCGACAAGAACGGGGTCGCTGTCATCAGCCGCCGATAGAAGATCGGACCGACAAGTAGCTCGGCGGTGAGCTGAGGGTCGAGATCTCGGTCGATGACTCCGACCGCCTGCCCTTCGATCACCATGTCGGTCAGCACCTGCCGACGACTACTCGAGAAACGATGATGGAACTCGCGAACTGCCGGGTCGTATTGGGCGGCACTCACCATCGCGGGAACACAGGCCGATGACGAGTCGTCGACATTGCCGACATAATCGGCCAACCAGGTGATCAACTGGGTGAGACGGGCGCGGGGCGGGGCCGACTCGTCAAAGATCATGGTCGATTTCAACTGCTCCAGGGCAGCCTCGACGATCTCGAGCTTTCCCGACCAGTGCCGGTAGATCGTGGCCTTCGATACGCCTGCTCGCTTCGCGATCCCCTCGACGGTCATCGCTCCGTAGCCGGCGTCAGCCATCTCCTCGAGGGCCGCTTCGGTGATGACGCGTCGCGACCGCTCGATGCGAGGGTCGAGTTCGTCGCTCACGCCGGCTCACCCCGCCCGGAGAGAAACACGATGATGCCGATCACGGTGGCCACGGCCGCTGCGGTCAGCAGCGAATTGCCGAACGCATCGGTGAATGCGGTGCCGGCCGCCGACTGCAACGCACTTCCGACTTCGGCGGGCAACGACGCAGCGATCTGAACGGCGGCACCGACCGATTCGCCAGCCGCGGCCGATGCCTCGTCGGGCAAGGCCGCCAACACGTCGGGGTCGATGTCGGCGCGGTAGGCCGAGTTGGCGATGGATCCGAGCACCGCGATACCGAGGGCGCCGCCGACTTCGCGGGTGGTGTCGTTGACGGCCGAACCCACGCCCGCCTTGTTCAGCGGGACGGCGGCCATGATCGAGCCGGTGGCCGGCGCGACAGTGATGCCCATGCCGATGCCGAGAAGCACGAGCGACGCAGCGATCAAGAGGTACGACGATTCGTTGTCAACGAGCGACATCACGACGAATCCGGCGGCGACGAAGAGGAACCCGGTGCCCATCACCCGGGTCGCGCCGACCTTCTCGCTCAAGGCGGCACTGCGTGGCGAGACGGCCACGAGCATTGCGGCGAGCGGCAGTGTCGCAACACCGGAGTCGAGCGGCGAGTAGCCCCGCACGAACTGGAGGTACTGGCTCATCAAGAAGAAGAAGCCAAACATCACGCCGAACGCAAACGTCACCACCGATGCACCCACCGAGAAGTTGCGATTACGGAAGAACGACATCGGCAGCATCGGGTGCGGGGCCCGCAGCTCCCAGAACACGAACCCGACGAGGGTGACGGCGGCGACCGCGCCCGCTCCCGACACCTCCGCGCTCGACCAGCCCTTCACCGGGCCCTCGATGATCGCGTAGAGCAGGGCCCCGAGTCCGACGATCGAGAGAAGCGCTCCGATGGGGTCGAGCGGCGTCACTTCATCGTCCTTGGAGCGCGGCGACCAGATCGAAACAGCGATGAACACGCCGACCACGAGGAACACGTTGGCCAGAAACGCTGCTCCCCACCAGTAGGCGGGGAACACCCACCACTCGGTGAGGAGGAATCCGACCACCAGCGGACCGAGTGCGCCACCAGCGCCGGCGAACCCGGCCCACACCGCGATCGCCTTACCGCGTTCCTCGGGTGGGAACACCGCGGTGATGATCGACAACGTGGCTGGCATGACGAAGGCGGCGCCGATGCCCATGATCGTGCGAGAGACGATGACGAGCTCGACTGAATCGACGACCGACCCGAGCAACGAACCCGCTCCGAAGAGGAGCAAACCCCCCTGAAGCGATCGCTTACGACCGAAACGATCGCCGATTGCGCCGGCTGACAACAGCAGGCCGGCGAAGATGATGGCGTAGGAGTCGATGATCCACTGAAGATCGGTGGCGGTGGCGCCGAGGCTCCGCTGGATCGACGGAATCGCGACGTTGAGGCCAGAGACGGCCATCACCACCATCACGAGGCTGAGACACATGATTCCCAGGAGGAACCAGCGTCGAGCTTGGATCTCGGGCTGCTCGTGCAGCGGGACTTCGGTTGATACGGGAGCAGTCATCGCTATGAAACGTAGGCGTTTCATAACGAAACGTCAACGTATCGTTTCCTGTCCGGCGTCACGGATTCGCAATATTCGTTCAACCCCGTCCCTTTGTGGGTCGAAAGACCCAGAACACCCCGCAATCACCCTGAGGCGACTCCCGTGAACAACACCCCTTCTTCCGACGATTCTGTCGAGAGCGACCAGAAGCTCGACCTGGCGTTTCGGCAGCGCCGTATCCAACAGTTGGCCGACCGCACCGAACCCGGCGACCCCGCAAGCGGCACCGCTGGCATCTCGGCCCGACTGGCCCAGGCCCGAGCAGACGAACTCTCCCGCCCCCGCGTCGCCCGAGAGATCATCGACCTCACCTGAACGTCTCGGCGCGCATCCGCTTTGAGGGGGTGCGCCGTAGTCGAGGTAGATGGATTCCACGACCTCGCTCCTCCTATCGATCCACCTTGCGGCAACGGCGGCGATGGTCGGCCTCATCTGGTTCGTGCAGCTGGTGCACTACCCCCTTTTCGCCCGGGTCGGAGCGGCCGAATTCGTCGACTACGAGGCGGCTCACACGCGACTGACCGCCTATGTGGTCGGCCCGGCCATGGCCGTGGAGGGCGTGGCCGCGCTCATCATCGCCGGCTGGTTTCGCGCCCAGGCCGGGCTGGGCCTCACCCTCGCCGGGTTGGTGCTGCTCGCCCTAGTCCACGTCAGCACCGTTTCGCTCCAGGTGCCGGCGCATCGTCGCCTGGCGAGCGGATTCGATGACGCCGTCGCAAAGAGGCTCGTTCGCAGCAATTGGATTCGCACCGCCGGCTGGACCGCGCGGGGAGGAGTTGCGGTCGCCATGCTCACGGTCGCCACATGACCCCACTCGCTCCACCACCGTTGGTCGTCGCGCCCGTGCAACGTCCCGTCATGACCCAGTACTGGGCTGATGTGGTGTTCCTGCACTGGCGATATGACCCGGCAATCGTGCAAGCCCTCCTGCCCGACGGTGTCGAGGTCGATGTCTTCGACGGCTCGGCATGGGTTGGTCTTGTGCCGTTCCGGATGGAGCAGCTGGGCTTCGGTCGCCTACCACCGGTGCCACGGCTGGGAACGTTCCCTGAGGTCAACGTGCGCACCTACGTGCGATCTGGGTCCAAACGGGGCGTGTGGTTCTTCTCCCTCGACATCGACCTGCTGCTGCCCATGCTCGTCGCGCGCGGGTGGTATCGACTTCCGTACTGCGTCGGTGACGTGCGCCACGATCGAGACGGTGAGACCATTCGCACCCAGGTCACCCGCCACCGGCCACGACCAGACGCCGATGCCTCGACCGATATCGAAGTACTTGTTGCGGCTGCCACCGCCCAGGGGCCCCTCACCGAATTCCTCACCTCGCGGTGGGGCCTCATCACCTCGGGTCGGGGCGGTCGCCTGCGCTACGCACCCGTCTCTCACCCTGAATGGCCGCTCTACCGGGCGCGAGTCGAACGACTCACCGACAATCTGGTTGTCGCCGCTGGGTTGCCCGAACCTGTCGGGCGACCACACGCGCTCTATTCGCCAGGAGTGCCCGTACGGGTCGGCCTCCCGCGAGCAATCAGGTCGTGACGCGGCGGAGGGACGTTCGACCCACGCGCTTTCGTACGAGGCCGGGGCACACTTGCAGCATGGAAACGATCCCGGTTTCGCATGTCACGATCCATGGCCACGACGTCATCTACCGCCGGGCCGGCAAGGGCGAGGCCATTGTCCTCATCCACGGTCTCGCCGGCAGCTCGCTGACCTGGAGCAAGGTCATGCCGGCCCTCGCAGAGGACTACGACGTCATCGCGCCCGATCTTCTGGGGCACGGTGAATCGGCGAAGCCAATGGGCGACTACTCCCTCGGAGCCATGGCCAGCGGCCTCCGAGATCTGCTCGCGATCAACGGCATCGAACGCGCAACCATCGTCGGCCAGAGCTTCGGCGGCGGCGTCGCGATGCAGCTCGCGTACCAGCACCCGGAGCTTTGCAACCGTCTCGTGCTCGTCGGTTCTGGCGGCCTCGGCCGAGAGGTCAGCTGGCTGCTCCGCCTCTGCAGCCTGCCCGGGGCCGAACAACTGATGCCGCTCGTCTTCCCCCGTCCGGTCGCTGCCCTCGGTGGCGCAGTCGGCGGATTCCTTCACGGCCGCGGATTGCGAGCACCGCTGGTGAGCGAGATGTGGCGGGCCTACTCGTCGCTCGCCGGAGCCGAGAACCGGAAGGCTTTCGTGCGCACCATGCGTGGCGTGATCGAGCCCGGCGGCCAGACGGTGAGCGCCCTCGACCGCCTCTACTTGGCCGGCAATCTGCCCACGCTGATCGTATGGGGTGACCGCGACGCGATCATTCCCGTCGAACATGCCCACGCCGCCCACGAGGCGATCGCCGGGTCTCGGCTCGAGATCCTCGATGGGGTCGGTCACTTCCCCCATGCGGAGGCACCCGAGCGATTCATCGAAGTAATGCGCGACTTCATGGCCACCACCGAGCCCGGACCGGTCACCGATATCGATCTCCGCGACGCCCTCATGGCCGCCACCAACTGATGTCCACCGCGGAGAATCGAACCGCGAGCGCACAGACGACTGCATCCACAACCGCCTCCATGCCGTAGACAGTGATGTGTCCTCCGATTCGTCCAGTCCCGGTCTCATCCTCGTCACTGGAGCGTCCGGCTACGTCGGCGGCCGCCTGGTCGGCCAGCTTCTGGAAGCCGGCTACCGGGTTCGCTGCCTGGCCCGCACGCCGCAGAAGCTCGACCGTGCGCCATGGCGCGCCGAGGTCGAGGTCGTTCAAGGCGATATCGAAGGTGATCTGAGCGCCGCCGTCGCAGGCGTCGAGGCGGTCTACTACCTGATCCACAGCATCGGCGAGGGCGACGGATGGGCAGCGCGAGAGGCAGCGTGCGCTGCCAACCTGCGCGAGGCCGCAACCGAAGCAGGTGTCGGCCGCATCGTGTATCTCGGCGGTCTCGGCGATGCCCACGGCGACCAGCTCTCGACGCACCTCGAAAGCCGGCACGAGGTCGGCCGCGTGCTCGCCGACGGGCCGGTGCCGGTCACGGAGCTCCGTGCCGCAGTGATCATCGGCGCCGGTAGCGCCAGCTTCGAGATGCTTCGCTACCTCGTGGAGGTATTGCCGATGATGGTGACGCCGAAATGGGTCGACACGCGTTGTCAGCCCATCGCCGTTCGCGACGTCATCCGCTATCTGGTCGAGGTCCTCGATGTCGAGGAGACCGCCGGTCGGGTGCTCGAAATCGGCGGTCCCGAAGTCCTCAGCTATCGCGAGATGATGGCGACGTACGCAGCTGAGGCCGGCCTCCGGAAACGGGTCATCATTCCCGTCCCGCTGCTCACGCCGAGACTCTCATCGCATTGGGTCGGCTTGGTCACGCCGCTGCCGAGGTCGCTCGCCCGCCCCCTGGTCGACAGTCTCGTGAACGAGGTCATCGTTCACGATCCCGCCATCGTCGACCTCTGTCCGGGCGAACGCTCGACCTACGCCACGGCCGTGCGCCGAGCGCTCGACCGCACACGTGATCACAGCGTGTCGACGCGTTGGACGGGGGCGGAATCGGTTGCCCTTGCTGGGCCGCTGCCCACCGACCCCGACTGGTCGGGGGGAGCTGTTCTCCAGGACGAGCGCCACTGCTTCGTGCACGCCAGCCCGGAAGCCACCCATCGCGCCGTCGCTCGGATCGGCGGCGAACGCGGCTGGTACACAAGCGACTGGTTGTGGTCGATCCGTGGGTTGGCCGACAAGATCATCGGCGGGCCGGGAATGAGGCGTGGCCGGCGTGACCCAGAGGAACTCCACGTCGGCGACCCTGTCGATTTCTGGCGGGTCGAGGCCATCGAGCCCGGCGAGCTCCTGCGTCTGCGCGCCGAGATGCGTCTGCCGGGCGTCGCCTCACTCGAGTGGAGGATCGAGCCGGCACCGGACTCCGAAGTCGGGCCCCGTTGCAAGCTCACCCAGACGGCGATCTTCGTGCCTCGGGGACTCTGGGGTCGCGCCTATTGGTACGCAGTCGCGCCGTTTCACCACTTCGTCTTTCCGGGCCTCCTCGACGGAATCGTCGCCGACGCCGAGACCCCGGCACGCTCGTCCACAGGCCACCTCGGGTAGATCTGCCGAGACAGGGTCGAAGGTCACGGGTCAGATTCAGGCCTGCGGGTTACGTTGCGGCCATGTCCGAGAACCATGCCGACATCCGCACGTCGCTCGAAGCCGAACGAGGCCAGCTTCTCGTCCAGATAGACGAACTCACCGTCGGCGGCGAGATCAACCTCGATTTCGACGACGACTTCGCCGACCGCGGCCAAGTCGCCGGCGAGCAGGGCGAGAACCAAGTTCTGGCCCTCACCCTGCAGACGCAGGTGATGCTCGTGGAGCGCGCGCTCGGCCGCCTCGACGACGGGACCTACGGCACGTGTTCGGTCTGCGGCAATGCAATCAGCGCCGAGCGCCAAGCTGCGCTGCCGGCGACTGACCGCTGCATCAACGACGCCTGAGTGCCACAACTGCGACGGCGTGTCTCGCCGTAGCGTGAGTCCATGACCTCCACCATCGACGCGATCCGCGGATAGCGACCTCGTGTTCTTCCCCTACCGATTCGATGTTCGCTACAAGTTCGTCTGGCGGCCCCTCGGGGCCAAGGACGGCGTGGATGGCGTGACCCTGACCGACGACTCGTTCATCGCAACGTTTGGTCGCTCCCGGCTGGAAACACCGCTGACCAATGTCACCGCCGCCCATGCAACGCATGATTATCAGTGGTGGAAGGCGGTCGGCATGCGTCTGTCGATGGCCGACGACGGACTCACCTTCGGCACCTCCACCCACGGCGGGGTCTGCGTTCACTTCGACGAGCGTGTTCGCCGAGTGATCGGTTTCAAGGATCATTCGGCGCTCACCGTGACGGTCGACGACCTCGATGGTCTGGTCGACGCGATCGAAACACGCATCAGCGACTGACCGACATCACGAGTCGCCAGCAACGTATTCGGCGCCCGTCTCGCTCCAGGGCGAACTTCCCGGTAGCGTATTTCTAACAGTCATGTCACCTTTGCCTTCGGGCCGAGGAAGGGGAACCACGATGCCATCACGCGAACTCGACTTCCCGGTGTTCGACGCCGACAACCACATGTACGAACCACCCGAGGCCTTCACGAAGTTCCTGCCGCCGGGATACGAGGGTGTGGTCCGCTACGTCGAGGTCAACGGGCGCACCAAGATCGCGCTCAAGGGCCAGATCAGCGAGTACATCCCGAACCCCACCTTCCGCAAAGTCGCAGCGCCGGGAGCGCAGGAAGAGTTCTTCAAGAACGGCAACCCCGAAGGCAAGTCACGACGCGAGATGCTCGGCAAGGCGATCGAATCGCCGGCGGCGTATTTCGAGCCCGGCCCCCGCATCGAGTTGATGGACGAGCTCGGCATCGACCGCGCCCTGATGTGGCCGACGCTGGCCAGCCTGCTCGAAGAGCGACTCCGCAACGACCCCAAGACCGTCCACGTGGTCATCCACGCGCTCAACCAGTGGATGCACGAGACCTGGTCGTTCAACTTCGACGACCGGATCTTCGCCACACCGGTGATCCACCTGGGCATCGTCGACCAAGCGATCGAGGAGCTCGAGTGGGTACTCGAGCGCGGCGCCCGCATCATTCTCGTACGCCCGGCCCCGGTCTTCGGCCTGGAGGGCCCGCGGTCGTTCGCCCTTCCCGAGTTCGATCCCTTCTGGAAGCGGGTCGAAGAGGCGGGCATCGTCACCGGCATGCACGCCAGCGACAGCGGCTACACCCGCTACTCGAACGAGTGGGAAGGCATCCGCGACGAGTTCACGCCGTTCACCGACAGCAGCGGCTTCGAAGCGCTCTCCGGTTCCCACGGTCGAGCGATCACCGACACCATCGCTTCCGCGATCGGCCATGGCCTGTGTACCCGTTTCCCCGGCCTGCGAATCGCGCCGGTCGAGAACGGTTCCAACTGGGTGCGCCCGCTGGTTGCTCGCATGGCGGAGGCCTACGAATTCAACCCCCACGGCTGGGCCGAGGATCCGTTCGAGACCTTCAAGCGCTGCGTCTACGTCCATCCCTTCCACGAGGACGACCCGCTGGGGCTCATCGACCTCATCGGTGCAGACAACGTGCTGTTCGGCTCCGATTACCCCCATCCAGAGGGAATGTCCGACCCGATCTCCTTCGTCGACGACCTCGAGGGGCTCAGCCAAGACGACACGGCCAAGGTGATGGGCGGCAACCTCGCTCGCCTCATGGGCGTCAACGCCTGACCTGAGTCGGGCGTCAGTTCGGGGCGAGCGGTTGACGCTCGAACCACCAGCGCAGCTCGGGCTCGGAGATCCGGTCTGCGAGGGTGCGGAACTCCGCCTCGGCCTCAGCCGTCGACTCTCCCCGGGCGAGTGCTTTCACCATGCGCGCCCGCCACACGAGGGTGCCGAAGCCGACGGGTTCGGCCATTGCCAACGTCCGGTCGGCCGCCGCGGCCGCGGCCTCGAGGTCGCCGGCTTCCAGATGGGCACGAGCAATCAGTTCGAGCGCGGTCATGGCGTCGCGAGAGGCCGTCGATCCCGACGAGTCCAGCGTCGATTCTGCGAGGGCGATCGCGTCCGCGGTGCGGTGTTCGACCAGCGCGATCTCGGCGCCGACCAAGCCGACCAGCCATTCGCCGACATCATCACGATCGGTGACATGGTGCTCGCGGCAGGAATCGCTAGAGCTCGCCTGCGCCGAGTCGAACCCGGACATGGGCAGCGCGCTCCCGGGTTGCATCGAGATCGCTGAGGCGTCGCATACCGGCGAGTTGCTGACCCATCCGGGGATTACCGGCGAGTTCGTCCGCGTTGCGAGCGAGGAAATCCCAGTAGAGAGAAGTGAACGGGCAGGCGTCGTCGCCGGTCCGCTTCTTCGGGTCGAACCGACAACCGCGGCAGTAGTCGCTCATCTTGTTCAGGTAGGCACCGCCGGAGGCGTAGGGCTTGGTCGCCATCTCGCCGCCATCGGCATGCAGCGCCATGCCGATCACGTTGGGCACCATCACCCACTCGGCGCCGTCGATGAAGTTGACACGCATCCACTCGCTCATCGCCCAAGGGTCGACACCGGCAGTGAGCGCAAGGTTTCCGAGCACCATGAGCCGCTGAATGTGGTGACCGTAGGCCCGCTCGTGCAGCCCGGCGACCGTCGCCTCGACACATGCCATTTCCGTTGTCGCTTCGCCGGTGAACGCTGGCGGGACCGACAGGGTTGCCGACAGAGCGTTGCGAGTCCGGTAGTCGGCTCCCCAGTACCAATAGAGACACCAGACGTATTCGCGCCAGCCGATCACCTGGCGGACGAACCCCTCCACGCTGCTGATCGGCGCGGCACCCTCCTGATAGGCGGCTTCGGCGGCCCGGGCCACCTCTTCTGGGTGGAGCAGCCCGAGGTTGAGCGAGCTGGCGAGCAGGCTGTGCGCGAGCTTCCACTCCCCTGCGAGCATGGCGTCCTCGTGGGGGCCGAACGGGGCGAGTCCGCGGTCGATGAAATCCTGGAGTCGCACGAGCGCTTGGCCGCGCGTGACCGGCCACAGCCCGTCCGGGTCCGCCCCCCAGGTGGTCACTGCGGCGTCGGCATCGAGGGTGGCCAGCACCGAGCGGTCGATCTCATCGAGTTCGAAGCGGGTGATCGCAGGCCATGCACGCCCGTCCTTGGGCGGGCGTTCACGATTGTCGTGGTCGAAGTTCCACGCGCCACCCGCGGGAGCGTCGCCATCCATGAGCAGTTCGAGTCGCTGGCGCTGCCAGCGGTAGAAGTCCTCCATACGCAGACGAGACCTCCCCTCCGCCCACTCAGCAAAGTCATTGGCCGCGGTGAGAAAGAAGTCGTGATCGACAAGCTCGACGCCCATGTCGTGAAGTCGAGCATGACCGTCGATGGTGAAAGGCCGGGCCGCGACGACCCTGCTAGGCGAGAACTGGGATCGATGGCCCGCCAGACCGGCCGCAAGTGTCGCTTCACGCCGCAGATCCACGTCAAATCCCTCTGTCCGCAGTTCCTCCGCGAAATGGCGCATCGCCGACAGCACAAGATGCAACCGCTGACGATGCCACCGCTGGCCGCTCAGGAGGGCGGCGCTCTCGACGAGAAGCACTCTGCACTCGCCGGGAGCGAACTCGCCGAGCGCTCCGTGAACTCGAGAGAGCTGGTCTCCAAGAACCCACACCGTTGGTCGCGCGTCGATTGTCACTGCCTGATCTTCTCTCACCGGCCCAGGTCTGCTGCATCCGGAGGCCGGTTTCATGCCGTAAACCCGTTGTGATACCGAAGTCGAGCCTGCAGACAAGACGATGATCGCTTCGATCAAAGACCGGGTGGTCGACTCCACCACGGGACTCTTCTCCCATGGACCCCAGCCGCTCGAACACACCCTCGATCACATGGGCGACCCGGGCCTGCTCGGACCCGATTCCGTCTCATGGCCGGTACTCGGTGATGCGACCGCTTTCGTGGGAGGGATCCGAGCACTGCTGGTGCAGACGGCTCATCCCGAGGTCGTAGCCGGGGTCGAACAGCACTCCAACTACCGCACAGACCCCCTTGGTCGCCTGACGCGGACCTCTGCATACGTGACAGAAACGACCTACGGGGCCGCGCCCGAGGTCGAGGCCGCCGTGGACGCCGTTCGGCGAGCCCATGTGCCGGTTCATGGACGCTCGGACCGGGGCAAGGCCTACCGGGCGGACAACCCTGCAATGGCCGCGTGGGTCCACAACGTGCTCACCGACTCATTCCTCGCCGCCTATCAGGCCTACGGACCCAGCCGTCTGAGCACCGAAGACGCCGACCGATTCGTCGAAGAGCAGACCCGTGTCGGTCGGCTGCTGGGAGCATCGCCACTTCCGACCGAGGCGCGCGACCTGTCGCTCTGGGTGGCCGGACACGCCGCGGTAGAGGCATCCAACGCCCAACGCGCTGCTCTCGATTTCCTCCGTCGGCCGCCCCTACCGCTCCCCGTTCGCGCCGGATACGAGCTCTTGTTCCGGGCGGCCGTCGCAACCCTGCCTTCTGGCATCGCAGACGTGCTCGGCCTCCATCCCGGTCCGCTCGACGCCCGGGTCGGCGCGGCAGCTATCAAGAGCCTGCGGTGGGCACTCGGAGCCTCGCCGTCGTGGCACGTTGCACTGATCCGAACTGGGGCCGAGGTGCCGCCCGGTCGATTCCGTCAGTCCTTGCCCTCACCGGCCATCGAACCAGAGGACTCTCGTGCAAGATGAGCCGCTCCACCCAGTGGCCGGGGCGTCCGTCCTGATCGCTGGGGCCTCGGGTGGGCTCGGGAGCCAACTCGCCGCCGAACTCGATCGTCGCGGCGCGGTGCTGACACTCGTTGCTCGACGCAGTGACCGTCTGGACGCAGTACCTGCGGCAGGCGCCAGGCTCGCAACCGATCTGCGATCGCCGGACGGATGCGAACGCGCGATCGAGTCGACCATTGACCACGGTGGACGTCTCGACATGGTCATCAACGCTGTCGGCGTGGTTGCGTTCGGAGCCGTGGCCGACCTCTCGATCGATGCGATGGAAGAGCTCTTCCTGACCAACACGTTCGTCCCGATCATGCTGGCGAGAGCCGCCGCCGGGAGGATCGAGCCCGGTGGCGCGATCGTCAACATCTCCGGTGTGATCGCCGAGCAGAACCTTCCTGGCATGGCGGCCTATGGCGCGTCGAAGGCTGCGCTGCGCTCATTCGATGAGGCAATACGCCGCGAGTTCCGCCGGTCGAAGGTGCGAGTCCTCGACGCCCGGCCGCCCCACACCGAAACGGGCCTGGCCGACCGGGCGATCGAGGGTGAGACACCACGATTCGCCGCCGGCCTCTCCCCCGCCGCCGTTGCAGTAGCGATCTGCGACGCTCTCGAAGCAGGCGTGACAGACCTACCGAGCAGCAGCTTCTGAATCCCTGTTCAGCGCTGCCACACTGGGCTGGCCGCGAGGACAAGGGCAGACGGTGTTCTCGCTCTGAATCGGCGGCGGTCTCAATTGCATCGCTGTCGAGCACTGGCCCGCCGGCAACCCGTCATCGGGCAACAAATCGTGGCCGATGTCGCATCCATAGACGCGCCCGCGACCGTAGACACAGCATGCGCTCAATTCCTCCAGCATTAAAAGTCAAGCTTCCGTTCATGGTCGCCGGATTCGCCTCGTTCCTGTTCTCGGTGTGGCTCTACTTCATCCAGGACGAAACCACGGCCGGCATCTTCGTCGGACTTTGGGTCCCCTCGATCCATTCTCTCGGGACCCTGATGGTCACTCCGGTCCTTCATCCCGCAGCGAACGCAACCCACGGTTCCAGTCATGAGTGAAGTAACGATCTTCATCATCGGAGCCATCATCTTCGCGATTACCATCGCCGGAGCGGTGATCGCCGGCGGAATGTCGATGCATACGATCGAAGCCGTGCAAAACCCGAAAATCTTCCCTCCGGAAAGCAGCCCGCCGCCGACTGAGGCCGTCTGAGCAAACCTCGGTATTCGTGGTCACGACGGGCCAGGCGACCTGGTACTCGATTCCTCCATGGCGTAGTGGAACCGGACGCGTGCGAGCACGTGCACTCGGCTCCGACCGTAATCAGGCTTTTCGGGGGCCCCGGGGCAGGAGTTCGCCCACCGTCGAGCGCTCGATAACACCGTCGGTCGTGGCAGCGATCACCAAGGTATCTGGACCTCCGAGTTCGAGCGCGACCTGTAGGCACGCGCCGCAGGGGTAGGTGACGGTGCCGTCGGTACGCGGCGACATCACCGCCAGCGCAACGGGGCGAGACCCAGCGTCGACCGCTGCAAAAAGCGCCGCGCGTTCCGCGCACATCGCGAGCCCCAACGAGACGTTCTCGACGAGCGTCCCTGTCAGGACACGGTCATCGCTCGTAAGTACCGCAGCGCCCATACGAAACCCGGAATAGGGGGCGTAGGCCCGGGTCCGAGCCTCCTTGGCGGCGTCGGCGAGTCGTTCGATATTCATGCCTCACTTTGGCAGACACATGACGGCACCATCACGATCCGCTGTTCGTGATCGGGCCGGACGACGTCGCAGAATTCGCAGCGCCGTCCCCTTGCTGTAGTTCGCTCGTCGGTCAGGTGCTGTCCAGCTGTGGCTGGATGACCACGAACCCGGCATCGGCGAGGTCGCTCACGATCAGGGAACCGGGGTCCTCGAGACCACCCATGCCGCGCAACCAAAGTGAAAGCGCACTCCAAAAAGATGATCCACGAAAACCTCGTCATTGCGTAACGCTCCGTCGTTCGACCGACTCGGCCGGGCGGTGCAACACTGCGGGTCGACCGGCACCGGTGCCGTCGACGAGTCGGGGGAACGACATGAGCTATCGAGTGATCCAGTGGGCAACGGGCACGGTCGGCGTTCATGCCGTGCCCGCAATCCACCAACACCCCGACCTCGAATTGGCCGGTCTGTGGGTGCACTCCGATGAGAAGGCAGGCCGCGACGCCGGAGAGATCTGTGGCATCGACCCGATCGGCGTGATCGCCACGAAAGACGCCGACGCGCTGCTCGCACTCGACGCCGACTGCGTCAGCTACATGGCCAACTCCGACGTGCGGCCCGGCGAAGTGGTCGACGACATCTGCCGGATGCTGGCCGGCGGAAAGAACGTCGTGAACACCTCGTTCGTTCCCTTGCTCAATCCCCGCCAGGCCGGATTCCACGACCAGATCCAGGGGGCGTGCGAAGAGGGTGAGACGTCGTTCTACACGTCGGGCATCGACCCCGGGTTCGGCAATGTCGGCCTCGCAGTCCACACCCTTGCCCTCTGCAAGGAGGTGGAGCGGGTTCGCATGATGGAAATCATCAACTACGCCACCTGGGACAACGCAACGACGCTGTTCGACATCATGGGATTCGGCAAGGAGGAGCCGCACCATTCGCTGCTCCTCTCCCCCGGATCCACGGCAATGGCGTGGGGGCCGGTGGTCGCCACGGTGGCCGAAGCTCTCGGGGTCGAGCTCGATGACATCACCGAA
>Ga0055584_100004094_pt1 | contig 14296 bp, 11 predicted proteins | sample OSDHelmetaG_FD_58716 | JGI IMG/M metagenome (GOLD analysis project Ga0055584, IMG submission 58716) | Pelagic marine sediment microbial communities from the LTER site Helgoland, North Sea, for post-phytoplankton bloom and carbon turnover... | ecosystem: Environmental > Aquatic > Marine >... | reverse complement strand
TTTTTTCGGATTTTGCTGGACCACTTCTTAGTACTTGTTAAAAAGTGAGAGAGTAAAACTTGCTTAATAAGAGAGGGAAAGCGAATTCCATCACATAATTTCAAATTATATATTAGGCTCCCTTGACTATAACTTGAGTTTACTTATCTCTAGACTTTTCGAAAAGGATCGTCTCACCACAACTATCATCGAAAGCCCTAAACAGGCCCCCATTACTATGAACACTATTAATACAAATACTAACGAAGGACTTATCATGTTCAAGGACATGAAATTTACCTCAAAGAACACAAATATGAGCAGCATTTCTACTAAAATAAGTAGGGATAGGAAATGCCTTAGTTGGGATACTATTTTAATCAACAATAGGCCGAATATAAGGACGACTAACTCCGCGCTGGAAGAGTCTGTGGATCACGCCCAGTATAGGCATGTTAAAGTAGAAAAAATAAGTACAGACGTAATAGGAGAAGAAAATATTTTATTATGAACGATAAGACAGGCCCTAGGGAACTAAAGTTTGACAAACTTTTATTTTTTTTTTAACTACCTCTCTTTTTAACTACTAGTTAAAAAAAATTTACCTAAGTATAATAATCCCTTCTGCTATGCTCGCATTGATGCCAGGGCGTGTAAAAGTATTCTCATTTACTTTCCTGCTGCTTATACTATTCTTGGAAATCTCCGCCAAAGATTTTTTTCCCACAAGAGGGGTGTCAGAGGCCTACTCCCAAACTATGAGAGGCCTACCATTTTTACAGGGGGCTTTGGCTCTGATAGCAATTGTGGTTAACATTTTGGCCACATACGGGCTGCCGAATGCTTTGCTAGTAGGGGCCTCGAGATCGCTCTTGGTGCTATTCGTAGCCAACAACTCACTATCCTTATTAGTTATAACCTCCTCCAATTTATTGGCCTTCTATATTTTCTTCGAGCTCTCGGCCATCCCGATCTTTTTCATGATTATAGGCTGGGGGTACCAGCCCGAAAAGGTAAAAGCAGGGTATGCTATACTTATATACACGGTACTGTTGGCCGCCCCTTTTATCCTTTCTGTAGCCATACATAAACTAAACTCAGAAGAGTGGCACATTTCTTTCTCCCAGGCCCCCTCCAACACTTCTCCTGGGGCAAGTGTGCTGAGGATAATGTCCTTAACTGCTTTCATAGTCAAGCTCCCCCTATACTCAGTTCACCTTTGACTCCCTATGGCACACGTAGAGGCCCCTGTGTTCGGCTCTATAATCCTTGCCGGGGTATTGTTAAAGTTCGGAGGGTTGGGCGCACTCGTGGTACAAGCTCTCTTCAAATCTATTTGAATTGAGACTATCTTGGCTGTAGTCGCCATTTCGGGGCTGCTGGCTGTTAGACTTATTATGGCGCAGCTGACCGACCTAAAGATAATTATTGCGTATACCAGGGTCGCGCATATAGGGTTTGTCCCTGTCAGGTTTTTCATTAGACAGGCTACCTCTATCTCTAGTGGAACCCTCATAATGTTGACCCATGCTTTCAGCTCCTCCGGAATGTTTATGGCCGCCTACGTAGTCTATAAAATATCTAACTCCCGTAACCTCTTGATTAACAAGGGGCTTATGGTAGCTTCCCCGTACATGGCATTCTTATGACTAATGACCGTATTAGCCAGCATAGGAACCCCTCCTAATATCAACCTTGTGTCTGAGATCCTCTGTATTTCAGTCTGTATTAAGCACTTTATGTTCCTGGCCCCCCTTATGGGCGCCTCTTTTGTGGTTAGCAGGGCCGTACACTTAGTGATATATAGAAGCATCGCTCAGGGGCACCAGTCTTCAGACAGGTTAAAGAGAGAGCCTTTAAACGCGTCCGACTCCGTAGTAGTTATCAGTCATATCCTATTTTGTGTGTCTGTCTTTCCAGTTTTAGATTGTATTTTTTAGTTTAGTGGGTAGTATAATATAATATAGGGCTTTTACACAGCTCAGATGCTTAATCGGGCCCAACTAAATTAAGGAAAGCTAATGCGTTTAACTGTTAATTGAATCTAGTGTCCCTGACACTCCTTAATCGCTATTACGTATTTACCTAAAGCCCACAACTCCAATAAAGTACAGACTGCTAATCTTAACTCCTCTAATTTATAGCCTGATTAATTTAATTCTGAGTCATGGATCATCTGTTATTTTTTTCTGTACTTTGATACATTTTGGTAGCACCCCTATCTTAATTAGCTCTTTAGTTGACGAAGTGTCTACCATCTTTGCTGTTACCGTGAGGGGAATTAGCCTCTCTGTTTTTTTGTATAGGTACGGCTATATAAAAGACCAAAAATTCTTTTCACGATTCCACCTGCTCCTTTTTTTATTTGTGCTTTCAATAGTACTTCTGATTTTTTCCTCTAACCTATTTTTCTCTATGCTAGGGTGAGACGGACTAGGAGTGACATCTTACCTTTTGGTGGTTTATTATAATAACAGTAAGTCTAATAGGGCCGGAATATTAACCGCACTGGTAAATCGTCTGGGGGATTTTTTCCTAATCTTGGTCATCATATTTGTAATATTTGGGCCCAGAGACCATATTTTCCTATACAAGCTTATCATAGAGAATAGCGATCTCTGGGCATGTTTGATATTAGGATCCTTTACTAAAAGCGCCCAGATTCCTTTTAGGGCGTGATTGCCCGCAGCAATAGCTGCCCCTACGCCCGTTTCGTCCCTTGTCCATTCCTCAACTTTAGTGACAGCTGGAGTATATCTTATAATTCGGCACGCAGAGGGCCTCCCTAATCATCTATTCCCGTATATTTTTTTCTTGGGTATGGCTACTATGACTATGGCCAGACTTTCTGCAATAAATGAAAAAGATATGAAAAAGATGGTAGCCCTGTCAACTTTAAGACAGCTGGGACTTATAGTTATAAGGATCGGCTTAGGTTGAGCACAGATGGCCTTTATACACCTTGTGATTCACGCTTTCTTTAAGGCACTGATGTTTATAGCCGCAGGGAATATAATCCACTTCAATATAGGCTACCAAAGGCTTATAAAAGCAGGAGGGGGGATTTTTTCAACGCCTCTTAATACAACTATTGTTATAGTATCCTCTATGAGCCTTATAGGGGCCCCCTTCGCAGCGGCTTTTTTTTCTAAAGAGCCTATCATTGAGATAAGGATGTCAAATAACTATAGGTTAGTAATAAGCTGTTTAATGCTTTTAGGGGTAGCCTTGACCGCTGGATACTCAATACGATTCGTTGGAATGGTACTTTCCTTGAATTCTAAAAACCAGCCTGTCTATGCCGTGTTAGAGAAGGACGGTCCGTCTAGTGTGCCCCTGGTAATAATATTCTTGCCCGCTTTTATGGGCGGGAGTGTGATTTCTTCCGCCGCCGGCTCCCAGCCTCAATCAAGTTTATACCCCCTATCAATTAAAGTGCTAATTGTAGTCACAGTATTAGGGTCCGTTGCGCTATTCACACGAGTAAAACGATTTGTCTACTTTAAGTTGGGGGAATTTGCCCTATTCTCTATATGGTCTCTCTCTGGCCTCAGATCCGCTTTGCTTACTGCTTGAGCACACATGTCCTCTAAAAGCACTTTAGTGTCTCAAGGAGATGTCCCAAACTCCTCTTTAAGTAAAAACTCTCTCTACTTTAGGACTTTACTTACTCCGTTTCTATTAAATTCTTTCAGGGTTACAAATTTCATTAGATCTTTTATGGTATTTGTAATTATTTTACTTGGGTATAAGTAAAGGTTCAGTGTGGCAGATAAAGTGCGACAGCTTTAAGCGCTGTATATGGAGCTTTCTCGCTGAAACAGTTTGGTTAGTATAAAATATTATATGAATTTGCAAAATTCAAGATGAAAACACTAAACTACATTTTAAGCGGTCCTTCATGAGAAGGTAGAATTTTTATTAAAATGGACAAGGACAAAGTAATACATGCTACTATAATAGCCAGCGAAGGAATAATCTGGGCCCTGTAGAGCTTATACGATAATACTTCTTTTACGGAAGACGCTCTAAGGTGTGAGCATAGGCGGTAACACATAAAGGAAAGGAGGCCCACCCCAATTATGTCAATCTTGCTACCCAGTAATGGTTTAAAGTGGGAATTAACCGAAGAAGAGTAAGAAAACGCTACTATCATCCCCCCTAGAAATATAACGACTAAGCTGTAGAATATTCAGCTATTTATAGTCAGCAGAATTATGGCCCCAAGGGAGAACGAGACTCCAATAACTGAGACGACGATAAAGAAGGGGGATTTTCTTAAGATTATGCAGTAAAATCTAACCGCCAGCAAGAAGGACTCTAGTAAAATAATATGATTAAATTAACATTTAGATTAGTACTTTAAACAAGAAAAAGATTCCCTGAGAAATAATACGCTAAGGGATGTGATAACATAGGCCTGAATAACTGCTACACACATTTCTAAGACTACTATAAATACGGCAAACGATACCACAAATACTACAGCCGGAGATAGCCTCAAGTACCTGTTTACTACTGCAATAAGCATATGTCCTGCTAGCATATTGGCGGACAATCGTACAGCCAGGGTGATCGGGCGAATTAGATTACTTATAAGCTCAATTGCAACTAAAGCGAAAATTATCCCCTGTGGGGCTCCGGAGGGAACAAGGTGGGATAAGAATAAGCCAAAGGAGGTTAGGGCTCAACATGTTAACATCGTCACTCAAAGAGTGAGGGTAAATCTGAAAACTAGTACGATATTCCTAGTCGGAGTGGGCACATAGGGAAATAGGCCAAAAAAATTACTAGCCCAGACGGCAAAAAAGACAAATAAAATAAACGGCATGATATTCACTCCTATAACTGGGCGCATTATCAAGGAGTACTCTTTTGACAAGATTGACTTCAACTCTATAAGCCAATATGTGCCCGTTCCACAACTTAAAAACAGTGTTGGGGGGAGGACTCTTAAGGCCAGGGCAGAAAGCCACTTTCAGTCATAGCAGGAGATTGCGGAAGATAATAAACCAATTAGCCTGTCCATTGCTATTCTAGGAGCCGGGGGCTTCTCTGCATTTTCAGAGCAGTGCTTAAAAAAGCTTTCTTAGATAGCAGGAGTCTCGCAAGACATAGTCTGTTTATCGAACAGACCCCTTAACTCGGGCACCCTGCTGCCTTAAGCAAATTTTCTGGCTAGTTTAAATAAAATATGGGCTTTGGGAGCTTAAGACCCTTCCCGGGGCTAGAAAGGGATAGACTAATAATAAGTCTTAAAACTTCAAATTTTAAAATGAGCCGAAGCTCTCTCTTTGCTCGTTTTACTATTTAACAAATAGTTAAAAATAATATTGGTAGCTGGTCTGAATTCTCGAAAAAACAATTTTCCAGGCACACGAAATTGGGCGAGTAGATTAAGTCAACTAGTTGATTTAAGCTCAAAAGCTGGCCGGTCTTAAACTTGACTAGAATAGGAGTAAGAGAGTTTTTTAGTACTGGGTAAAAAAGTGCCAGCATCCGTGGTTACACTTTTGGTGCAAGAGGTAAACAATTTAAAATCAATTTATGCTAAGTACGCCCGATATGTCTAAATTTAGCACGCGGGCTTAGTATTCCCAAACTATAAAAGATATTTGAATGACCCTGAATAGAACCGGATTAATTAATTATATTACGGGTAATAATTTTAAAACCCAAAGCTATTGGCTGCCGTACAAACAATCAGGGGCCTTTGGGCAGTAAGTTGATAATCCACATTTGTATTTACCTGAAAAAATCTTTTGTGTGGTCGTTCAAGAACATAAAAAAGTTGAATTTAAATCAAATAACACGAAGAATTTTCAGGATGCCCTTAAGGTTATTTAAGTTAATTAGTAAGTAATTAAAATTATAATTACCTGAACTTGATAGTAAGATTAAAATGTCTGAAAACACTATTGTTAGGAGTTCATATCATCCATCGCTCACTTCAATAAAGTATTAAGTTGTAGTAAAGTAGGGGTAGAAGAATCTGCTCCTGAGACTAATAATTTCAAGTACAATATACCACCCATACCACCTAGTAAACATGTCTCCTTGGCCCCTTATGAGGTCTGTGGCAGGGCTAGGAATCACTACCGGTCTAGTAGACTGATTCCAAAATAAATCTATCACTTTGTTTAGCTTAGGGATGGCTATAATTTCCCTTATTATATTTCAATGGTGGCGGGACGTTAGGCGAGAGGGGACCTTTCAGGGAAGACACACGTCAATAGTAGAGTCGGGGTTGCGGATAGGAATGATTTTGTTTATTGTTTCTGAAGTTATATTTTTTTCTTCGTTTTTCTGAGCTTTCTTTCACAGGAGGCTTTCGCCCAATGTTGAGCTGGGAGCTCAGTGACCCCCAATAGGAGTGCAAGCTTTTAACCCATTTAGAGTACCCCTACTCAATACTATCATTTTACTCTCCTCGGGGGTTAGAGTAACTTGGTGCCACCATTCTATTATGGTAGGAGATATGGGGGAAAGGAAGAGCTCCTTAGCTTTGACTATCTTATTAGGGGGGTACTTTACCCTTATTCAACTATTCGAGTACATTGAGGCTCCTTTTTCTATAACAGACTCAACGTACGGAAGAACCTTCTTCATCGCTACAGGATTCCACGGATTCCATGTAATTGTTGGGACCTTGTTCTTACTCGCGACTTACGTACGTATGACCAACTGCAGGTTCTCAAAATCTCACCATTTCGGGTTTGAGGCAAGTGCCTGGTACTGGCATTTTGTTGACGTTGTGTGACTATTTTTGTTTATCGCCATCTACTGGTGAGGCGGAAAGGCAGCTTAAGAATAAGAGCAACCCCTTTTGCATAAGGGGCAGTTGATAATTTAATGCATATAACCATCTCGAACCCAAGCTAATCTTTTATTGGGTAAATAATGAATAAATTAGTTAAAAAATAAAAGACAAAAAGAAATTAAATAAGCAGGGATTCTAGTTTGCTAAGTATTACTACTTGGCCGGGGCAAGCTCTGCCAATCAAAAATGAAATTTTAAACAAAAAAGTTACACAGGAACAATATTACCCATCAACCTTACAATTTAGATAAAAATAATTTTTGTATGAAATACACCAAGGCAATTATGAAATACTATGACTGTATAAGTAGAATTGAATTTAGATATCGTTAATTAAAACTATTTTTACTGCTACACCACTAAAAAATAAAGAATTATTCTTGAGCAGGGCTGGACTGTTTTCTAAAAACATTGCTTTGTTAGACAAAGTAAGATTTGCCCAGTGCAAAGATGTAAACGGCCTCGTTGGAGCTAAGGTAGCGTAATAATTTGAAACTTAATTGGTTTCTGGATGAAAAATTTCACCAGCCCTGTATAAAATTTTTTACCTAATTGAAATTATAGTGAGAGGGAGAGTACTTTCAAACCTTATTTAGACGAGAAGACCCTAAAATCTTAATCAGAATTTTATTGGGGTAATAAATAATAAAGACAAATAATCTGCCCGACGAGAAACCATTAGTTAAATGATAATAAAGATACTTTAGGGATAACAGTGTTTATAAGTTAGAGGTCACATCTAAACTTAAAAAGGCAACCTCGATGTTGAATTAAGGAGTCAATTTTAATGCACAAATAAATATTGATAGTTTGTTCACCTATAAAATCCTTACATGATTTGAGTTTAAATCGTTGCAAAACAGATTGGTTTCTATCTAATAATTAAGTCTCGAGTCCTAGTACGAAAGGAATTGGCTCGAATTTAAAGGCTAACCTCGGCGACTTCTAATCCCCCACAAGGAGAAATTTTCTTCTAGTCTTATTCCGCCCCTTATTTGAACCAAAACTTTTATCGTTATTTACTTCCTCAGGGTGATTGTGCCCGTACTAGTGAATGTAGCTTTTGTTACCTTACTTGAGCGGAAAATCCTAGGATTGTCTCAAATCCGCTTGGGCCCGAATAAAGTATCCTTAGCCGGACTTACTCAGCCTTTCAGAGATGCGATCAAACTGCTCTCTAAGCAAATAGAATTTAACACCAACATGAGAATCAAAATATTTTACGGATCCCCTGTCATAATGTTTATTTTAGTTGTTATGCTGTGAATAATTATGCCCATTAAATTCATGTCGGCCCATTGAAGACTAGGGTTTCTTCTATTTGTAACTATCTTGTCGATGACAGTCTACCCTCTATTTATCACAGGGTGGGCCTCTAATAGAAAATATTCGACTATTGGAGCTATTCGGAGAATCGCCCAAACTATTTCATACGAAATTAGCTTAAGACTTATCATCATATGTATAATTGTGGCAATGTCTTCTTTCCAATTCGTGGCCACTTACTATAGCCCTCCTATAATGCTGATTAGGCCCCTGATTGGAGCCCTTTGATTTATTATGTCCGTGGCTGAAACTAATCGCACCCCATTTGACTTTTCTGAAGGAGAGTCCGAGCTAGTGTCAGGTTTTAATATTGAGTACGCCTCAGTAGGCTTTGTTTTAATTTTCCTTAGGGAGTACGCTAGAATTATTATATTCTCTTCTTTAAGTGCCTCCTTGTTAATGTCTTGCACTTTGTTTAGGGCCAAATCCGCGCTACTGAGGGTACTATTCTCTGCCCTGTGGATCTTGCTTCGAAGCACTTACCCTCGATACCGGTATGACCTACTTATAGGATTGGCCTGGAAAAGGTTTCTGCCGTATTCAATTGGCCTGTTAATAATACTAGCCGCTTGCTTAAGATTGTAGGGGTGTAGCAAGATTTTGACTCTTGTCGTTTTAATTAATGTTAAAGCCTACAGGGCTGTAAAATAGACTAATAAAGTCGTTGGCCTCATAAGCCTAAAATAGTTTTAACTTTTTACAAAGGGCTTTAGTATAATTAAATACGTAGGCATTGCATACCTGAAATATCTTGATAGGCCTTACATTGCCCTGATTCAACCTATGCTAGACACTAACAAATTGTCCAAAATTGCCAACGCCTCTTTAGTGCAACTCCCAACCCCGTCAAGTATTTCCTATATATGAAACTTTGGATCCCTTTTAGGGGTGGTACTTATCGTGCAAATCTTGACCGGCCTAGCTTTAGCCATACACTACGGATGTGACGTAAGGATCGCATTTAACAGTGTCAACCACATCATACGGGATGTAAATCTGGGCTGAGCCTTCCGAGCGATCCATAGTAATGGGGCCAGAATGTTCTTCATCTGCCTATACGCCCATATAGCCCGAGGGCTTTATTACGGATCCTATAACCTTCTACACGTGTGGGCCATCGGCTGCACGATTCTTTTACTCACCATAGCTACGGCTTTCCTAGGATACGTTCTCCCTTGAGGGCAAATAAGATTTTGAGGAGCGACAGTTATCACTAACCTGTTTAGAGCAATTCCTTACGTCGGAGAAGATATTGTTCTATGGCTTTGGGGCGGATTTGCCGTCGGAAACTCTGCCCTAACCCGGTTTTTCGCTCTTCACTTTATTATGCCTTTTGTTATTTTAGCTATAAGGGCCCTTCACCTATTTTTCTTACACCTGACAGGCTCAAGAAACCCTTTAGGGGTTTCGTCTAAAAAAGACATGATTAAGTTTAACCCCTACTTTGTCTGAAAAGACTTGGCGGGGTTTATTTTAATGGTGGCGGTGCTACTTTACTTAAGCATATTTTACCCTTGGACGTTGGGGGATCCTGAGAATTTTATTCCCGCCAACCCTCTAGTCACCCCTATTCACATCCAGCCGGAGTGATACTTCCTATTTGCTTATGCAATTTTACGTAGAATCCCTAATAAGTTGGGAGGGGTGATAGCCCTATTTCTCAGGGTGCTAGTATTTTATACCCTGCCTTTTGCTCAGGCCACTGTATTCAAATCTAACGTATTTATACCCATAAACAAATTTATGTTTTGAACTTTTATCATAATTTTTCTCCTGCTGACCTGAATTGGGGCAAAGCCTGTCGAGGCCCCGTATATCTTGACGGGACAAATCCTGTCCGTGTTATACTTTGTCTGATTTTTGGCCTACTTTGTGTTAGCAGCGGCCTGGCCTCGGTTAATATAGGCTATTTTAGTATAAATAAATTACAGACAACTTCCAATTGTAAGATTGAACCCTCAAAGTAGCTCCCCTGTTGGCAGATTAGTGCGTCAGTTTTAGGGGCTGAAGATAAAGTCAAACTTTATTGGGGACTACTTGAAATCATTTTAGATGAGCCAGCCTGTAAATCTGGAAAAGGAGAATTCCTCAAGTAAGTTGTAAACCTAAACTATACTAAATGACTATGGTCCTGTAACCATAAAGATATTGGAACCTTATACCTAATCGTCGGGGCCTGGAGGGGCATGGTCGGCACCAGCCTTAGAATGCTTATCCGGCTAGAGCTTTCTATGCCCAGAAGATTATTCGGGAACGACCAACTTTATAATGTTATCGTGACCGCTCACGCTTTTATTATAATTTTTTTCATGGTGATGCCTATCCTAATTGGGTTTTTTGGTAATTGACTTGTGCCTCTAATGATCGGAGCCCCTGACATGGCTTTCCCTCGCCTCAATAATATAAGATTTTGATTTTTAATTCCTGCTTTAGCCCTGCTTCTGTTAAGTTCTATAGTGGAGTCAGGGGCGGGGACAGGGTGAACCGTCTACCCTCCGCTCAGCAACTCTACCTTCCATAGGGGGCCATCGGTAGATTTTGCAATTTTTAGTCTTCACCTCGCAGGGATTTCTTCTTTACTGGGAGCAGTAAACTTTATCACTACAATTATAAACCTGCGGACTATCGGAATGCTACTTGACTTGATGCCCATATTCCCTTGGGCAGTGCTAGTGACGGCGATCTTGTTACTTCTATCTCTACCGGTGTTGGCGGGCGCGATTACAATGCTTCTCACAGATCGAAACATTAATAGAGTTTTTTATGACTCGATAGGAGGGGGGGACCCTATCCTGTACCAGCATCTATTCTGGTTTTTTGGGCACCCTGAAGTCTATATTTTGATTTTACCTGGATTTGGTCTTATTTCACACATAGTTAGGCAGGAAAGGGGTAAGAAGGAGCCTTTCGGGGCGCTAGGGATAGCGTATGCGATAATGGGGATCGGCTTACTAGGGTTTGTCGTGTGGGCTCACCACATATTTACAGTCGGGCTAGATACGGACACCCGGGCCTACTTTACTACTGCCACGATAATTATTGCAGTGCCCACTGGAATTAAAATTTTTAGATGGATTAGGACAATAAGGGGGGCATGGCTGTCTTTATCAGTATCCACTCTATGGGTGAGAGGCTTTATTTTTTTATTTACTGTAGGGGGAGTTACGGGAGTTATTTTGGCAAACTCTAGATTAGATGTAGTGCTACATGATACTTACTACGTGGTGGGACACTTCCACTACGTGCTAAGGATAGGAGCCGTTTTTGCTCTTTTGGGGGCCTTCACACACTGATTTCCTATGATGACAGGAGTAACCATAAGTCCAGAAATCTTAAAAGCCCAATTCTACTCCCTATTTATCGGGGCTAACTTAACTTTCTTCCCTATGCATTTTCTGGGGCTTAATGGGATGCCCCGTCGATACGCCAATATTCCAGACTATTGACTAATCCTTAACGAATGGGTAACCTACGGCGCACACATCTCTTTTGTATCGGTTCTGCTGATCCCTTTTGCTGTTTGGGAGGCGTTCTCATCTCAACGCCCACTACTCTCAGTAGTTTACTCTGGGTCATCGATTGAGTACGCCCACTTTTACCCTCCTATGGAGCATAGCTACAATCAGCCCCCGGTAGTATTTTTATCTTATCAAACACTCGCTTATTATAGGAATAATAGACGGCTACAGTCCTATTATGGAGGAATTTCATTATTTTCACGACTACACTAGAATGATTATACTATTTATTTTAACCTTCGTAGGATTTATACTGGGAAGGATATTCTTTAACAATATCATTTTTAAGGGACTTCTACACGGACAACTAATTGAATCGGTTTGAACAGCTATTCCCGGACTAATTTTAATCCAAATTGCTCTCCCATCTCTATCCCTGCTTTACATAATGGAGGACAGACCCTCCCCTAGTATTACTATCAAGGCTATCGGGCACCAATGATATTGAGAATACGAATACAGGGATTTTTGAGTCTCTGATGACTCCCCCTTGGCCTTTGATGCTTATATAATCCCAGAGAGAGATCTGCCGGAAGGAGGATTCCGGCAATTTGAAACAGATAACCGGCTAGTGTTACCTATAATGACCAAAGTGCGCGTACTCGTCTCCAGTGCGGACGTCATCCACGCCTGGACTATTCCAACCTTAGGAGTAAAAGCTGACGCAATCCCAGGTCGGATCAATCAGCTAAATTTCACTTCTACTTTACCAGGACTTATGTTTGGGCAGTGCTCAGAAATCTGCGGAAGACAGCACTCTAGGATACCTATTGCCCTGGAAATGGTTAACCTTTCTTATTTTTACAAATGACTAATGCTATCTATAGAAGAGTAAATCTCGCCCACATATGAAACCGTTCTTATACCCGATCGCTTGAGCTATAAACTTGATCACAATTGCGGGAGGAATTTTATCTAGTAAGAATTTTGAAATTTGATGCGCTATAGAGCTGTCCATGGTATTATTTATCGTCACTATTTTAACAGGGCAAAAATTAGTAGTTAGGGGGAAGATTTTGCTTTATTTCTCTTTCCAAGTGCTAGTATCGAGGGTGGTTTTGATATGTATCTTTTCTATCCATAAAATTGACATAATAGAAGTCATATGTTGAAGCCTGATGGCTAAACTAGGGCTAGCCCCCTCGCACCACTGGTTCACCCTGCTGTCCAAGCCTTCAGAGATTTTTTCAAACTTTTTAACTTTAGCATTCATCTTTGTGCTACAAAAAATTCTTCCTTTATGTATGCTGGCCACTAATGGGGTCAGTTTAGTGTCTTCGACCCTTGCCTGCACTATAAGGGCTCTGATAGGTATACTCTACTTTATGATGCAGCAAAGGGTCTCTGGAGCAATTGTTGGGTCCTCCTTAACGGTATTCAGATTTATAGTATTTGGGCTGTCAGCAGGCATGATGGATCTGATGTTGGCGATGTTTGTAACCTATTCTAGCCTAACACTTGTACTGATCGCTACGAGATTTAAATTCACCCAGTACACTAGGGCCTCCTCATCCCACGAGACTAAGGCCAATTTAGAGAAAGTACTGATACTATTGGCTGTTTTAGCCCAGAGAGGCTTCCCCCCTAGCCCCCTATTTATTATTAAAGTGGCCATAGTGGCCAATTTTTGAAAGTTTTATTTAGCGTATAGACAATCTGCGGGGCATGGCAGAGTTTTAGCCTTAGCTGCCCTCTCCACAGGAGCTTTGCTAGGGGTGAGGGGGATAAGAATATTCGCCTACTTTAATTTAATGTACAGGGCAATCTTTATCAATAACAATGAAACATCCTCCGTATTTCAACGGAACATATTCATTGCTCCAGACTTAGAAAACTTATTGGTGTTAGCTGTTTATTTCTTTGTAGGGATAGCTACGTTGTCTTTACTGGTTATAATTTGGCGGCATAGTTTAAACTTAAAACATGAATTTTGTAAATTTAAATTGCAAGTCTTTTGCTGGCTTCGTAGTATAAACCGACAAATACTTTTTCTTTTCAAGAAAAAAATCTTAAGCGAAGCTTAGCTTTTTATAAATTGATTTCGACTCAAGGAGAGGGCTGAGCCCAAAAAGCTTTGCAAAAGTTTATTTAGCCCACTCAAGGGCTATTTGATTTCATTCATTTAAAAGAGCCCCAGTTAAGACAAAAACAAGGATAATAAAAAAGGAACATACCTCGGAGGAGGCCCCCCTTTTAAGAAGCATAAAGAATGGGAATATGATAATAAGCTCGACATCAAAAATAATAAAAACTAGGGCCACGACGAAGAAGTGTAGCCTAAAGTTTATCCGGTACTCCCCAAGAGTAGAAAACCCACACTCAAAGGGACTCTGTAAAAATCGTCTAGAGGTAGATTTTTTCTTTAGACTAAAGCCTAAAATAAAAAAGGCGGCCGCAAGAATTACTCTTGACACTAGCAGGTAATAAAGTAGATTTATATCAACAAGAATGCTTATGAGAAACCTCTCTTCTAACACCACAAGTTAGAGTTCTTTATAAACTAATAAACATGAGACACTCCAATCGGGAGACAAACTTTTAATTTGTCTTTGGCAACTAGTACTCGCCGTGTTTTAGTTTTAGTATTTGGTTAAAAATTTTTTCCATTTACCAAATTTAATCGTCCTTTTTCGATTTTGAATCCTGAAGAATT
>Ga0055584_100004091_pt1 | contig 14300 bp, 14 predicted proteins | sample OSDHelmetaG_FD_58716 | JGI IMG/M metagenome (GOLD analysis project Ga0055584, IMG submission 58716) | Pelagic marine sediment microbial communities from the LTER site Helgoland, North Sea, for post-phytoplankton bloom and carbon turnover... | ecosystem: Environmental > Aquatic > Marine >... | reverse complement strand
ATCGATCGTGATTTTTTGTGTTGTCGTGTTCATGGCTCAGTCGTATTTGAATTCGGAGTAGAGGACCGGGAGCTCTGCGCCTGAAACCAGGCTCAGCACGGACTTCCAGATGTGGTTGGCGTCCGGTGGGCAACCGGGAATGAAGTAGTCGATGTCCACGATTTCGCTGCAGGCATATACCTTGTCGAGAATTTTCGGCAGGTCTTCGTGGTAGGGGACTGCGCACTCATCGGGCATCGAGGTGATGCAGTTGAGATAGGCCTCTTCCAGGCACTCGCTCAGCGGAATGGTGTTGCGCATGGACGGCACACCGCCCCACAACGCACATTCGCCGAAGGCCACCAGGATGTCGCACTTGTTGCGGAACTCGCGCAGCACCTCGACATTGTCCGCATTGCAGCATCCGCCTTCGATCAGGCCGATGTCACACCGCTTGGTGAATTTCTTGATGTCGTTCAGCGGTGATTTATGCAGGTCCACGACCTCCACCAGGTCCACCAGCTTGAGGTCAATGTCCAGCAGGGACATGTGACAGCCGAAACAACCGGCCAGTGAAATGGTGGCGATGGCTTTTTTCTCATCCGGCAGCTTGAATTCCGGCTCTTTGACCCGTTCTTTTTTTTGCACGGACTCCATGTCGAAGCGGCGCCCGCCAAACGGCCTGGCATGCAGTTCGCCGCGCACGATGATGGCGCCGGTCGGACAGAGGTTCATGGCATTGCGGGCCTGTTCGTCGCTGAGTTTCGGTTCTTCGTTGTAGTCGATACCCACCCGGGTTTCGTTACCCCGGTAGCGGAACGAGAACACGGCCTGGCCGTCGTCGGTAAATACTTCCTTGACGCACCGCCCGCACTTGATGCAGCGATTATGCTCCATGATCATCCGCGAGGGGTTGAAGTCGATCAGGCGGTCCTTGAATACGTGCGGAAAGCGGGTGGACCGCAGACCAAGCTCGTAGGCCATGTGCTGCAGATCGCAGTCGCCGCTTTTTTGGCAGCCCGGACAAAAGTGATTGCCCTCGGAAAACATCATTTCGACAATGGCGTTGCGCGCATCTTTCAGTTCGTCGGTTGAGGTTTCAACCACCATGCCTTCCTTGACAGATTCCGTGCAGGCCGGGCCGGCCACACCATTGATCTTGCAGGTGCAAACCCGGCAGGTGCCCAGCGGTGGTTCGATGTTCTCGAAGTAACACAGGCTGGGTATGAAAATATCATTCTCGTTGGCCACCTGGACCAGGTTGCGGCCCACCGTGGTTCTGATTTCCTTGCCATCAATGGTGATAGTGATCTGCGCGGACGCCTTTTTGGCTTTGCCGTTGGTTTTTTTCTTTGCTTTGTTCATGGTTGATTCCCAACCCTGGTTAACTGCTGAAGCGATCATATTCACGAACGGCGTCTTTCAGGCTGAAGCCCTTGCTGAGCCGTTCGGGATTCTGATCGACAATGCTTGCGAAATATTCGGGAAATTTTTCCTGCGCCATCAGCAGGGCGTTGGGCGCGGTCTTGCCCAGGCCGCATCTGCAGGTCAGTTTCATGATTTCTCCCCATGACCTGACTTCCTCTACATCCGAGGGATGCGCCAGCTTGGCGGCGAACAGGTCGAGTTTCTTTTCCAGGATGAAATTACCCGCACGACAGGGCGTGCACAGCCCGCAGGATTCGTGTTTGAAGAAGTGGTTGTAGTTCCTCAGGATGCTCAGGATGTCCCTTGATCTGCTGAAGATCATGATGGAGCCTTCGCTGACCAGGTCGTCCATCGCGATGGCCCGGTCGGCTTCGACCATCGAGATACACTCTCCGGAGGGACCGCTGACCTGGATGAAATGGGGGCGATCGGCCTCGCACTTTTCAAGAATTTCCCTGACCGTGGTGCCCCATTCGATTTCGTAGATTCCGGGCAGGCGGCAGTCACCCGATACGCTGAGCAGCTTGGTGCCCGGCGATGTGGGGGTGCCGGTCTGCAGGTAATGATCCACGCCCAGCTGGATGATCCTTGCCGCGGCACAGAACGTTTCTACGTTGTTGATCACGGTGGGCTTTTGCAGGTAGCCGCGTTCGGTAGGAAAGAAACGCTTATTACGCGGTTCGCCGCGTTTGCCTTCCAATGAATTAAGCATCGCGGTTTCCTCGCCGCAGACATAGGCGCCGGCCCCAAGTTGCAGCCGGATATTGAAGTTGAAGCCCTCGATGCCGCAGATATCCTTGCCCAGCAGGTTCATTTTGCGGAAGTGGTCGATCGTGTGCTGTATCTTGTCCTTCATCCAGGTGTATTCGGCCCGCAGGTAAATCGTGCCGGTTTCAGACCCCACGGCGTACCCTGCAATCGCCATACCCTCAAGCATCAGACCGGGCAGAGAATTCATCAATACCCGGTCCTTGAACGTTCCCGGCTCGCCCTCATCGGCATTGCAGAAGATGTATTTCGGCGACTCCGGGTCCTTGCGGCAGGCTTCCCATTTGAACCCGGTCGGGAAAAAGGCCCCGCCCATACCCCGCAAGCCGGATTTCTTGATCGCTTCCAGCACGGATTCAGGTGTATGGTCCTTAAGAGCTTCCAGGGCGATTCCCGGATTATAGTCACGCAACAGGATGGCCTTGTCGCTGTCGGGCACGGAGCGTATGTGGTCCGGTACCGGATCGCAAATGTCGGCAGGATTAGCGCCCTGTTTCAGCTTCGCCACGATATCCCGGACTTTCAGGCTATTAAGATTGGTGAACGGGTAAAATTCGATCAGCGCAGCCGGTTCCATGTCACTGAGGCCGATACAGGCCGTTTCGAACAGGCCCCACTCACCGCTGGGATCCACCCCGTTGAACTTGCCGCCGGTGGCTGCTTCGAACGCTTCTTTGACCCGTTCAAACCCCTTGCATTCACATACCGGGCTCTTGTTCAGGTAAATGGTGAATTCGCCGGCCGGCTTGCGGTGAAAAAAGTGGTAGAAAGAGACCACACCTTCGACATCAATCTGGGAGATTTTCAACGCTTTTGCACAGGCTGAAATATCCTCCGACCTGATGTAGCCATGAGCATTCTGCACGGCCCACAGGTAGTCGAGAAGTCCGATCCTGTCTGTTGGAAGAATGATGTCTGAATTATCAGATTTAGTTGACTTTTTACGGTTCACAGCTACTTCCTTTCGCTGGAGAAAAGCGGCTTTCCGGAAGCAGTCTGATTCGCGGAAAAACCGCTGGAATGACTCGGTTACAGGGTGCTCCCGGGGGGGTGCCATTACTATGATTTAGATCACGCAGAATACCTGCAAAGCCTCGATGTATATGTGTTTTAGCAGGGCTTTCTCCTGCCCCGAAAAAAATCCGGGTAGCTGCTATGCTTGGGGGGAGAAAAGAGGAGTAAAAACCATGAATCAAGTAACGACAAAAGCCCCTGTGCACCTCTGGATCGTGGGAATCCTGGCCGTATTGTGGAACGCCATGGGTGCATTTGATTACGCTGCAACCCAGCTGAAACTGGAGTTCTACATGGCCCAGTTCACGCAGGAACAACTGGATTACTTCTACTCTTTTCCCGCCTGGATGGATGCCGCCTGGGCCATAGCCGTGTGGTCTTCGCTGCTCGGTTCACTGTGCCTGCTGCTGCGTAAATCATGGGCGGTGGGGCTGTTTGGCCTGGCCATCCTGGGCCTTGCCACGAGTTCAGTTTATAACTTCGTTTTATCGAACGGGGCGGAAATGATGGGCTCGGACGCAGTCATTTTCACCGGGGTCATCTGGGTGATCGCGGTGCTGCTGTTTGTCTACTCACGCGCCATGGCGAAAAGGGGTGTTCTGCGGTAACCGTTGATGCTGTCGTTGCACAACTGCCCGGCGGCTTCACTGTCATTCGAATCCGGGGATGATGTCCAATCATCCGGGGTTTCCTAAATGCAGGTCAAGTGAATGCATGCAATGCTCTGGCGTTGATGTCCCAACTACAGTAAAACTCAAATTCACCAGCTTCTCCTGATCGGAACCAAAATGATGGCAAGCAGCAAAGGATCCCTTCGACAATTCCCGCAGTCGTTTTGGGCCGCCAATACGATGGAAATTTTCGAGCGGATGGGTTGGTATGGCTTCTACGCGGTGTCGGCGCTTTACCTGACGGGTCCTGTGGAGGAGGGCGGGCTGGGGTTTTCATCGGCAGACCGGGGCGTTATCCAGGGAATCGCGACCTTTTTCCTCTACCTCTTTCCAGCCGTGTTCGGCGCCCTGGCGGACCGCTACGGCTACAAGCGAATGTTCCTGGCCTCTGCTGTGGTGATGGCTCCCGCCTACTTGCTGCTGTCCCTGCCTACCGGGTTCTGGCCATTCCTTGGAACTTATTTCCTGGTGGCTGTCGGCCACGGCATGTTCAAGCCGGTGGTTATTTCCACCGTGGCCAAGTCGACCAATGAAGAAAATGGTTCGGTGGGCTTCGGCATTTTCTACATGATGGTCAATATCGGCGGCTTCATCGGTCCAATCGTGGCCGGAATTGTGAGGGGGTGGAACTGGGACCTGGTGTTTTATGCATCGAGTGCCTGGATTGTCGTGATGGCGATTGTTTGCCTGCTGGTTTACAAAGAGCCACCAAGGGATACTGAAGCTGAAAGCCACCGGTCGCTGGCCGAAGTGTTCAGGGGCATGGTGGCGGTAGTCGGCAACCTGCGGTTTTTCATCCTGGTCAGTGGCTTGCTGGTGATGCTGGTGATGGGATCGAAGTGGTGGAGCTTTTCCCTGGTGGGTACGGTCGCTGCCGGCTGGCTGGCACTGAACCTGATCGCGGACGTGTTGCTGCGGGGCGGGGAGACCGGTTACTCCAAGCGGCCGTGGTATTCGCAACCCATGATCATAGGTGAAGGGCGGTATTTGCTGTTCCTGTTACTGATGGCCGGTTTCTGGGTTTCCTTCAACCAGATATTCATGACGCTTCCGGAGTACATTCGGGATTACGTTGACACATCCGACCTGATAGCCACGTTTGGTCCGGTGGCCGGCTGGATTACCGGAATGGCGCAAGGGCTGGGGTTCGATACGACCAATTGGTCACGTGCGGTACTGGAGCATGGGCAGGTCAAACCCGAGCATCTGATCAACCTCAATGCGTTTGGCATCATTTGTTTCCAGGTCTTTGTTTCCTGGGCCATGCGCAAAACGTCCCCGCTTACCAGCATCATCACCGGGGTCAGCGTCACCATTGCCAGCTTCGGGCTCTACCTGGTTGGCATGACCGGCTGGATAGTAGTGTCCGCCATCCTCGTGTTTTCGGTGGGTGAAATGATGGCCAGCCCCCGATCCAAGGAATACGCCGGGCGAATTGCTCCGCCTGACAAGGTCGGCATGTACATGGGCTACTTTTATTGGTGCATTGCGTTAGGCCAGTTATTTGGCGGGTTGCTTTCCGGCCTTTCCTACCAGTACTTCGGTCCCAGGGGAATCAATCAGCCTGACATCATGTGGATTATTTTCGCAGCGCTGGCAGGCATTACGGCCGTCTCGCTGGTCTTTTACAACCGCTGGATGATGGCTACTGCGCAGCGCCAGGCAGACGATCCCGCCAGCCGCTAACTGGAGTCTGAAGACACAATGAATTTCAAGCGACGTGAATTTGTCCTGTCAACCGGTTTGGCGGTTGTGGGGTTGGCGCTGGGTCCCTCACGGGTCCTGGGTAAAAGTGCATCAGAGTCAAAACTCCGGCTCGGTTTTATCGGTGTGGGTCTGCGCGGGACCTGGCACCTGGAAAATGCCCTGAAACGCAATGATGTCGATGTGATTGCGATATGCGACATCAATCCTGAACGCCTGGCCATTTGCCGGCAACACATTGCAGCGGCAGGGCATCGAAAAGCGCGCGAATTTGGGGCAGGAGACTTCGATTACCGCAATCTGCTGGAATTGAAGAACCTTGATGCGGTGATCATTTCAACACCCTGGCTGTGGCATACTCCAATGGCTGTCGATGCCATGAAAGCCGGTATATACGCTGGCGTGGAAGTCTCCGCGGCAACTACGCTGGAAGAGTGCTGGGACCTGGTGAACACCCACGAGGAGACTGGCACCCACCTGATGATCCTGGAAAATGTAAATTACCGGCGAGACGTGCTGGCGGTGCTGAACATGGTTCGCCAGGGTGTCTTTGGCGAGATGATCCACTACCGCTGCGGCTACCAGCATGATTTGCGCGCGGTGAAGTTCAATAATGGTCAACAACCTTATGGCGGAGGCGTCGAGTTTGGCGACAAAGCCATGAGTGAAGCCCGCTGGCGCACCCAGCATAGCCTGAAGCGCAATGCCGACCTGTACCCTACTCATGGCCTGGGCCCGGTAGCGGCCTGGTCGGATATCAACCGAGGCAACCGCTTTGTTTCCCTGACATCCCATGCGACCAAATCCCGGGGTCTGCGGAACTACCTGGCAAGGGAAGGCGGATCCGACCACCCTAATGCGCAATTGAATTGGAAGCTTGGCGATGTAATCACCACGACTATCGACACAGCCAATGGTGAAACCATTATCGTCACGCATGACACCAATCTGCCCAGGCCTTACTCGCTGGGATTCAGGGTGCAGGGTTCGAAAGGTTTGTGGGAGGTCGATGGCAACAGGGTCTACGTCGAGGGAATTTCAGAGTCCCACAAGTGGGATGACGCTGACCCGTGGTTGAAGAAATACGATCATCCTCTCTGGCAGAAATTGGGTGATGATGCTGAGGGGGCGGGGCATGGGGGCATGGACTTCTTCGTGCTGAATGCGTTTGTGGAGTCGGCGAAAAGAAACATGGCTCCTCCGATGGATGCCTTCGATGCAGCTGCCTGGAGCGCGGTGACGCCGCTTTCGGAAACGTCCATCGCAAACAATGGGGAAGTGCAGGATTTCCCTGATTTTACCCGTGCGAAATGGATCAACAGGCAGCCCTATGACTGGATTAAAAGTACCTGGTAACCGGCCAGGCAGCTAATGGCCCTTTTGCTATACTGCTGTGCATGTACCGTCTGATTAACGAGAGCCGCAGCACCCGAACAGTTGACTGGAACCTGGTCGACGCCACCATCGGATCCAGCGAGCCACTTTCCCCAGGTCATCAAGGGCGGTGTGGCGGTTTCCGGTAACAGCCCTGCAAGCTCGGTGAATATTGTTGCCACTGCCGTTCTCCTGGTGTTCACCCTGCTGGTGGTACCCCTCATCAGCTATTTCACGGGTACTTCACCTGGTTCATTGGAGTGGGAAGCTCTCAAGTCCGTTGCATGGGTGTTGTTGGCGGCCTGGGTCATCTGCTTCACGCTGGGGGAACTGACCGGAAACGTCAGCCAGGTGGACAAGGTCTGGAGCCTGTTACCCATCGTCTATGCATGGATGGTCGCGGCGCATGGTGAATTTTCGCCGCGCCTGTTGCTGATGGCAGTGCTGGTGACGGCCTGGGGTGCGAGGCTGACCTATAATTTCTCCCGCCATGGCGCATATCAGCTCAGGTTCTGGAGCGGTCACGAGGATTACCGCTGGCAGGTACTGCGGCAAAAGCCGGAATTCCAACCGCGCTGGAAATGGACGCTGTTCAACCTGGGCTTTATTTCCGGCTACCAGAATGTCCTGATCTTGCTGATGACCCTGCCGACGATTGTGGCCTTGCAATACTCTGAAACGCCGTTGGGGTGGCTGGACCTTCTGGCCGCAGTGCTGATGGTGCTGATGCTGTTGATTGAAACCTTCGCTGATCAGCAGCAATGGCGTTACCAGGCGGCCAAAAAGGCGCTGATCGAAGCCGGGCAACCGTTGACTGGAAATTATGCGAAGGGATTCCTGGATACAGGTCTGTGGGCCTGGTCACGGCACCCGAATTATTTTGCCGAGCAGGGTGCCTGGATCGCTTTTTACCTGTTCAGTGTGGCCGCGTCAGGCCAGTGGCTCAACTGGAGTATCAGTGGCAGTATTTTGTTGGTGATCCTGTTTCGTGGCAGTTCGAATTTCAGTGAGGAAATCAGCACAGGGAAGTATCCGGAATATGCCCACTACCAGGAGACCGTTCCGAGGTTCATCCCGCTCAGGTTTCGTTGATCTCTGCGGCTACTGTTCCGCTCGACGGAAAACCATGAAGTGCTGCTGCGGCAGGAAATCCCCGGTCGATTCCAACTCAAGGCCAACGGCCTGCATTTCCCTGCGGGCCTGTTTCTGGGTCATCTTGTGCAGTCGCTTGATGGGTATGGACGGGTCTTCACCGCGGTATTCGACCAAAATCAACCGTCCGCCCGGTTTAAGCGCCGTGACCATGGCTTCGCCCATCTCCCGTGGCCAGGAGAATTCGTGGTACGCATCGACCAACAGGATCAGGTCGATGCTGGCTGCCGGCAGGCGCGGGTCACGCTCGGTGCCCAGCACGGTTTTCACATTGCCGGGAAATCCTTCACGTTTGCGCGATTCTATGATGTCCAGCATTTCCTGCTGGATATCGACGGCCACAACCGTGCCCTGCGGGACGCGTTCGGCCATGCGAAAGCTGAAGTAGCCGGTGCCGGCGCCGATATCCGCCACGGTGTCCCCGGGCTCGAGTGGCAGATTGCGGACCAGCAAGCCGGTTTTCTGCTCCCGGTCTCGCTGTGGCCGCTCCAGCCAGGAAGCGCCCTGGTGGCCCATCACGTGGGAAATCTCCCTCCCCATGTAGAATTTTCCGATGCCATCGCGTGAGGTTTGCGTGTACTCGTAAAGCTCTGATTCCCCGGCGTCTGCAGCCATGGGCAGGAAAGCCAGAACGAGATGGAGCGCCGCTGCCGCAGCCCATTGGCGTGCCATCCGGCTCATGGCTCCTGGTGGCTCACATAAACCAGTTCGTCCAGTTCGAAACCCAGCTGACGGGCCTGTGTTTCAAAACGGCGCAGGATTTCATCGCTGACAACGGGCGTTCTGGCCAGTAACCACAGGTAGGAGCGGTCCGGCCCTGAAATAAATGCATGTTGGTAATTTTCCTGGTCCAGTTCGAAGATGATGTAGGAACCGTAAAAGGGGCCGAAAAAGGATACTTTCAGGTACCCCTGGTCTTCTGCTCCGACGAAACGGGCCTTGCCTTCGGCCTCTTGCCACTCGCCTTTCTTCGATGAATAGCCCCGGTTGATCACCTGGACTCTGCCGTCGTCCCGCAAGCTATACCGGGCCGTGACATTGCTCAGTCCCCGTTCGAACGAATGATCCAGCCGGGCAATTTCGTACCAGCTGCCGAGGTATCGGTCCAACTCGAAGTTTTTGACCGGCTTGACGCCTTCGGGCATTCCCACACACGCCGTCAGAAACAGGGGTATGGACAGCAGCGGGATCAGGGGCAGCAGGGCGTAATTTCGCTTTTTGGTCATCATTTTTTCCTGTAAGGACGGGTTTACCAGGGGATTGTACTGCCGTCCCAGTTGAAAAACTCGCCGCTTCGAGTCTCATCAATACTTTCCAGCACATCCAGCAGGCGCCAGGCTGTCTGTTCCGGGCTGTATAGTTTTCCGGGCCTCACGTTCTTCTGAAACGGGCGTGACAGGTCAGTATCGGTCGTTCCGGGGTGGATGGCCACAATTGCGGCCCGCGGGTGTTTTATTCGACACTCGTTAGCCATCGTCTTGATAAACTGGTTCAGCGCGGTCTTGGAGGCACGGTAGCCGTACCAGCCTCCCAGTCGGTTGTCACCGATGCTTCCAACCATTGCCGACAGTGCGGCAAACGTGAACCGGTGATCACGGCCCTGGGTGGGTAACAGCGCACTGGCGACCATCAACGGACCAATACTGTTCACTTCAAACATGCGCATCAGGTGAGCCGGATTGCATTGGGACAGTGATTTTTCCGGTTTGATGGTGTCGTCATGGAGCAGGCCGGCAGCGTGAATCGCCAGCTCGATGCCTGCCGGTTGTCGCGCAAGCAACCGGCCGAAATCCTGCATGCTCTTATCGCTGGTGACGTCCAGCGATTGCAGGTGAAGCTTACTACCGAACAAATGTTTTAGCTGGACGAGCCTGGTAAGATCAGATGTCGGGCGATGCGTGGCGATGACCTTTGATACATCGGACCGGCCAAGCTGAGCTTCAACCAATGCCAGGCCGATGCCGCGATTGCCACCGACGACCAGGCGCAGGCCCTGGGGCTGACCCTGGGGTTTGCCGTTCAAATCGTTACTACGGGTCATCGGCTATCCACCAACCGGGTGCCGGAGTCTGATAGGTTCATGAACAGGTTCCGAAATAAGAAAACCCGGATCAGGAAGGTGTATCGCAGATACCTGCCTGAACCGGGTCAAGGTTACGCACAGAGGGAGTGCGAGGGATTTGCCTGTAAGGCAGGGAGATCAGTTGGGAAGAATCACGGTATCTACGACGTGAATCACTCCGTTGCTGGCCGCAATGTCAGTCGCCACAACCCGTGAATCGTTGATAAACACCGTTTCGTCTACCACCCGTATCGCGACATCAGAGCCGTTAGCGGTCGTAGCCGTTTCCAGCGTGACGACTTCAGCTGCGGTGACTTTGCCCGCCACCACATGGTAGGTCAGGATTTCGACAAGCTTGTCCTTGTTTTCCGGTAACAGCAGCATTTCAACGGTACCGTCGGGTAACTTGGCGAAAGCTTCGTCAGTAGGTGCGAAAACGGTGTACGGACCATCGCTTTTCAGCGTTCCTACCAAACCACCAGCCTCGAGGGCCGCGACGAGCGTGTTGAAAGATCCCGCAGAGACTGCAGTGTCAACGATGTCGGATTCTTTTTTGCCGTAGTTGCCGGCAAATACGTCGGTGGCCAACAGAAGCAGGGCTGCTAGGAAGGCCGTAAAGATCGAGATGTTCAGTTTGCGTTTCAGAAACATGATCGTACTCTCCATAAGTTAAGCATCTAATGTACAGGTTCCGTATAGATAAATCAAGTAATAAATGAGCTTAAAAGTATATTTATTGAATTAAAGTATAGAAAAAGTATAGAAATGAATCGCAGTCTGTACAACTAAGCCCGGAACGGATAATCAATGTTTCAGGTGGCGTCCGCCGTCCAGGTGCTGGATCCGGCCGGTGATGTACTGACTGTTTAGCAGGTAGTCGACGGCTCGCTGCAATTCATCAAGGCCGCCCTCACGCAGCAGCAGGCTTTTCTGCAGGGCGCGTTCGCGGTAGGCCGCATCGTCGGTTTCGTTGAAGAGAATCAAGGCTGGAGCAATGCTGTTGACTTTCACTTTCGGGGCCAGGCGAGCCGCGAATGAAAGCGTCAGGTTATCCTGCGCCGCCTTGCTGGCCGCGTAGGCGATATGTTTCGTGCTGCCTCGACTGCTGACGTAGTCACCTACGTGAACAATGTCAGCATAAGTTGCCGATGTGGAAGTGAGCAAGGGAGCGAGCCCCAGGTTGATCTGGTAGGGCGCATTCACGTGGACCTGCATCATGCGCCGCATGACGTCACCGGGTGCCGGTTCAGTTTGCGCATCGACTGAATCGGGCAGCCAATCCGATGCATTGTGAATAATAGCCCTCAGGCCGGAGTAGCGGGCCTTGATGTTCCGGATCAGGAGGCCGATTTGCGGATCATCGAGGAAATCACAGCATTGCAGGTCTGCGCCCTGGGCGCCCAGGCCGGCAAGGCTTTCTCTCTCCGTGAGAAACGTACCGACGACAGGAATACCCCTGTCCAGGAATGTCCGGGCAAGATGCAGGCCAATCCGCTTTCCGATCCCCGTTATGAGGATGGGGTCCTGGTTCACGGGTTCAGGAACTCGGCCCGTGTGTGAATGTTCTCCCTGAAGCATCCGCCCAGGGCGGTGGTGCTGGTCTGGGAATTGGTGTCCATGACGCCGCGGGACTTGACGCAGTAATGGGTCGCTTCGATACTGACCGCCACGTCTTCAGTGCCGAGTAGCGCCTGCAGCGCAACCAGGATTTGACGGGTCAGGCGCTCCTGCACCTGCGGCCGCTGACCGAAAAATCGGACGATGCGGTTGATCTTTGACAGGCCGATGATCTTATCTTTCGGAATGTACGCAACCTTGGCCTGGCCATCAATGGTGACGAAGTGATGTTCGCAGGTGCTGGTCAGGTCAATCTCCCGGATTTTTACCATCTCGTCAGCGCCCATTTTGTTATCAATCAGGGACAGTTTGGGAAAATGGCTGTAGTCGAGACCGGAAAATATCTCGTGCACGTACATCTTGGCGATGCGGTGGGGTGTTTCCGCCAGGCTGTCATCGCTCAGGTCCAGGCCCAGGGTTGCAACCACGTCGGCCATCAGGTCTTTTATCCGTTGATACTTTTGTTCGGGGGTCAGGCCGGTGTCAATCATGGGGGTTTCCAGGCCATGCTCGATCAGCGTATTCCGGACCAGGTTCGCCTCGGGGCTCAATTCGGGCGTATCAAGGCCGGTGTTTTTTTTCAGGTAAACGGGATTGGGGCTCATGAGGCTTTCTCCAGTAAATTCAGAGGTCTGTTGGTTTTCGAATGATATTCGAGTGTCAGAGATACAGATTCAGCAAATCTCAGCGCATGCGGTTTGTCGATAGTTACGCGCGCATGGGTCACCTCGGGGTGATTGCTGCAGGAGGCCAGGACGTCAGCGGCCAGTTTTTCCAGCAGCAGAAAGCGGCCTTCTTCGACCTGCCGTATGACGGCCTTGGTAATGGTTTTGTAGTTCAGTGCGCCTTCCACTTCGTCATTGAATACCGCAGGATTGGTTCGATAACTGATCTCGAGATTCAGCACGACGTCCTGTTTCTTTGTTCTTTCCTCGTCATTGAACCCGATGTAGGTTCTCAGGCGCAGGTTTCTGATGTTGATGGTGGCTCGTTCGAACAGGTCGCCCGGTTTCATTTGGTGCCCCTTTTGTTGCATGAGTCGATCTCCAAAGTGTAGGTACAAATAATTTGTTCCTTTTGCTGCAATTAACTGTACAATACTTATACGCAACGTACAACATTTATCACGGTGTTTAGGAAACATGGATATGCAAAAGGCAAATAATCGCAGCAGCAGGTGCCTCACAGAGCGGCCCCTGGTGCGTGATCTGATGGACAGGCTGGTCTTGCCGGGTGCACTGGGATTCACCCGCTTCGGTTACCAGGTCAGGCAAGGTTCCTGGACTGCCTTGCCGGAATTCCCGGAAGAGCGTGTGGCAGTAGTTACCGGAGCTACCTCCGGCCTTGGACGGGTTGTCGCCGAGCAACTGGCGGCATTGGGCGCCCGGGTCATCCTGGTGGGGCGAAATTCAGAGAAACTCGATGCAGCAGTTGCGGAAATTACACAGTTGACGGGCAGCCGGAAACTGGAATCTGAAGTTGCCGATCTCAGCCTGAAAGGCGAGGTCCGGGAACTGGCCGGCCGCTTGCTACAGCGTGGAATACCGATACACATCCTGGTAAACAACGCGGCAGTGCTTCCGCTGGAACGGCAATTAACCTCGGAAGGACTGGAAACCGCCTTCGCAACCGATTTGCTTTCACCTTTCATGCTGACTGGCTTGCTGATGCCGCGACTGCGCGGGTCGGCGCCTGCCCGGATCATCAATGTGCTTTCCGGCGGAATGTATCTCAGTGGCATCGATGTCGATGACCTGGAAAACCGCAAAGGCAGGTATGATGGCAGCCGCGCTTACGCACGTGCCAAACGTGGCCTGATGATGCTCACCGAGCACTGGGCGAAGCAACTGGAGGGCACCGGAGTGACCGTCAACGCGATGCACCCGGGGTGGGCTGACACGCCCGGCGTGCGTCATTCGTTGCCGGGTTTTCACAAACTGACACGCGCCATTTTGAGGACACCGGAGCAGGGCGCTGATACTATCGTCTGGCTGGCCGCTGCACCAGAAGCTGCCGAGCATTCCGGAAAGTTCTGGCTGGACCGCGAGCCACACCTTTCCGCCATTTTCCCCGGTACAGCCGGAAACCAACAACAACGTCTACACTTAATCGAAGAGCTTGAGCGCATGGCCGCCTAGCTCGCAAAGGAGAATCTGATGAAAACTTTACTCGCCCTTGTGACCACCCTGATCTGCCTGCCGGCGTTCGCTTGCGACAGTGATCTGCTGGACCAGGATTTTCGCAAGCTCGCTTCCAAAGATGAGGTTAACCTGTGTGAAGCCTATGAAGGCCAGGTTATCCTGGTGGTGAATACCGCGTCTAAGTGTGGCAACACACCCCAATACGACGGCCTCGAGGACATGTATGAGAAGTACCAGGACCAGGGATTTGTCGTCCTGGGCTTTCCTTCCAATGATTTCATGGGCCAGGAACCCGGTTCCGAGGAGCAGATCGAAGAGTTTTGCCGGCTGACATACGGGATTGAGTTTCCCATGTTTGAAAAAACATCGGTCAAGGAAGGCGATGCTCAT
>Ga0055584_100004090_pt1 | contig 14300 bp, 21 predicted proteins | sample OSDHelmetaG_FD_58716 | JGI IMG/M metagenome (GOLD analysis project Ga0055584, IMG submission 58716) | Pelagic marine sediment microbial communities from the LTER site Helgoland, North Sea, for post-phytoplankton bloom and carbon turnover... | ecosystem: Environmental > Aquatic > Marine >... | reverse complement strand
GGGTAGAACCGTTGTTTAACCGCTATTTCTTTCATGCTTTACAAGATACACAGTGTTTTTTAAGATTCAAGCCCTACTGTTAGCGCGTTGCGCTAAAACCTTACATCCCCGACCTAAAGGACGGAGGTTTTCGGCTCAAATGATAAACAACCGGTGTATTAGGTAGATGCGTTGTTACTACAAGTTGATCAGCACACGGATAACCTGGCTTCGCCATCCTCTACATAGAGAGTACGGAACTTGGGCGACACCCAATAGATGACGAATGTAGCGTTATCCACATCGACCGTTCTGGAATTGAAAGTATTACATATAACACTTAATGTTAATCTGTACTTTTGGTTAGTGTGAAAATAAACAACTAAAAACAACAATAAAAGCGTTTACAACATTCTTATTTAGTGTAAACTTAAGTGCATAAACAATTAGTAGAGAATCGAAAATGTACAAATATAAATTAACTATTACCCAAATCACAGCAGCTAAAGCTCTTAAAGATAAAATCGACTATAACTACCTCGTTGTAGAAAGTAAATCATCAGAGGAAAATGCTTACACTAAAGAAAGGTGGGAAAGTGGATTCTCTTCTGAAAACATGGTTGATGATATAATTGGGCACAATGAAAATCCTGTAAAAAAAGACCAATTTCTCAAAGTCTTAAGTAATGACGATACGTACCTCAACTCCGACACAATGAGCTATAACGTTGTTGTTAAATCTTCATTTCCACCTGACAAGTTTTCTGATTTTGTTATTAATGCAGATTTCTTATCTGATCTTGAGGGCTTAACAAATTGGTGCCGTCGCAGTCGTTGCGAAATCAAGTTAATTCAAAATCTCCCAAGCGAATGCAAGCACCAGAAGGGTAACTTCATCGAAGGTGTACCTTTTATCGTCGTCGATGGCTCTGCGAGAGGAAGCTTTAAATGCTCTGACTGTGGAGCGATAGGGCTAAAAAAAGTTCCTTTCATGGATTAACAACCATCTATTATAGAGTTCGCCTTCGTGGCGGGCTCTATGCCTTAACCACCTGGCTTTAAAAGCACCCCTCCAATACCGTTAAAGTCAATTTCATTGAAATAAAACAAAACAAACTCGCAAGCGCATCCATAAAATACCCACTAAAAACAACGATTAAAGCATTTACTTCAATTACTGGTGGTGTATAATGATAGACATAAACCACAGCAACGCAGGATTTTTTCATGAAAACTTTTCTATATTTTTCAAACAATAATGGCTCTATTTCTTTTCAAACTTCTCCTGATGAGAAGTGGCTAAAAACTTTCGAGAAAAATCAACTAAATGTTGAAAAAATCGAATTCGTAGTCGACGGAAAAAACATTCCTCACGATCTGGCTCTAAAGAAAATCGCTAAACACTTATGGTCTGAGCTTGGCGATATTGCAACGGATGATGTCGATGATGAAACTGTACTTTCTCAGCCTTTCCAGCATTTTGACGACGGCGACTCTATTGATGATGTTTGGCATTGGTTCGAAGAAGAATTCGACTTGTCAATTGCTGATGACTTGATGTACACAAGTCAACCCAAATAACGCAACAAACCGGCTAAGAGTGATTCTAAGCCGGTTAAACTTCACTTTGACGATAGTGTAAGGAGACTGGGGAAACGCAGGTTAGTTCTTATTTATGATATAATGAAAGCGCCGGCAAGCTTGTGTGTTTTTTGTTACCGGTTTACTTAAGTTCTTTTTTAGGGGGTGTAAATGAATAATTCAGAGATTGAAAAGGTTTTAAAGATAGGCGGGTATTGTAGAGCTCAATCGTTAGCTTGTGGGTTATTAAGCTCGCTTATGATGCTTCCTTTTTTTCTGTTAATCTTTAACACTAATCCGAGTGAGTCGATATTAAACCTGATTAGTAGTGAGCCAATAGAGTTTGGATTGTTTGTATTTGGTGCATTTGGCAGTACCGTTGGTGCATTTGGTTTAGAAAAAACTAGATTTTTAGCAAGAGAAAACGCGGATGATTCCTTTTTTAAATTGGTGTTGTCGCCAGTTTTAGATTTGCTTTATATGATAAAGAAAGTGCCAGAATGGGTTTTATTTACAAATTCAGTTTCTGTAAGCGAGGCAGATGAGTTGAGAATAAAAAGCAAAATAGAGGGTTCTAATGGGTTTGTTGTAAATTCAACTATAAACTTGGTGTCTATTGCCGTTGGGTTGTTTTTGGCTTATTGGGTGGATGCTAAAGGCAGCGGGATATTGCTAAATGGATATTTTGTTGATATAACATGGCCTGTGTTAGTTGGGGTGTTTGCGTTGCCGTTGCTCGTTTTGTCTGTTTTGGTTTTAATAATTAGCCATGAAATAATTGAGATTGTTGGGGTTAAAAATGGATAAATGTAGCATTTGGGTGCAGCGCATTTTATCTACTCGACGTGTCGTACCTAAAGTTAAAGCCAGTGTGTATGGCGGTACTTTATTAAAAAATAAACTGTTGAAAGCGAATATTAAAAAGGGGCTTTGTGATTCTTCTTACAAGCATTTCTTGCAGTCTATGAGCACATTGAACTAGCTTCACAAAAAAATCACTACCGATACCCCTGATGCTCAATTTGCAATGAACCTTTAGCAAGGAAACCTAAAGTAAAATTTTCAGTTCCAAATAAAGGCAACGTTTAGGTTGCCTTTTTTTATCTGCTTCATTCGCTTTGATTTTGGAACTTTTCAACTCAAACAATTCACACCAGGGCTTCACACCAGGGCTTCACACCAGGGCTTCACGCCAGGGTTTCACACCAGATAATAGCTGGCAAAAAAACTATTACTTATTTTTAATCAAAAAAAAGCGACATTAAATGCCGCTTTTAATTTTTGCAATAAACTTAACTAACACTAACCTCATCACTGAGCCTTTTAATTACTAAATGTAATTGTTGGTTTAGTTGATTGATGCCAATAATTCAGCATTATCACTAATTACCTTTTCAGCTACTTCAATTTCTCTTGCTGTTGGTATGTTTATGAATGGAAATTCGATGTTATGTGACTCTTCTAATATCTCAAGAAAAACATCATTGAAATGTTTGCCCAGTGATGGATCTAAAGTATCACCATTCAACTTGGCTGAATTACTATTGTGAGACGATTCTTCCCCTTCACAAGTTATTGCCGTCGTTTCTAGCGTCTTTCCGTTAATAGTAAAGTTAACTCTAAGAGCTTTATGAACCTTGTCGTTCGAATCAACATCGTAATCGAAAAACTCAAATTTGACAGCTCTTGGACTACCCGCTACATAGGCTTTTGTGGCATCATTAAAAATAGCAACAACTTCGATACCTTCTTTTCTTGCGCAATCACTGAAATCACCAAAACCTTCAACTTCAAGCTCGTTAATAACGCCATTGAAATGATCGAAAATATCAAATCCAAAAACTTTATTCGATACATTTAGAGCGAAAAACTCTCTTTGTTTTTTTGTTAATTCAGATTTAACGTTAATAACATTAGCCGCTTCGAGTATTTTTTCGCTCAGCTCTTTTAAGCGACTGGCTCTTTCAATAAGTGTTAACTTAGTCATAATTTTACGCCCTGTAGTTTGCATTTGTGGTTAAGTCGTAATCTTACTACAATAAAGAATTAAGTCAATAAATCAAACTCTATTAACTTAATTTAACCAACTAAAAACAATACACAAAACATAATGAGCAATATTGTATAGCGATGGTGTTTGACCACTTTGTTAATTAGTGATCATCAAGCCACAAAAACTACTGATGCTCAGAATAGTTCCATACCCTATGTAGCCAATAAGTTAAAACCAATTTCGCCTCGCTTATAATTACCTTTAAAAAGTCGGTTATTATACTCGGCGAAGATGTACCAAACCAAAGTAAAACAATAGCCACAAGTATAAAAAAACCCAATGATGGTGGGATCAATATAACCATTAATGGTAGCATTAAGACACCTAGCGTGCGGCGAATTAGGTTGTTCTTAATTTTACTTATCATTCCTAGCGGAAATATAAATACGTTATCATCGATTCTTTTAGATTTCACCAAACTACTATTACTCCTATTTTTTCATAGTGCTATGTTTGTCAATTTCAGTCCTTGGTCTATCCCAAAGTTGAGTCTTCCATAAAGGTTGATATTTAATTATTGGATGAGCTACAGCTCTAATAATAACATAACAACAAACAAATGCAGCTTGTATTAAATTAAATACCAAAGTGAAAGCCATAGTAAGGGGGGCTAACACCAAACACGCAGTACGTCTCACTATATTGTTTTTAATCGAGCCTATGTACATCGGTCGAATATGATACCCGCCATCTTCACCTTTAAATATAACTAGCATAACTAAACTCATCTCTATGTTGCGAATTTGAATAACTCATTATTGCACACAACCCTGATTACTTAAAATGTTTTTATCATTGTTTCTTTTGATCTTTTTTGATCCTTAGGATCAAAACAAAAACACTTGAAAGTGCCAAATAAATTGAAACGCAACAACAACCCTGTATAATGATTTTAAATAAATATACAAAGGTGTTTACTACATGAGTCTTTTAGAAAAAGAAAGCGGTACAATTACAATGACCAGCCCAGGTTATGCTAAGTTAACTAAAATCTTTCGCGATAAATACAATATTTATCTCGAAAGTTGTTTATTTAAAGCTGAAACGTTGTACTTTGAATTGAAAGCCATCAAAGGCTCTGGCTCTGCTGAACGAAAAGCTGAACACTTTGACGCCTGGTTATCGAAAGTAGATATTGATGAGTTTAATCTTGAGTCTATTAAAAAAGAGCTTTTTCGCGGTAAAAATGGTGGCCTAGCCAAGCCTAGAAAATCAATAATTAAACGACTTTCGTCTCGCGATACTCAATTTGAAATTGCGATAACAAGCGATGCTGAGGGTGACACAGATCCCTCGGTAGTAGCGTGGGGTCCTCGTGGGCAAAAAGCCCTCAAAGACAGTAGGGAAGCCTTTCTGAACTGCCTTAGATAGCACGTTATGCGCACTGAGATACTTACTCTAAAGTAGTGTCTCTTTTTTGAACCTAATTCACATAGGTATTTATATGAAAACTTGTAATGGTGTGGATTTTTCTGAGTGTAAAATTTCAGAAAAAATGAAATTCAGAGTCTCTGGATATAATAACAAAGAAATTCAAGTTAGTGACTTTGTTGTAGTCTGCAATTCTACCTATCGCTTATTAATTGAAATTAACAAAGCAAATTACGTATTAATAGTAAAATTCAATAGCGGTGACGAAACGAGCTTTAGTTGCGATTTTGTTAGCATGGTTAGTTCCACCGGTGAAAACGTAACTCATCAAGAGTTTAACGCATTGCTTAATTGTCGAAAGCACACGCGAGAGTACATGATTTCAATTAGTCATTACGTTAATGGTTTTCTTGTTCATATGAATGAAGATAAAGTACTCGGTCAAACTGTCTTTGAATATGAAGAGTGTCAAAATGGCTCGAATATAATCCTTCTATTCAGTGAGGATAATAAAAACATTAGTGCCGCTATTGAGGTGGTAGCTAGTTGCAATCAAAACACTGCCAATATAGATGAGGTAAATATACTTTAGTCAACACACTGGCTCGGGCGAGCAACAAGATTAGTTGTTTGCCTTTTGTTTTATTACCACCAATTATTACAAAATAAACCAGCTTTAATATCGACGCTCAATTATTTACACTAAACACAGCGACTTAATAATGACCCATTAATTATTTTTCTTTACCTTTGCTATATTTCAATGCTATCATTTAACCTCAATAAATAACCACACCGAGGAAATTATGAGAACATTGTCAAAATCTGATCTTATGCCATTAATTAACGCGAACAGCTTCACTTTAAGCGAGTCTATTTTAGTTAATAATTTCAGGGACACGAGTAAGCTCAATGTTTACAGAGCAACTATAATTACCAACCCTAAAGGTATCAACCTGACTTCCCCTATCGATGTGTTCTTTATATTTAAACCAATCGGCATAGACGAAAGCGATTGCAAAGACCTTATTTTAATGAAAAATATTGGTACTTCATCTAAAACACTCGCAACGTTTACAAAGAATGAATTTTTAACCGCGATTAAATCAACTCAGGCAGGGCTATAAAATGCCAGAACAACTAAACATTATCATAAAAAAAATTGACTCCGTTTTACATAACCAGCCTTATGCCAATACATCTTGGTCTACAATGCTTGCTACTGCAATTATCAATAAAGACAAAGTAAAGTTATCTGACATACTTTCGTGTGGCGCTGGTTTCAACGACAATTCAAAAAGAGCATTTTGTGAAGTATTAGGCGTTGATGTTAAGCTAACAAAAAATGGGATAGATGCTTATATTGCTACTCATTGCGGAATAACCAACGAGCAACTTATTCTTGAACGAGAAATTTCAAATGCCCTTCATCGAAAAGATGAAGCAAGCGAGCACCTAATCACAACATTTCTCAATGGGGATGAGCTGGTGGCGTGGGTGGATGATTTAATTGAACGTGGTTTTAACGTTATTACATCATCAAACCGCAAGTATTTTCTAACAAAAGAAGATCGTGGTTTTGATTTACTAAAACCAGAAATCCGCAAGTATGCTGAGTCATCTATTTCAGTAATTAATTTTAAAAACAAATTAAACACACTAAGTGACTAAGCTTAGGTATCTCGTTGCGACTTTAATCAAAAGTCGCTAAGCTAACCATCTTTTCAAACCAGGTTTAAGCCTGGTTTTGTTTATGAAATTCTTTATTGTTGTAACTAATAACGTTCTTTAGTACAATTCAAACTCATCCAAATAACCACGCAGGATTTTTACATGACTAACATTAATGATGAACTAAGCGAATTGCGAAAAAACGAAGAGTTTAACCTACTACTAGAAGCTGAATTATTAGCCATAAATTACTTTGGCCTTTGTGATACTTACCAACCAGCCGAAGAGTTTGACTCTTGGTATCTAGTTGTCGAAGAAGGTTTCCGCAACGATCATGACGACTTCGTATTAACACCGGTGCAATTAGACGCATTTAAAGCAATTGAAAACAACCTAACAGCACAGATGAACGAAAATCACGCCTTTCGTAATGATCTTTTTGAGCTAGAAAAGCTAATGCGCACTCACCCTATGGCAGATCTAATCCGCATTACACAGCGCGTAGAAGAAAAACTAAATATTGAAGGGGTTAATGGTTGGGCTTCTACTCATTCCGGCTTTGACAGTGGCTTGCTAGTGGATTTAGGTTTCAATAATGACTTTATTGGCGATGTAGTAAAAAGCATATCTGCGCTTCACAGTGTTGTATATGAATTCGTATCATCTGCCGAAAGCAAGGCTCGTGTTGCGATGATTTGCATCAAGAACAGCGAAGTGGCTGCACCTATGGATGATGAGTACGTAAATAATCAATTTTTAGATGGCGATAAGCGTCTGGCTCTTATGCTTGAGCGAGTCGAAAACTGGAAAGTCCTAAGTGCATCAATAGACTAAAATACCAATTCAAAACAAAGCCCAAGTTAATACTTGGGTTTTTATTATCTAAAACCCACAACAATTATTCTTTATTGTTGTAACTCACCGTGTTCTTTAGTATAATTCCCACTCAACCACAAACACGCAGGAATTTGAATATGACTTTTTTAAACTTATCGAATAACGAAGTTTTGTTGTGCTCGGAAGCTTTAAAGAACAACACAGCTAAAGTTGAAATATCACCTATTGCTAACTCAACTGAGTCAGAATTAATAATTAACAACTTAAGTGTTGATACAAGCGACTCTATAGAGTCACACATGGCTTCTTTAGAGTATTTAAGATGCTATGAGCCACCTGAAAACTCAAGCTCAAACAACGAATTTCATTGGCAAAAAAGCAAGAGAAACTAAAAACAAAAAAAGCTTAGTTAATTAACTAAGCTTTTTTTTGCCACCAGCACACCTGGCTTTTCTTTATTTTGGGGATAACTTAACTAATCTGTGAACCCACGCCAATGCACCCAAGAAATAAATTGCTAAAGATGCAATAATTAAGTACACGCCAAGCTCTTCAAATTCAGACTCACTTATTAAATCAGTGGTTCCTACAAGTAAAAAGCTAACTAACATTAGCGACGCTAGACCAAATAACAACCATGACAAACGCATTCTCACTTCCTTATAATCAAGCCAACTTAGCTTCTACGCACGACTCTACTATAGCGTTGTGCAAATTTCTACCAGCTTGGCATGTATATAGCGTCATGACTGGCGAACAAATTACTATTTGCATCATCACTTTTCCTCAAAATCACTCCCCATTCAGTAATTTTAAGTTCCTCTCAAAAATACTGCTAAATTCACCCAAAACAAACAACATCGCAAATGAATAGATAACCGTCATAAAACTTACATCATTAACAACTAAATACCCTATTTTCCCCCAGACTCCCGTTGTGTAATCAAATGCCACTTCAGGTATAAAATAAAGGGCGGCAAGTGCAAACATACCAAAGAGCATTAACGATGATACTCTCCCCACCTTCATAACGCGCAACGTATACTTGTTCCATTCAAGAATAGCATCCGAAGTTAACTCCTTTTTACTTCCATTAACTTGTATCCAAATTGATAAATAACCAATAGTTAAGGCTAACCAAACTAAAAAAATAACTATAAAAAACGTTGATACATGAGCAATGTTAATTTGATGCTCAGCCTTTAGGTATAACGCAAAAACTAAAACTAACAAAACACTTGCGATTAGGCATTTAAAAAGACCACCAATGTCAAAAGATTTATTAATAACCATCATTACTCTACTCCAAAACCAAAAAAAAGATTGTTACTCAGCAACGTTCTGAGCTTATATCTTTATAAAATCACCTTCTGATAACATCATATTTAACTCAATCAACGTCGCCTGGCTCATTTTATTTGTTTTTAAAGTATGGTGCTCACACATTAAAACCGGCGAATCAGCCAACGCATTAATCGCAACATCTATATCTATATTTATATTTTCACCCAAAATACAAATTACCCCTATAAGTTTACATCACTGGTTTTATTGTATTAAATTAATACAGGTAGGTCAAATTATTTTATTTATATTGCATTTAAACCAATTAACCATTAAGATCTCATTCTTACTTTATTATATAAACATATAACCACGCAGGAAAAAATATGACTCAGCCAAATACAAATAAATTATCTCACTTTCTAAAAGAAGAAACAGCCCTGGTCCTAGCATCAACAGGAGCTTTCTTTGCGCACAGTGAAGAGCAACTTAAAGCACTATCCAAGCCTGGTGTTGCTTACGTTGATTTGGGCGCTGCGCTCGTATCGCCTAAAGACAAAGCTGAAAAAGTTATTGAAGCTTTTGATGGTATTCGTGGTCGCGCCATGCTCCGTGATATTGAAACTAACGGTCTTGATACTATCATTCGTCGCGAACAAGAATACTTTAATAGCGAACCTGATATGGAACAGTGGGAGCTAGATAGCCTACTGAACGAATACGCATTAATAGCAACACCATCTAAATAGTGGTGTTGTTTACTTTTTAAATTTAATTTTGTCATATTTCAATTAATCATTGCCTATTGTAACTAGGATGTTATCATAACCACTTGTTAGATTAATTAAACAACAATTAAATTACTCACCACAAGGTCTAAACGTTATGCTAAACATTACTGGTTTTAAAAACTTATCTTTGCTGAGAATGAAAGAGTTCCGCAAACTTATTTCTATAAAAAGTTTAATAACTTTCTCTACATTATCATTAGTGTGTTTTTTACTTTCACTAATAACACTATTCTTTAGCACACCATTACTATCAGGTCATACGGTAGCCCAGGCGTCACTACCAGCTATTAGTTTGCTTCTAGGTGTAATCATGCTAAAAGCTATTGAATCGCGCTTATATGTAGCTATGGTCTCTTTAAAAGAGAATGACTTTATTCGCGGAAAAACTAGCACGCTGACATTCAATTAGTTAATTAATTACTCATTCTAAAAACCCGATAACTCGGGTTTTTTTATGCCTAAAAAACGGCAGCTATCTGGCTAAAACAAAAGCAAAACAAACTACCTCAATTTAAACCTCAAGATTCAATCGTTTAACTCAAGAAAAAACAACAAACAGCTTGACTAAAAAGCATGTTACCTATACTATCAAATGACTGGTAGAGAGTGATAAGCACTTTGTTTGTTTATCGCCAGCCAGCTAGCTAATTAAGCTAACCGCTTGTGTACGGCAAATAGCCGGATGGTGAATTAATAATATTTAAACTAGTTCCACTTAAATGTTCGAATACAAATCATTGCAACCTAAATTACGTTGCGGTGTTAACACACAAGCCACCATTTGCAACTCAAATAGGAAAATACAATGACTACGTTATCTAAAAAACTAAATACTCAAATCGTTAAAGCTCACATCCCAAGCGTTCAAGCTGCTATTAAAGATCTATTAAAAGTAGATGCTGGAAAGCAAGCCGCTTACCATATATTTGCCGTCAGTAACTTCCTTAAAAATGATCAGCAACTAAAAGGTATTCTCAAAAAATCAACTTACGAAGTCACTACTAATCTAGGTACATCTGAAAACCCATGTACCATATCTCACATTGTTGGTGATTTTGAGTTTGATTACGAGGGCAAGCAAGCATCCGAAATGTTTTTGCGTAACTGTGAATTAAAAGCAGAGTGGAACATCTTAAAAGATGGTGAGTTACTTAACGTTGATAATTCATATCTTTACACAATCAGAACAATGCCAAGACCTAAAAAAGGACTAACTCTTACAGTGTCTGTACAGGGTAATAGATTTAGTGATTTATCAGACTCCCTTGAGTTTATTAAACAAAAAGTCGATGATGAATCGCCTGGCTGGGAAGATCAAAAAAACAGATATTCATTTGAAATTTTCGGTGATGAATACGATGATTTGTATGACGTGAAATTATCTAATGAAGGGGATGAATTTATTCTTCTCGATTCCAACCGTGTCTTCGATCGTGCGAGTACGATAGAACACATTACCTCTACTTTAGAAAACGAAGAACTGAAAAATACAGAACATTGTAATTGTTTGGTTTGTGGCGAAAAAACTGATATAGAAGAAGCCCTGACTAATGATGATGATTCATTCTTTGCTATTTCAACAGAAACTAGCGAGATTGTAAGTGGCGACATCTACGCTGTCTTAGGAGCGATACAGGAAGAAAGCTCACTATTCACACTTTATAAAGTAATCGAAATAAACTAAACACCCAAAGTAACCAAGGTATTGTTTCTTGTTGCATTTAAGTCGATAACATGAAATAATACCTACTCATTAAAGCCGCACATAGAGAATATTATGCTCTCAGAACACAAAGTTAATACAATCAACGTCTCGTTCCTACGTAATAATGATTCTAACGAAAAAATCATCGTTACGTCGTCGGGCAATTTAAGTGATGAAAACTCTAAATTAAATTTAGCTTTTGAATGTGATTATTTAGTTGGTTGCATCCACTGGACTCTTGATAGACTCGAAGCACTAGCACTCTCATCACACCTTAGCGCTGGGCAAGAATCACTTTCTAAACACCCTAAAGTTACCTTTAAAGAAATCAAAATATTCGCTAATGGTGATGATGGCGATCATCTTATCATTAGGCGTGAAACTGATGGCGAACCATACTGTGAAGGAATAGCTTTATTATCATGCAATTTTGAGCATGAGCTTTTTGGATTTATGCTCTATAGCGATCAACTAAGCGAGCTAATCAAAACTCTTAATACATTTTATTATCTAGGCAATAAAAAGACGCAATTAGCGAAAGAAGCCTTATCTAACCATTTAGGGTTTTCAATCGAAAGTGAAGAATATAAAAACATTGTATTTCTTGATTCTAAATCTGAAATTTTCCGCTTTAGAATAAGAAGCCAAGTTTACGTGGTTGCCGATATTAATTGCGACATCCCCTCGGAATCAAATGTTTATGTAAAAGGTGAAACCTTTTCAGTTTCTCGCAAACAAATGGTTAGAGTTAAATCTATAAGAGGATTATGCTCAGGAGAACTCACGCCTTTAGTTGGTCGTATCTTAGAATTCTCAGGCAATGCCTATAATGGTTTTTACTTAATAAATGGGGAAAAAAGAAGCAGCACAATGCTCTTTAATTACGAAAAAATAAATATGTAAGTAACTCAACTGGAGTCTCGTTTCTAAATAATACAAGCTGGCTAAAAAACCTAACTTTAAGTTAGGTTTTTCGTTCCTGCATTTACAAAAAAAGACCTACACCTGCAAAACACCCTATAAAACAAACTAAAATCAGTAAAATAGAATCACGTCATTGACTATCTTTATCATATCGCTGTATAATTACCGAAACGACTTAAAACAAAACACCACAATATTTAAAGGTAATTTATGGAAACCCAAGATTTTAATGGCAAACAGCACGTATTTTTTAGCACAAGCATTCTTAAAAACAAAAAAAGTAACAGCGGGGCTTTTTTTAACATTGATACACTAGAGCATCTTTATTGCTTGGTGATGAAAAACCTTCGAGAATCTGAGTCATCTAACGCACCTAAAGAAACCATCAACGAGCTTAACAAAAAAAGACGCACGTTACTTTTGCAGATCCGACGCGCTCAAAAACTTTTTTGTAATGGGCGACGTTTACCATTAGGTGTATCTAGTATGCCACTCAATAAGCGCAAAGCTAAAATTGGTCACTACACCATATTAGGCTAGTGTTTTATTTTTATTTTTATGAGCTAGGTTCGCCTGGCTTTTTTACACCGTAATTGTAAAATTACAGCACCTTAGAAACATGAGACAACCAGTATGAATGCCATTGAAATGTATGTATCCGTCGGATTTTTATTTATTGTTTTCGCAATATTACCAGTAGTTATCGGTTACTTCGATAGAGCCAGGACGAAGAAGTTGATCAATAAAATTAAGCGCGACGACATAACAAAAAAAATAAACTCACTTTCTGATTGAGTTTTAATTCCTCTGAATTAGGATCAGGCTTAATCACATCTAAACCTGGTCCTAATTGTCGTTCTAATCAAAACTCACCTCTACAACTCCAAATCAAGCCAATTAATCAGTAGCAAAAAACAAACAAGTAACGTAAGGTTTAAGCCTTTACAATATCTATATGGTGATCATATGAGTAATCGATACTTTGTTTGTATTAATGGGATAATTTGGACTATTTTCCCTGATGGCCGCAGTAATTTTAATGAAGATTTTAAAATCGAAGATGACAATTTGTTTGTACTCGGTGAATCCTGCGGGGCATCGCGCCTAATCATTGATGAGTATAGTTTGTGGAACTCTTTAGTTGAGCTGGCAAGGGAAATTGAAGGGGTTTAATTTGGGGTGGTGGTGGCTTGTCGCTAAATGTAACAAACCACCCTCATTTTAGAATATTTCTTTAAGTGTTAATCCTTCAAACAGCGCCTTTATAATTTTATTTATATCATCGCGCGCGTCTTGACTGATGATTGACTCCGATTCTCTTTCAAATTCAGAAAAAACATCTTCACAAACTTCAGTTCCACCGTGAATATTCGCATTCCCAAACCCATCAAAAAACAGAGGGATGACTCTATCGCTTGCGATTTCATCAACCAAAATAGTCCACTCACCATCTGTTGTGGTGACGTTCAGGCTATTATCCATACCATCAAAGCTCTTACTTAAAACAGTTTTTAAACCAAGTGCATTTTTAGTTTCAGTTTTCATTTTTAATTCCTGTGATGTGGTTTCTGTATATGATTATATCAAACCTACGATTTATTTCAATAAAATCACTGATTCTAGTGCAATAAATTAACCAACCCCAGAGTTTCAAACATAGCAAGACCAGGCGGTCGCCAATCTTGCTTGTTGTGACACACAAAAACCATACTATATGCAACGTATAAAGCACCCAAAAGGCGAGACACTATGGGACTCACCTTAATAGTCTTGGTTCTAATTATTTATCTCAACGAGACAATGCGCCACTTCTTATGTAACAGCCAAAGTTACAACCACCATTCGCAAGCTTGCAAACTATTTTGAATTTGTTTTCATCCGTACAAATCATATTGTCACCAACTTTACGTTCGCGGCAATTAAAGTTATCAAAATCTTCAACAACTTCAAGATCAACTACGATTTGCTTTTCAATATCAATGGTTGCTATACCCAAGCTCAAACTTTCGTATTTATCAAGAAGATCACCTTCTAATGGCAAGAAAGGGGTGCGCAAGTGGAATTCTTCAAAGAAAAATCCTTTCATATCTTCAATTGCAACTAA
>Ga0055584_100004089_pt1 | contig 14301 bp, 7 predicted proteins | sample OSDHelmetaG_FD_58716 | JGI IMG/M metagenome (GOLD analysis project Ga0055584, IMG submission 58716) | Pelagic marine sediment microbial communities from the LTER site Helgoland, North Sea, for post-phytoplankton bloom and carbon turnover... | ecosystem: Environmental > Aquatic > Marine >... | reverse complement strand
CCCCTGAGCAAAACCTACTGGAAACAACTAGAATTTATTTCATCTGTATTGGCAAAAGACATTAATGATGTATTGCCCAGTACCAATCCTTTAGGTAATTTTGATCTACCAGGTCTCAATAATACTGATGTTATTGTCCAGTTTATTGAATCCTATGGGGCCACGGCATATGACACACCATTCATTGCCGAAAAAATTTCTGACAGCAAAAACATGTTTACTTCTGCCATAGAATCTACGGGTCGTCGTGTGGTATCCGGGTTTATTGAATCACCTACCTTTGGGGGCAATTCCTGGCTATCACATTCTAGTTTTATGACAGGTCTGGATATCCGCCACCTATCTACTTATGAGCTGTTAGTTACCCAGGACCGCCCTACTCTCGCAGACCGTTTTAGAACTAACGGTTACCGACCAGTTGCCTTGATGCCAGGACTACGTACCGAATGGCCCGAAGGTAGTTTTTATGGTTTTGATATCATTTATGGTGAACAGGAACTCAATTACCAGGGGCCTGACTTTGGCTGGTGGCGCATACCAGATCAGTTTTCGCTAGCGCGAATTTTTAATCTGGAAATTAATAAACCCATCAGAAAACCACTATTTGTTTTTTTTACCACCATCACACCGCATATGCCATTCAGGCCAACTCCACCGTATCAACCAGATTGGCAAAGGTTAGTATCCGAAAATCCATTTAATGAATCAGACGTTAATTCTGCTTTGGCACTACGACCGGAATGGACCAATCTACAACCAGCCTATGCAGATACTCTGTCATATACATTTGAATATCTAGCCGGGTATCTTCGATCGCAACCAGAACAAAAATTCACATGGATCATACTGGGTGACCATCAACCGCCTGCTAGTGTCAGCGGCATAGATGTTAGATGGGACGTGCCGGTTCATATCATCAGTGACAATAATGTCATTATTGATAGATTAATAAACAAAGGATTCGTAGAGGGAGTATCTCCAGCAATAAAACCTGTAGATACTATGCATCAACTACCTGTCACCTTACTTGATGTGTTTTCCGGCGCATGAATAAAGTTCATAAATTTCAAAGCATAATCATTATTGCCTTGTCTGCAATAATAACTCTTTGTATATGGGCAGCTTATAACCGCCCTATTACCGAACCAGCATGGCCTGCCTCAATCAAGGGTATGGCGTTTTCCCCTTACCAGGTAAACCAGGATGCCATATCTGGAACCTTACCTACATTGGAACAAATCGATAGTGATCTGGCACTATTATCCGGGCAGACCCACGCGATCAGAACATATACCACTGAAGCGGTATTTAACGAAATTCCTGCACTTGCACAAAAACATCAACTGGACGTAACGATAGGTGCATGGATATCTCAAAATCTTATGCTTAATCAAGATGAGATAACTCGCGCAGTGGCCTTATCAGAGCTTCCAAACGTTACCAATATATTAATTGGCAATGAAGTCCTGTTACGTAATGAGCTTCCGTTATTTAAACTCATTGATTACATCGATGACGCCAAAGCAAGGATAAAAAAACCAGTTAGTACTGCAGAGACCTGGAGTATCTGGATGCAATATCCAGAACTTGCCGATCACGTTGATTTCATTGCTGTACACATTCTCCCATACTGGGAAGGCATCGATATTGCAGTCGCCATCAGTTTTACTGCGGATCGCTTGACGCAATTAAAGCAACGGTTTCCCGACAAACCCATCGTGATTGCTGAAGTAGGCTGGCCAAGTGAAGGGCGTACCCGTAATGATGCGGTGGCATCTCGAGCAAATCAGGCAACTTTCCTACGACGTTTTTTGACATTGGCAGAGGAAGAAAACTATAACTATTTTATTATGGAAGCCTTTGACCAACCCTGGAAACATAAAATTGAAGGTGCCGTCGGTGCCTACTGGGGTGTATATGACGTCCAACGTCTATCCAAGTTTCCCCAGACTGGATCTATCATAAAAATACCCAACTGGTTGCACCTTGCGTCTATCTCAATTGTTTTTGGCGCCCTGTTTGCAGGCTTGTTTGCCTTGTATAGTTATAACACTACCAGTACTGGCAAAATGATAATGGGCAGTATCATCTTTACACTCATGTCCCTGGTGATATGGCTAATTAATGACTACCTCACACCTTATTTATCATTCACCGGCATAGTCACCGGTATAGTGCTATTAATTTTAATGTTGGCTATAGTCATGCTGCTATTGTGTGAGACCCATGAGTGGATAGAGGCATATTGGTGTCACCACAGGCGTCGACCTCCTCCGGAGATAGCGGATAACAAAGATTATCTACCCAAAGTATCCATCCATGTCCCTATCTACAATGAACCCCCCGGCATGGTCATACAAACATTGAATGCATTGGCAAATCTTAACTATCCTGACTTCGAAGTTATCATTGTAGATAACAACACCAAGGATAAAAATATCTGGGAGCCAGTATCATTACATTGTAAGAAGCTCGGAGAAAGGTTTCATTTTCATCATGTCGATCCCCTTTCAGGGTATAAGGCCGGCGCACTTAACTTTGCACTTAAACATACCAGCAAAAATGCGAAAGTCATTGCTATCATAGACAGTGATTACACTGTAGAGCAAAACTGGTTAAATGAATTGATACCTGCCTTTGCTGCCCAGAACATTGCTATCGTACAGGCACCTCAGGACTACCGTGATGGAAATCTAAATGCGTTCAAGAGCATGTGCTATGCCGAATACAAAGGTTTCTTTGAAATTGGCATGGTCACCCGCAATGACAGAAATGCCATCATCCAGCATGGCACCATGACGCTGGTGAGAAAAGATATCCTCGAAGAAGCAGGAAATTGGGCACAATGGTGTATTACCGAAGATACAGAACTGGGCTTACGCATTTTTGAAAACGGTTATGAAGCAGGCTATACATCAAAAAGCTATGGCCGTGGCCTAATCCCCGATACCTTTTTGGATTTTAAGAAACAACGTTATCGCTGGGCTTATGGAGCAGTTCAAATTATCAAAAATCATATTAAACCATTGCTAGTCCCTGGTAATAGTCGATTAACTCTTGGCCAACGCTATCATTTTATCGCGGGATGGTTACCCTGGTTTGCACAAAGCATTAACCTGGTATTTAGTATAGTGGCCATTGCCTGGTCGGTAGGCATGATGTATGCACCCCAAACGTTTGAAGTACCTCACGAAGCATTCTCTATATTCCCTGTCCTGTTTTTTGGTTTTAACCTTTTAAAATTATTTCACCTTTACCGATATAAATTAAAGGTATCAACGGGACTAACCATTGCCGCAGCAATTGCCAGCCTGTCACTGTCCTATACCATAGGCAAGGCGATGATATATGGGATATTCACCAACAATCAGCCATTTATTCGGACGCCCAAACTGGCCAAACCTCACGCAATTTCGACAGCTGTAAAATCCTCATCTGAGGAGCTTTTGTTTTTCATTACATTTATAATTGCGATTTTTTCTTTAATGTCGCTCCCAAGGACTAACAGCCCGGATTTTACTTTGTGGTTAAGTTTACTGACTATACAAAGCATTCCCTACGGCGCCGCATTTATAACCTCATTGATCAGCGCAACACAAATGCCAGCATGGGTGTTTAACTCTGGCGCAAGCAAAAAGACACATTACAACCCTGAAACAAATGAACGATAAAATTATATCCAGTAAAAAGTTAAAAATAATAATAATAATAGACAGGATTAACAAGATTAATATGATATTACCTATTACATTATGAAATTTGTGTGCCCCATTATATAAATATATTTTACATAGACCCCATAAAATATTTATTATTAATAATATGAGAAATGCATTTAAATCCAGGATTGTTGTTGAACTATTTTTTCACATCCTGTAAATCTTGTTAATCCTGTCCAAAAGGAATAATAAATGACTACCCGTAAAGAAACTAAAGAAGATCAAAACGGCAAAATAATATATTCATTACACGCTGGCTATGAAACCGATGGCGATTACACGGATGCATTTCTGGCACGTCCTGCCGACGGTGAAAATTTACCCGGCATGATTTTACTCTCTGGCATGGGCGGACTCACCATGACCCAGCGAGAAATAACCCGACGTTATGCCCGGGCCGGTTTTGTTTCCTTGTCACCGGATATCATGGGTGCAGATATGCCACCGGGTCGTGCAGATCGGCTAAAAGCAAAAAACTCACTGGATGTAAATGACGTTACACGACGTATTATCGGTGGGGCTGCCTTCTTACGCACCCTCCCCTGGGTTGGTGAAAAGGCTAAGATTGGTATTATGGGATTTTGCCTTGGCGGGGGATTAGCCTTACTTGGTGCCGCACGCAGTGATCAATTCTCCGCAGGCGTTATCTATCATCAAAGCCTGTTTCCCGATGTAAGGGAACTCGAAAATATACATTGCAAACTCCAATGTCACTATGGGACCGATGACCATTCAACCCCAAAAGATGAAGTCGATGCCTTTACTCAAGCACTGGATACAATGGATAAAGAATATGAGTGTCTATGGTATGAGAACATGGGTCACAGCTTTGCCCAGGTGGCACCAGATGCAGACCTGCCAGCTGAACGCAAGGCCGCTTCAGATCTTTCCTACGATAAAAGTTTTGAGTTCCTTAAACGAGAATTAGCTTAAGAGTTAATAGGTATAATCTCTTACAACCACTCCGGATTCTTCCAAAGGTATAGCCCCAAGATCCATTAATAGTTTGAATGTACTAGGACTGGAACGTCTGGGCCGAGTGTCAAAATAACTCCCTAAACCGGCAACAATGATATGTCTGGAAATACTGACAGGATTCTGACCAAAGTTATCCTTAGCATTGATATCAGCACCATTTTCTACTAAATATTCAATAATGTTGTCGGCATTAATAAAACAGGATGCATGCAATGCAGTCATGCCATATTCATTGGTCGCATTGATATCTGCCCCTAGTTCTATAGCAACTTTGACGGTTTCCAGGGCCTCATCCTGAAATTCCTTGGAAAGAGATATCCAGTTGTCCGTTACACGGTCCATACCGGCAGCAGCCATTAGCGGGGTAGTTCCTGCAATGTAATTCACTCGTCTACCACTACCGCCTAGATAATAGACAGACTCTCCACTTGGTCGGTGAATATCACCACCACGTTCCACCAATAATTTAAGTGCCGGAGCATTTCTGTTTTTTGCTGCCATGTAAACAGGTGTCACACCTGCTGGCATAGTATCTCCCCTTATCCCAGTCTCGACGATACGTGTTGGGGATTTTAAAAACGGTAGATCAGGAACAGCATGATATTCATGATCAGATTTTGCATTTAATATCACTGCATTGGGGTCTGCACCCTTATCCAGCAGGCTTTTAACAGATTCAATCATGCTTCTACGCATGGCGGCATAATGTAAAGGTGTATATCCCCTATAGTCCCGCTCCTGAGGATTCGCCCCCTGAGCAAGTAAGAATCGGCTTAATTCATCATGTCCTCCGGCGGTAGCCAGTAATAATGGCGACATTTCATCTTTGGACATGGCATTGATTTCAGCATCCATGGAAACCAGTTTTTTGGTTGCCGCCAAGCTGCCGTTGAGGCTGGCAAAATGCAATGGAGACAAGCCCGAATGGGTTTTTTCATGCACACTCGCACCACTTTCAATCAAGGCTTCTGCAATATCTTCATGACCTTCGGCAACGGCCCACATTAATGCGGTCTGTCCTGCTTCAGATTCTTTCGCGTGAACATTGGCATTTGATGCGAGTAATGCTTCCACGATATCAATATTGCCAATATCAGAAGCTGTCATCAAAGGTGTCTCACCACTATTGATAGGTGTGTTTGGGTCTGTTCCTGCCGCCAATAACATTTTGGCTTTAACTGTATTACCATTTTTAACTGCAACCCATAGCGCTGTCGCGCCACTTTCATCGATCAAATTTACATCTGCACCATTATTAATTAATAATTCTACAATTTCCGTACTATCTCTGTGCACTGCCCAATGTAATGCGGTGGTCCCATCTGGAGATTGCTGATTTACATTGATATCGTCTTTTAGTAACTGCTGGACTTTGTCTTCATCGTTATTTTTAACGGCATCAATTAATCTTAAATCATCTCCATTTACTGCAGAGACATAAATTAACAGTATTAAAATACCGGCCAGATAATTTCTCATTTGAATTCCCCAATCAAATCTACAGTAAAAATAATAATGCTTATCCCAAAAGGTCCAGGTGTCCGTTGCTATCGCCAAAGGTATCATTCGGTATGTTTAAAACATCCATCATTCTTAGATACAGATTGGCCAGTGGTGTCTTTTTAGGAAACTGAATATGCCTGTTGCCTGGAATGCGCGAGTCTCTGCTGATTAGAACAATAGGCAGGTCCAGGGGTTCATGCATATTGGCGTCACCTAGACCACCACCATAAGTAAGTAAACTATGATCCAGTAAGGAGCCATCACCATCAGGAGTATCCTGTAAGCGTTCCAGAAAGTAGTTAAACAGACTGGTGTGATAGACATTTATCATTCCTGCTTTTTCAATCTTCTCTACATCACCCTGGTGATGTGTGAGAGGATGATATGGATCAGGCACACCAATTTCCGGATAGGCCATGGTGCTCATTTCTCTTCCCATCATATAAGTCCCAACTCTTGTCAGGTCTGTTTGATATGCCAGTACCATTAGATCAAACATTAACTTTGCATGGTCATCGAAACTTTGGGGAATCCCCGCTGGTTTATCAATATCAGGTAATTCGCGCATTGATTGCGCTTCTGCCATTTGTATTCTTCTTTCCACATCACGGGTTGCATCCATATATTGTTCAATTTTTTGTCTATCGCTAGCACCCAATTCCTTCATAATGCCCGTTGCCGCATCTCCTACAAAATCCAGAAGACTTTTACGTTCTTGCAATCTGGCCAATCTATCAGACTGGCTGGTACTATCACTATCACCAAATAGGCGCTCAAACACGGCACGTGGCTGGTTTTGTATTGGCATAGGCGTTGTTTCATCACGCCAGCTAATCGTACTGTTATAGGAACAACTGTCACCATCACATGATCCCACCACGGCATCAGATTCAAGACCTAGCTCCAGTGAAGCAAGTTGAGTCTCCTTACCATAATGTCGCGCAAGAATCTGATCAACGGAGATACCTACTTTTCGGTTTTCAAGACCTTCAGCTGTTCTCACATAGGGGTGCACACAAGTAAGAAACGCAGCGGATGCTCGGGGATGTTCACCTCCCGCTTCACCCTTTACACCTTTAGCTCTCCAGTTGTCCAAACCACTGATCACCGTCATGGATTCTTTAAATGGTGCCAGGGGCTTAAGAATCTGAGTCAGTTCAAAATCTTCACCTAAGGTTTGTGGCTTCCATTTTTTGGGAATTGCGCCATTGGGGAAATAGACAAATCCAACCCGTGTCGGTGTCATCCCTGGAGAAATTTCGGCAAAAGCCGGGACCATTGCATCCAGCATGGGTAATGCCATGGATGCACCCATTCCACGCAATACTGCACGTCGGGAAATATGTTTTTTAAATATCATCATGGTCCTGCAGACCTCCTCATTTGAAAGGGTTGACTCTGAACAACTTGCATAATAACGGCTGACCAGCGGTAATCCTGTTCTGCTGATTCACGTATAATCTTTCTGACTGCACGCATATCATAATATTCCAAACCTCTACCCAGAGCATATATCAATATTCGTTCAACAAATGTTCCTATAAACTGTTCACGACCTGACCATAATGCTTCGCGTAATTGTGAAGGTCCAGTGAATTCAATGCCATTTGGTAAGACACCTGAGGCATCTATAGGTGATTTATCCAGGTTGACCTCGCGGTATGTCCCTATAGCATCAAAATTCTCCAACGCCAGTCCCAATGGATCCATTAAGGAATGGCAACTGGCACATACGGGGTTATTACGATGTTGGGCCATTCGTTCACGCATGGACATCTTCATGGACTGTGGGTCTTCTTTTAATGAAGGAATATCCGGTGGCGGTGGCGGTGGCGGTGTGCCCAGGATGTTATCCAATACCCACTTGCCTCTAAGGGTTGGAGATGTTCTTGTTGCATATGATGTCACCGTAAGTACCGCACCTTTACCCAACAAACCCCAACGTGACTCATCTGTTAGTGAAACTTTTCTGAAATGGTTTCCGTGAACATCTGGTATCCCATAATGGCGGGCCAATTGCTCATTTACAAAGCTATAATCAGATTCCAAGAAATCCAGTATGCTCTTGTCTTCTTCGATGACATGAGTGAATAATAATTCGATCTCTTTTTTAAAAGCTGATTTTAAATTGTGATTATATTCAGGAAATACCGCTGGGTCTGGTGGAGAAAGTAGATCCAGATTCCTCACATGTAACCATTGTGAAGCAAAATTCTGAATTACCGCCAGCGATTTAGGATCCTTGAGCATGCGCTGCAGTTGTTTATCCAGCACAGATTGATCACGTAATTTTCCTTCAAGCGCCAGATCAATCAATTCTTTGTCCGGAATACTACTCCATAAGAAAAAAGATAGCCGGGAAGCAAATTCAAGATCATCAATGGTATATGCAATGCCAGACTCTATACCTTCGGGGTCATTTTCAACGCGAAAAAGAAAATCTGGACTGATCAATATCCCTTGAATGACGAGTGAAATTGCTGAATCAAAATCACCCTGTTCTCTTCCTGCTTTAAATAACGTAGTTAGCCGTTGTACATCTTCATCCTTCACCAATCGTCTATAGGCCAGTGTAGCAAGATCGGTAATAATCTGATTCGCACAATTTAATTCTTCACTGACAGAATCTGGCTTACAGCTAAATATTTTCTTGCGACTTGGCGTGTCACCTACACCGGAAAAATCATACGGCCCATCAACTTCTACTAATTTAACTTTCGCGCCACCAAACTCACCATCAACCCGGTACTTTCTAATGACTTCAGCCTTCGTGGTATCTTTAAGAAAGCTTACACCGACATTTCTCATTCCGGCCTTAATGTTTACCCGTGTTTCCAGTGTCACTGCGGACTGCTCATCACCACCGACTTTAAACCTATCCAATAAAGCGTTATCCAACCTGATTTCAAGTTGCTGTGATTTGGAAAAGCCATCTACTTTGCCTGCATATATCCCAACCGGAACACTGTGTAATGTCGCACGTATCACATACTCACCATCCACGGGAAAGTAATGTTGAAACGCCGTTCCTCCACGCGATGCAAATGGAAGGCTATCATCCACCCGATCTTCCTGATCCATGTTGTCTGGTAATAGATAGGTTTTCACTTCGGTAGGCTGCTTGGGATTACCCACGGCCAGTCGACTGATGGTTTTGGCAGCCGTGATATATCGTTCCATTAATAAAGGTGAAAGAGTTAAGACATCCGCTATGTTGTCAAAACCATGACCCGAGGCTGGATCCGACGGTAAAAGTTCTTCAATATTCACTTCCAGATTGAGTACATCTCTTACCGCATTGGCATATTCCGCCCGGTTTAAGCGGTGAGGAACGGAACGACCAGGGTTCGGATTAGCGGCAGCATGCAGATCCAAACCGTTTTCAAGATGATCGACTAAAAATTTGTATTCATTCTCCTCAGGTCTGGGCATCCCAACAGGAGGCATAGATCTCGCTCTCAATCGTCTAACAACTTTTTCCCACGTAGCAGGCTGATCTTTTATTGTCCCTGAAATCGCCTGGTCTAATAATAAATTAGCTGTCTTAAGATTTTCGTTATGGCAGGTAACACAATATGTTTGAACAATTTTACTAGCACGCGAATCTATGTCTGCATGGACCTGAGCTGACAATCCTAAAATGCCCATTATTGCGATGAGTAATTTATAGTTTCTAAGCATTGACGAATTATCTACATTTTAGTTAAATTGATCCAGTCAAACTATCTCTTTGATTTGCAAGAACTTATTTATCGTATTGCCAGGCTATCTTTTGATTGCCAGGTATGCCATTCCATCTGGGCCCCGGCCTAATTTGACGAGATTGGTAACCTGGTAGCTACGCAAATCAATCACGCTAATGGATCCTGACCTGGAATTTCCAATAAACGCTCGCTGGCTGTCAGATGATATCTCCACCCCCACGGGAAACTCCCCCACCCCAACCCTCGCCAAAGTGCGTTTGGTAGAAACATCAATAATAGTCACCTCTCCTGCCTCTGCGCTACTGACCACAGCCATTCGCCCATCGGGAGATATTTCAACCCGGATAGGGAATCCTTCCACAGTGAATGTTTCAAACACTTCAAGGGATTCAGTATTGAGTATCGATACTGTGTCAGATGCCCGGTTGGTAATCCATAGTTCAGTACCGTCTGGGGTTAGTGCAATACCCTCGGTACCATTACCGGTTTCAATATGCTGGATAAGCTGATTTGAAGTCAGATCGATGACCGAAATATTGCCGCTACCAAGGTTAGATGTGTATAGCCGTTTCCCATCGGGGGAAGCAACTACCATGTGGGTAAAGCGCTGGCCAGTTTCAATCGTTTGCAAGGGTTCCCCATTGCGAGGGTCCATTTGTAACACCGCAAGATTGGCCTCCACCGTGATATATAACCACTTACCATCATGACTGGGGACAATGCCATGGGGCCGGTCAAGACGTCTTAAATTTGAACGATAGATTTCACGACGAGAATTGGTATCGATGATGGAAACAGACGGACTACCTTCATAATTTGTGACGTAAGCTCGGTTAAGTTGTGGTAAGACGGTAATTTCATGAGGACCTCGTCCTACCTCCACCTTCGATTCGACTTCCAGAGTGTCAGCATTGACAAAATAGACGGCATCTTCCACCTTATCGGCAACCAGAAGGATATTGTTACTGGATGGCGCCTCTTGCGCATAAGCACCCGCACAGGCAAGGACCAGGTAGAAGTATAAAAATCGCAACAAGCTGACGTTCATAATCAATCCACTGGATATGCACCAACACTACCTGGAGTTTTCCAGGTAGTGCAATACACTATGATTGTTAGAATCGGTTCTACTAACGTGTAGTAATAGTCGGTGCCCAGTCTGAATCCTGGTAAATGATCTCATCCCCAACCACGGTGAGGATCACCTTGTTATCCACGATCCTGTCTCTAGGCACTTCGAAGAAATTTTCATCCATCACAACAAAATCTGCCAACTTTCCAGGCTCTAATGATCCGACTATGGATTCAGCCATTAACCATTCGGCTGCACGACTGGTAAATAGTCGCATGGCAGTCGCCCGGCTGACAGCTTCTTCTGGCATGACTATGCCACCTGAACCTGGCAACTGATCATCCGTTGCAATTTTTCGGTTAATAAAGAGATCAAAATCATGGAAATAATCAGATGGGCTCGGTACTGGATGGTCCGCTTCGCCAACCACTTTTACACCTGCTTCCAGCAAGGTCTTGGTAGGTGCAAGAAACTGCAAACCTTCCGGACCATAGCGTTTAACCTGATTAACAGATACTCGAATGTCCTCCGGTTTTAATGGCACATAAAGATTATAATCAACCATCAACTCCATCACATCAGGGACCTTCCCTACCGAACCACCATGGGCAAATCCGATCCGTAGTGCGCGGATATCATCCATAGACATGCGGGCTGCTACCCTGGCCTGTTCAATCCAATCAACGTGTTTCCTGAAGGCATCACTCCCAAATGAATGCACACTAAATACCCGCCAGCCAGATTCCACTGCGGGGATCAGGGTGTCTTGCAAACGATAAGCCTCGCTATCCCAGCAAAATTCTCGTTGCTTTAACATTTCAGGTCCAGGCAGATCATCACCGAAACAGGCTACCTCACGGTTATCCCCCGCACCACCGTCGGTAATCCCCATAGGCCAAAACCAGGGATTCACTTCTGGTGAGCTCTGATGCGCCCCCAGGTTTCTGACTAATAAATTTTGTGTGGGATATAGAACCGGACTACGTAACATTTCATAGCCGTAGCCAAACCTTACCGGCAGGCGTTTTTCTTTTCGTAACAGATCATAAAATGCCGTCAATGTTCTGCCATCTTCAATACTGGACGCAATCATGGTGGTGCCACCAACAGCATATTTTTCCATGGCACCTTTAATCAATGAATTAAATAACTCACGGGGTTCCCTGGGCGGAAATACAGTCTTCTCCCAGGCACCTGAATCCTGAAAAATACCGCCTACAAATCCGCGGTCGCCGGAATTTTCCGTGAGTGACATCACATCATTAGCCGCGGTGATATAACCGGGCCAAATTTCAAGAGTCTTTGCCAATGCCAGTTTATTCAACAAAATCATGCGATGACTGCAGTGTTGTAAATGGTGTGGATAACGCTCCACCCAGGCACACCCTTCTGCAAGGTGAAATTGATAATCTTCCTCGGCCTCATGATGGGCGTTTTCACTGAACAGATCCAAAAAGGGATTCTCACCTTGAGCTATACTTTCACCCAACTGTGTTTTTCGTGCCGCATTCCCTGGAATTGAAATGGCCTGCACCTGGCTCTTTCCATCAGCAGCAACGGTAACCCTGACGGCGACACCTGGCTGTTGTACCGCACTGGGACCAGCCCCTATGCCTAAGGTTGCCGGGTTATTTGGAAGCACATTTGAAAAATCTTCCATAGTAAGAAAGTTGTTGTAGATCCCCACGGTCAATGCGCCAATGTCTGGATAATCCGTCTCTTCATTAGGCACCAGTAGGATATGCACCCACTCTCCATTGTTTGGTTTGGTTTTGTCCACGACATCTCGGATGGCATCCAGGGTTGCCTCAGAAGTTGCTTGTAACAAAACAGCAGTATGGATACCAGGTGCCCATTGATATACCGCTCTTTCATCATCATCACCGGATCTCGCAATGGTGCTTTCGGGATGAACATGGGTGTCAACAAAGCCTGGGACTACCGTTTTGCCCTGAACATCCATGACCCGAGTCCCTGGACCTGCCAATGAGAGCATTTCATCATTTGATCCCAGCGCAAATATCTTGCCATCGCGGATGGCCATGGCCTGAGTAATTGTTCCGGGATCCGCTGAGAGAATTTCGTGGTTGTCCATACTAACGATATTGCCGTTGATAACGATAGTATCGACATAGTTCACTAGACGCAGTGGTGCATTTATCATGGCTTCCTGAGAAAAAACCAATAATGAATTTAGTAGAATTGCTATAGACAACGGGTATTTGATAAAAATTGATAAGCGCATAACTCCCCCTGGATTTACCGTATTATTTTTACTAATCATACCGATATTTAACGCTTACTTCATAGTAATTACGCACGGAAACACAAACGCCTGAATATCTGAGCCAGCTTATCTACTCGTTTGTGGCATCATTTGATATACGGTTGTCATTTATTTCCCCACAAAGACGCAGAATCAGCCTATATAATGTCTCAAGATCTTGTTAACCTATCCTTAAGAAATTCAGGAGGTAGGTATGGCGCATTCACGGCTAATTAAAACTGGCATTCACAAACTCATTCTCCAAATTACATTTGCAACATATAGCGTTTTATTACTGCATCCCGCATGGGCCCAACAACCAGTGGCTTGGGGAGATGGACCCGAGTTTCATACCTTTTCTATCGTCGCTCTGGATCCACAAACAGGAGAAACCGGCGTCGCTGTAACGACACGCGTCCCTTGCGTTGGAAATGCAGTCACCTGGGTTCGCGCTGGCGTGGGGGCCGTTGCCACACAAGGCAGAACGCGATTGGAATATGGTCATGATCTACTCAATCTCCTGGAAAATGGGATAGACCCACAATCCGCCATGGACCAGGTCGTCGCCGCCGATGAGGGTAGTGAGCACCGTCAGGCCGGTGTTATAGATATGAATGGTCAAACGGCTCAGTGGACAGGGAGACAACAATACCGCGCTGTAGAACAAGGTGATTATGTCGCCATGCGTAGCGGGAAAAATTATGCCACACAGGGAAATGCGCTATTTACCACCGAAGTCGTGGACGCCGTGGCAGAGGCCTTTGAAAAGAGTGAGGGTCAAAACCGTCATTTGGCTGACCGCTTAATTGAAGCCATCTACGCTGGTCAACAACTGGGGGGAGATTTTCGACATGGGACCAATCAGTCGGCGGCTGTTTTGGTTGCTGACCCCAGAGTCGGCATGAGTTTTCGCCCTGACCAGATCACGGTGGACATTAGCGTATGTGAAAATGAACACCCCGTCCAGGAACTACGGCGTATCTATGACACAATTTCTCAAACATTGGGGTTTCGTGAAATCCGTCAATATAAAGGTAATGATATTTTACAGCTGAAAGT
>Ga0055584_100004088_pt1 | contig 14301 bp, 15 predicted proteins | sample OSDHelmetaG_FD_58716 | JGI IMG/M metagenome (GOLD analysis project Ga0055584, IMG submission 58716) | Pelagic marine sediment microbial communities from the LTER site Helgoland, North Sea, for post-phytoplankton bloom and carbon turnover... | ecosystem: Environmental > Aquatic > Marine >... | reverse complement strand
AGCTTTCATTACCTGTGCGCTGACCGGTGCCGGTGACACCACCGACAAGAGCCCGCATGTTCCGGTGACGCCCGAGCAGATTGCCAATTCAGCCATTGCTGCAGCCAAGGCCGGAGCCGCGATTGCCCATATCCATGTGCGCGATATCGCGACGGGTCAGGGCAACCGTGACCGCAACAACTTCCGCGAAGTCGTGGCGCGTATCCGCGAAAGCGACACCGACGTCATCATCAACCTGACGACCGGTATGGGCGGCGATTATGTGCCTGACCCCGATGACCCCAGCCGCGCCGCAGAGGGCAGCGACATGGCCAGCCCGGAAGACCGGGTGCTCCATATCGAGGAACTGCTGCCGGAAATCTGCAGCCTTGATATCGCAACCATGAATTTCACCCATGGTGCATTCATGAACGTGCCGTCCCATCTGCGCATCATGGCCGATCGCATCAAGGCAGCCGGCGTGAAGCCCGAGCTGGAGTGTTTTGACCTGGGCCACGTGCGCCTGGCCAACCAGCTCATCAAGGAAGGCCATCTGGAGGAACCCCCGCTGTTCCAGCTTTGCCTGGGCGTGCCATGGGGTGCTCCTGCGGACCCCGAATCGCTCCTTGCCATGCGCAACCTGCTGCCCGAGAACGCCCACTGGTCGGCCTTTGGCATCAGCCGCATGCAGATCCCCATTGCGGCACAGAGCGTGATCGGTGGCGGCAACGTGCGCGTCGGTCTGGAAGACAACCTCTATCTCGACCGCGGTGTCCTGGCGACCAACGAACAATTGGTCGAACGTGCCGTCGGCGTGGTGGAACGCCTGGGCTGCCGCATCATGAGCCCCGCCGAAACGCGCCAGCATCTGGGCCTGACCAAACAGCACTGAAGTTGCACGAACCATTGTGGACCGATGACCCATCCCATCGCACAGCAATGGTTTCACCGGCGCAGTTTCGCCAACGGCGTGACCATGTTTTGGGAACCCCATGCGCACCCCTCAACGCGCTGCAACATCTGGCACATTGCCGGGCGGGATCGCGATCTGCTGTTCGACACCGGCATGGGCGTCATGCCGCTGGCACCCCAGATCGCCAAACTGTCGGGACGGCCCGTGCTGTGTTTCGGCAGCCACAGCCATTTCGATCATGTCGGTGGTCATCACGAGTTCCCTGAACGCCTGATGCATCCTGCAGAAGCCGGCATCATGGCCGCACCCGACCGAGACAACATGATCATCGAAGGCTGGGTGCGCGCCGACACGTTCGATGCCCTGCCCCATGACGGCTTCGAGCCCGAGCGTTACACCGTGCAGGCCGCACCCATCACCCGACCTGTCGACGACGGTGATGTGATCGATCTGGGTGATCGCGTGTTCGAGGTCCTGCACCTGCCGGGCCATTCACCGGGAAGCTGCGGCGTGTTTGAGGCAGCGACCGGACTTTTCTTTTCCGGCGACATCATTCTGGATGGCAAGCTTCTCGATGACCTCTATCATTCCGTGCCTGAGGATTTCGTGGCATCGATGATGCGGCTAAAGGAACTGCCGGTCAGCACGGTGCATGCAGGCCATCACGAAAGTTTCGGGCGGGACCGCATGTGCGAGATCGCCGAGGATTACATCAGGGGACGGCGTCAGGCCGGGTGCCCTGCCGAACACGGGAGCTGACGATGACGCTTGAAGTCGCTGATACCTGGTATGCCACACAGACCATGAGTGAGGATGTCACACTAATCTGGGAAACCCATATCGACCCCGGCGTGCGTTGCAACATGTGGCACATCAGAGGCCGCGACCGTGACCTTCTGGTCGATACCGGCTTTGGTGTCGCACCTCTGCGCAAATCTGTTGCCCTGCTGACCGAAAAGGAAGTGTTGTGCGTGGCCAGCCACAGCCATTTCGACCATGTCGGTGCCCATGACGAATTCGAGCACCGCATCATGCATGGTGCGGAAGCCCACATCATGGAAGCCCCGACGCGCGCCAATACCCTGGCAGACAATTATGTCGACTGGCCCATCTTCAACGCCCTGCCCTATGCCGGGTTTGATCCCAAGACCTACAACGTGCGCCCGGCCGCACCAACGCAGCTGGTCGACGAGGGCGATTTGCTGGATCTGGGCGACCGGACCTTTCGTGTGCTGCATTTTCCCGGCCATTCGCCAGGTGGCATCGGACTTTTCGAGGACGCCACCGGGCTCTTTTTCTCCGGCGACCAGATTTATGACGGAGATCTCTTCGCCGACGGTTATGAGCGCGCGGACGAGGAATACATCGAAAGCATGGAAAAGCTGAAGGAACTGCCGGTCACCACCTGCCATGGCGGCCACTATGGCAGCGTCACCGGCGCGCGCATGGTCGAGCTTGCTGATGAATACATCGCCGGACAACGCAAGCCTGGCTGCCCCGCAGACGGCTGATCAGACGGCGTGCGTGCTGCCGTTACTGCTGTGCACATAGAGCCTGATCGCTTCATGTCGACCCGACATGAAGCGTGAATCAGTCTCTAACTCTATCAATCGGAGCAGGATTCACGTTTCAGATTGATTCGATCTAAAACGATCCTGCTCTAGAGCGATGCGCCCAGCCAGAGACTCTTCGGACCAGTCGTCATCAGCATAGAAGGGCCCGGGATTTTCCAGGAGCTCTTCGTACTTGCAGATCACCGGCGTGTCGCCGAGTGGGACGGACTGGCCATCGCGAAAGGCCCATTCGCCGCGTGCCGGTGAATCAGCGGCACGGGCATAGCTGTTGAGCAGGAACAGGCGGTCACGATCGGTCGTGTTGGGCGGCGAGCCATGCAGGGTATGGAGGGTCCACATTACAAGGTCACCGGGTTCAAGCTCCAACTGCACCATGCCGTCGGGATCAAGGCCCGCCTTGATCAGTTCATCTTCGTTGCTGCCCCCGGTCATGACCGTGGCGCCTTCGCCCAGACCCAGGTAACCCATGCGGTGGGTGCCTGGATAAACGCAGAGCGCACCGTTATCACCGCCCTGTTTGTTCAGTGCCAGGCCGGTCGTGACCCAGCCGGCATCAAGATCGCCGAAGAGTTCGGGCTTGCTGCGGAACTTGATGTCCTGATGGTAGCGGTAATAGGTGTATTTCGCGCCCGGCGGCTTCCAGTGGATCTGGTTGGCGTAATGTTTGATATCGCGGCCCAGGAGCGGTTCAAGGATTTCGAGGTAACGGGGATGGCGGCGCATCGCCTCCATGGTCTGGTCGATCCAGCAGGTCCAGTGCGCCTGCAGGCAGACCCGTTCGTGAAGCTGCGGGTCGGTATGGACTTCGAACAGCACGTTGTGATCGCGATAGGTCGTGTGGTGCCGAAGCGCTTCGACCTTCACCCGATCCAGCGCAGCGACCAGTTCGGCCACATCATCAGGCCGCAGAAAATTGCGCACGACGGCATAACCGTTCTCTCGCAACTGGGTCACGTGCTCCATGGCATCACTCTCCGTATTGCCCGTGATCAACCTTCCGCAAGGTCACCAGGAATTTCAAGACGAAAGCGCGACAGGCGCCGATAAGCACCCTGGCAGGCCTGGGCCACCGCATCCTGGTCAGCGTCGAGCGTGATGGAGGGTTTCTTCCAGGGACGGAACCCAGTCGAGGCCTCGACGCTGGCATACCAGTGTGTTGCCCAGACCCCGTCGCTGCTGCGCGGACCCGCCGGCCAGGACAGCATGGCGGGATCAAACGGCACATCGAGCGCCCCACATAGTGCGGTCAATGCGCCTTTGGGGTTTCGCAGCACATCCGAGGATTCAAGAACCGGCGGAGTCTGCCTGGTTCGCGCGACAACCTCATCGAAAAGTTCGGCCTGCAGATCATAACCCAGATCCAACGGCGTCACGGTTTCCCGCTTGTTGGCATATGAGGCCACGACCTGAACGGGATCACGAATCAGGAAGGCGTGGCGCACATCACCGAACCAGTCGCGACCGATCTGGCTCACCATGTGATGGGTCATATGTTTCTGAAACCAGATCGGAGCGCCATCCGGAGCCGGGCCAGTGATGGCCGCAGCAACCTTGCGCCAATCCCGGGGCTGGGATGCCAGAACCGCGTCATGCATGGGGTGGTTGGTATCGCTCAGCGCCAGATAGGCGGCGTAAAATGGCTCATCACTGACGGAGGTATCTGGCCGGTTTTCCCAAGCGCGCATCATGGCCGTGGAGATGTTGCGCGGCCCTGACCACATGGCAATGCGGGTGGTCACGGCGCGACGCACTCAAGATCGATCAGGGCGCGATAGAGATCCTGCAGGTGTCGAACCATGGGACCCGGTGGCGTGCCGTCGCCAATGGTGCGCCCGTCGATTTCAGAGACCGGCGTGACCCCGGCAAAGGTGCCGGTAATGAAGGCCTCATCAGCGTCATAGACTTCCGTGAGGCTGAAGTCCTTTTCCAGGGCGGCGATGCCATCATCGCGCGCGACTTTGAGAATATTGCCGCGCGTGATGCCGTGCAGACAGTAACGCCCGGTCGAGGTCCAGACTTCACCATCACGCACGATGAAGAAGTGGGTGGAGTTGCAGGTCGCAACAAAGCCGTGGGGATCAAGCATGAGCGCCTCATCGGCCCCGGCCTTGGCAGCCTGGATGCAGGCGGTGATGCAGTTCAGCTTGCTGTGGCTGTTGATCATGGGGTCCTGCACATCAGGCGGCCCACGCCGGACATGAACCGTGAAGAGCCGCACGCCACCGACCCGCTCGGACGGTGTCTTGTACTCGGGCACGATCACGATGGTTGCCCCGCCGATATTCACGCGGGGGTCCTGATAGGGCGTCATCTTCATGCCACGCGTCACCATAAGCCGCAGGTGGACCTCGTCGGTCATGGCGTTGGCGTCGATCGTGCGCTGGAGTTCAGCTGTGAGCGCTTCGGGCGTCATGCCGATATCGAGATCAATTGCCTTGGCGCCCTGATAGAGCCGCTTGAGGTGCTGATCGAGAAACGCCAGGCGCCCGTGATGCAGGCGCAGGCCTTCCCAGACGCCATCGCCCAGGATGAACCCGGAATCAAAAACACTGACCATCGCCTTGTCGCGCGGCAACAGGTCGCCGTTGACATAGATGAGCACGTCATCGTTTCGGGGGTCGGGCGTGAAGTGGTGAGTGCCTTGTTGCTGGCTTGCCAAGGTCTTGCCTTTCCGCTGCGGTCTCGTTTGTGTGAACCTGTGGCAACATAGGTCCAAACGCCAAGCAAATCACCGGAGCAAATCACCATGAGCGTTCTTGAATGTGTGCTGGATGCCAAGGCACAGGTTGGCGAGTGCCCGACATGGCACCAGGGCGAGCAACGTCTTTACTGGGTCGACGCCAAGGGCGGGCGGATCAATCGGTTCGACCCCGCAACCGGCGAAAACGAAATGCGTGATCTGGGTGTCCTGATCGGATCGTTCGGCTTCCGCAGAGATGGCGGTCTGGTCGCTGCGACCAAGCACGGCTTCTGCTATCTCGATTTCCAGACCGGTGACCTCACGGCCATCGCTGATCCGGAAGCCGACCGGCCTGAAACCACGTTCAACGACGGCCGGACAGGCCCCGGTGGTCAGTTTTTTGCCGGTTCCATGGGTGATCCCATTCTGCTCGACCGGCTCGATCACGTCCTCTACCGCCTGGATCCCGACGGCACGGTGACGCCCCTGGTGGGCGGCATGGGAACCAGCAACGGCCTTGCCTTCAGCCCCGATGGCAAGACGCTCTATCACAGCGACAGCCTGCCTGTGGTGCGCACCATCTGGGCCTGGGATCACGACCCTGCAACCGGCGCCATCGAAAACCGGCGCGTTTTTGTCGATACCCATCACCTTCCCGGCCGCCCCGACGGCGGCTGTGTCGATGCCGAAGGCTTTTACTGGTCAGCCCTGGTCGATGGCTGGCAGGTCGTGCGCTTTGACCCCGACGGCAAGCTGGAGCGTGTGCTTTCCATTCCCGTACAGAAACCCAGTATGCCCTGTTTCGGCGGCCCTGACCTCGACACGCTTTTTGTCACCTCCATCGGCAACGGCGGCACCGTGGCCATGGCTCCGGACCAACCCCTGGCCGGAGGCATCTTTGCCTGCCAGCCCGGCATGAAGGGCCTGCCGGAACCGGTGTTTGCGGATTAGCTCATTTCCGCGACGCCTTGAACTTGCCGTGATCGGTCATGACAATCGGTTTCAGCGGACTTATAGAAGGTTTGCACGTTGCTTTACGCGTTAGGTCCCTTGTTGGAATTTTCCCTCATCAAACGTCTGTCAGCCTGCCTGCTCGCGCTTCTGCTCGTCGGCATAAGTGTACCTGTTGGTGCGCATGCTGGCGTTGATACCGGGCATGCAACGATGGACATGGAAGACTGCAACGATGCCGAGGGACTCATCAGCCATGCCAGCCATTGCTGTCTGGTCCAGATTCCGTTGGGTTCCTCAGAACCGGTGCTCTCACAGTCCATTGATTACGTAGAGCAGACAATCGTCGAACCCGAAGAACGGCAGGCTGGCACACTGCCCAACCCCCTGTTTCGCCCTCCCCGATTGATCGGCTGATGCGATAGACGGCGCAGATCTGCGCCGTTGAGCCATGCAAGGTGTTCCGCCACCAAACGGTAGGACAGGCATGGTCACAATTCAGAAACATACGCTGTATGCGGCCTCATTCCTGACCGGGCGTTTTCCTTCGCCAGGGCATCGGAAGCCTTACCGCATGCACGTTTCGATCCAACACGATCAAGCGGAACGGTAACATGACCTTTTTCAAGAAACAGAACCTCAGCCTTCCTTCACTTTCCCTGACGGCGTGTCTGCTGGCAGGCGCAAGCAGCGCCCTTGCCGAAGGCAGCGACGACCACGCTCACGACACCGACATGATGCAGCAATGGGCATACCCCGAGCTTGGCAAGCCCGGCGCCGCCGAGAACGTCAGCCGCACCATCACGATCACCATGTACGACAATTACTTCGAGCCGGAAGAACTGGTCATGGAGGCTGGTGAAACTGTCAGGTTTGTCGTCATCAACGAAGGCCAACTGGTCCATGAATTCAATCTGGCATCCGAGGAGATGCACGCCCGTCATCAGGACGAAATGATGATGATGATCGACCATGGCATTCTGGAAGCCGACAACATCAATGAAGACATGATGTCGATGACCATGGCGAATGGCGAAACCATGCATCACAACCATGCCAACAGCGTCCTTCTGGAGCCAGGCGACACAGCCGAAGTGATCTGGACTTTCAGCGGCGATGCCGAACTGGAGTTCGCCTGCAATGTTCCCGGCCACTATGACGCCGGCATGATGGGCGAGATCGAAATTGGTTCGGGGGGCTGAGCGGAACCATGAGAACGCCTTCATCTTCCCGACCCCTGTGGCTCGCGATTGCGGCCACAGGCTTCACCCTTGCCATGTCAGGTGCGGCCGGCGCCGGAACCTATGACATCACCGTGGATTATGTTGAAACCGATAACGGCGTCTTTAAGCGTGACGCAATTGGTTTTAGCGGCACATCACCAGGGCCCGTGCTCCGCTTCATCGAAGGTGAAGAGGTGACCATCAACGTCACCAACAACCTTGATGAATCAACCTCGATCCATTGGCATGGCCTGATCCTCCCTTTCGAGATGGATGGCGTACCGACCATCAGCTTCGACGGCATCGAACCCGGTGAGACCTTCACCTACCAGTTCCCGATCATCCAATCGGGAACCTACTGGTACCACAGCCATTCAGGCCTTCAGGAACCCGACGGAGCCTATGGCGCCCTGATCATCGAAGACACGGAGCGCGAGCCGTTCCGCTATGACCGCGAGTACGTCATTGTCCTCAACGATCAGCATCCCCATGATGCCGACCGCATCCTGCGCAATCTGAAAATGATGCCCGACTACTACAACCGTGAGCAGCGCACCCTCACGGACTTCTTCGACGATGTCGCAGAGGATGGGTTCGATGCCACGTTGGACGAACGCGCCGCTTGGGGCGAGATGCGTATGATGCCCACCGACATCGAGGATGTGCAGGGCTTCACTGCGCTGATGAACGGCTACGGCCCCGATCAGAACTGGACGGCACTCTTTGAACCTGATGAGCGTATTCGTCTGCGTTTCATCAATGCGTCGGCCATGGCCTTTTACGACATCCGCATTCCAGGCCTGGAAATGACGGTGGTGCAGGCCGACGGTAACAACGTCCAACCGGTCAAGGTGGACGAGTTCCGCATTGCCGTCGCCGAAACCTATGACGTCATCGTGCGACCCAGGGAGGACAAGGCCTACACGATCTTTGCCGAGTCCATGGGCAGAACCGCCTATGCGCGCGGCACCCTGGCGACGGCCCAGGGCATGGAAGCCGACGTGCCAGAGATGCGGGAGTCTCCGCTTCTCACCATGGCCGATATGGGCATGGCCCATGGCGACATGGAGGACATGGACCACAGCATGATGATGGACGACATGATGGCTGATGATTCCATGGCAGGGATGGACCACAGCGGCATGTCTGATGAAGAAATTGCGATGATGGACCACAGCGCCATGGACGGTATGGAAAGCATGGACCACAGCAAGATGGGAGGCATGGACAGTGGTGATCCGTTCTATGCATCCGGTAGTGGCCTGGCTCCTGAAACGGCGATCGAAGGCGGCCGCTTCCTGTCCTATGCCGATCTGAAAGCACAAGCGCCGCTCTTTGAGGATCGCGATGCAACACGCGAGATCGAGATCCGTCTGACCGGCAGCATGGAACGCTACATCTGGTCGATCGATGATGTAACCCACGCCGATTCAGAACCCATTGTGCTGCAATACGGCGAACGGGTGCGCTTCACCTTCATCAACGAGACCATGATGGCCCACCCCATGCACCTGCACGGCATGTGGTCCATTCTTGATGTTGGCGAAGACGCCTGGAACCCGGCCAAACACGTCATCAGCGTTGCGCCTGGCACCACGGTTTCCATGGAGACGGAAGTCGACGCGCCGGGCGAATGGGCGTTCCACTGCCATCTTGCCTACCATGCGGCTTCGGGCATGTTCCGCAAGATCGTCGTGGAGGGTTACCCAGAAAGCGTGGATGTCGTTGACGACACCCTCCCTGTGGAGGACGCGGGATGAACAGGTTCATCAAATGTCTTGAACCCAGGGCAGTTGCGGCTGCAATCGTTCTTCTTGTGGCAATGTCGGGTACGGCGCAGGCAGGGGAGCCACCGGCTCTGCTTTATGGCGTGGAAATCGAGGAGCTGGAGTACCGTCTTGCCAACGGCGATGATCTCGTTGCCTGGGACGCCGACGCGTTTGTCGGTTCCGACATCTGGAAGGCGCGCTGGCAAAGCGAGGCCGAGTACGAGATCGATGCCCGTGACTTCGAGAGGCTGGAGAACCAGTTTGTTGTCCAGCGCCTTGCCACCGATTTCTTCGACGTGAAGGCCGGCGTTCGTTTCGACACGCCGGAGGGCGAAAACCGGAGTTATGCGGTGGTCGGCCTGCATGGTCTGGCCCAGCAATGGTTCGAGATCGATACCGATCTTTTCCTGAGCGAAAAGGGCGATGTTTCCGCCCGCCTGGATGCGGAATACGAACTTCTGATCACCAACCGCTGGATTCTGATTCCGTCGGCCGAGATCAACATGGCGTTTTCCGACGACGAAGCCATGGGCGTGGGGTCAGGCCTGAGCTCAACCGAACTGGGCATGCGCCTGAGTTACGATCTGGTTGATCGCCTGATTTCACCCTATGTCGGCGTCTCCTACGAACGCTCGTTCGGCAAGACCGCAGACTTCAAACGCAACGACGGCGAAGACATCGATGAAATCGCCGCCGTGTTCGGCCTGCGCATGCTGTTCTGACGGTATCGCAACGACACACAGAGTTCGGGGTCAGGCGGCAGCGGAAGACAGCGTTGCCGCCCGAAGCCGTTCCAGCTCACGTCAGGCCGCCGCGTCGATCACCTGGCGCAGCCGTGCGATATGTTCCGGCAGGGTGCCGCAGCAGCCACCGACGATGCGGGCGCCGCCGTTGATCCAGTCCTTCACGCCTGCGGCATAGGCGTCGACGCTGAGGTCGTGGCGGTGGCTGACGTCTTTTTGGCCCGGATCGATGGGGTGGAAGGTGTTGGCATAACCCCCGGTGGGTGTGCCCAGGGCCAGCAGATCCGGCAGGGCGCGGGTGACAGCTTCGGGCGAGCAGCAGTTGGCCAGGAACACGCTGACCGGCTGATCGGCGACCGAAGCGGCGGCCTGCGCAACGGTGGCGCCGCCTTTGAGGCAACCGGTCTTGTCTTCATGGAGGCTCCATCCGATCCAGACCGGCTTGCCGGTGGCCGTCGCACCCATGGCAGCGGCACGGGTTTCCTGAATGGTCGTGAGCGTCTCGACGATGATGAGATCGACATGGGGGGCCAGGATAGCGGCCTGTTCCGAGTAGAGTTCAATCAGGCGGTCTTCCGGCTCGACCTCGTCGGGCAGGTAAGAGTCGCTGAGTGGCGGCAGGGAACCGGCAATGAGAACATCACGCCCCCCGGCATCGCGTGCCTTGTTGGCAAGCCCCGCGGCTTTCAGGTTCATCTCTTCAAAGCGGTCCTCAATGCCGAGTTCGCGCATGAAGGATCGCACCACGCCATAGGTGTTGGTGATGATGAGATCTGCACCCGCAGCGATGAAGGCGCCATGCAATTCCTCGACAACATCAGGCGCTTCAATCAGTGCACGGCCTGACCAGAACGGCGATCCCTTCTGACGCAGCCCCTTCAGGGAGATCGCTTCGCCCATGCCGCCATCGGTCAGCAGGGGGCGGTCTGTGGGAAGTTCAACCGTGGGTATCGTCATGTTTGCTATCTCCATCGACGGGCGCGTTATGAAGACGTAGCATGGCGCAACTTTTCAGGAGATACACCATGGCCAAACAAACCAGCAAGCAGCGCAAGGTGAACTACACCTTGTGGCTTGCCACGGCGAACCTGGCTGCAGTGGAAGCCGCCAAGGCAACCGGTTGCCACGGCATCACGCTGGATCTGGAACATGGTGTCTTCAACCGGAAATCGGTCGATACACTGGCCCTTCTGGCCCACGAAGCCGGTCTGTCCTGCTATGCCCGGGTCGCAGAACCAACGCGCATTGCCATGCAGCAGGTGCTCGATTCCGGTGCGGACGGGGTCATTATTCCCCATATCGATAATCTGGAACATGCCCGCGAGATCGCGAGCTACGCCAAATACCCGCCCATGGGCGACCGCAGCGTGGGCGGCGGCCGGACCTTTGGTTACGGCGGTGTGGGCAAAAGTTTCTTTGCTGCCCAGAACCGGCGCGTGCGCTGTTACCCTATGGTCGAGACCACCGGCGCACTGGCTGATGTAGAGTCCATCCTGAAGCTGAAATCGGTCGATGGCATCTTCCTTGGCCCCTTTGATCTCAACATGGCCAGCGGTCGCGGTGGTGTCTTTGGCCGGGATGATGCGGCAGACCGCAAGCGCGTTGCTCAGGCCTGCATGGCCGCGGGCAAAGATTTCGGCATGAACGTCTATTCGCGCGATGACATGCGCGCGTCGCGCGATATCGGCCTTAACTTCGCAGCCCTGACCGACGACGTCACCGCCCTGATCGCGGGAGTCGGAGAGGTGGTCGGTGACGCCAAGAAGATCATCGGACGCTGAGGAAACTTCCATGGTTGATCTTGCACGCCACGTCCACGTCACCACGTTGTTTGAAGACATCAAAGCGGTCGAAGGTGATCTGACGGCCAACGAGCTGGAGATGGTGCGCCATCTTCATGAAAAGTATGCCGATCCCGGTCACAGTGACTTTGACGATGCCCACGTGCTGGAAGTCATTCTGCGCAATGTCGGTATCCGCAAGGGCTTTGATATCGACGCGCGCAACCACACCCCGCGCGCCGTCGAGATGGAGCGCAAGAAGGACTAGCGCCCTGCAGCGTAGTCCCGGAAGTTATCAAGGTGATGCCGCCAGCCGGATTCGTGCGCTTGTCTGAGCTGTTGGCGCTGATCGGGCGGGAATTGGTCCCAACCCTGGTGCAGAAGCACTAGAGTTGATCCACCCGACGCCGGTTTGATTGCAAGGTCGAGCGACGTCTCATGCGCCCAGCCATCGTCTGCCCAGGTCAATGTGAGGCGATTGGGTGGCTCGCAGCACGTCACGGTACCGCGCGTGACCAGCGCGCGATTTCCATCAGACCAATGTTCAACAAACGCACCACCAGGACGCGCTTCCAGAGACACGTGGTTACCCCACCAACTGGTGATGTGTGATGCTCCGGTCAGGATTTCCCATGTGTCGTCACAGGATAGAGGGAGCTCGACCTGGAGTCGGATCACCGACACGGGAATCGTGCTGTCAGCCGCCCTTGAGAGGGGGCATCAGCGCGAGGTTATCGCCATCCTGAAGTTCGACTTCCCCGCGTTTGGGAATCGTGACGGCCTTGCCGTTCAGGCTGACGAGATAGCTGCCGTCCGGGAATCCCAGACGGTCCATCACGCTTTTGGGCGTCGAACCCTGCGGCACTTCAAGCTCGGCACGGTTGGCTTCACTGCCAGGAGGCAGATGTTTGCCCAGCAGCCCGGCAGTACGGACGAGGATCTTCATCCGATGCGCCGTGATGCATCCTGCGCACAGGCAAGATAAGCCGACATGATCTGATGGGGGTCTTCCATCAGCACATCCTTCCACTTACCCAGCGGAGTCTTGGTCTGGATGAGGCCACGCATGACGCCGACATGCTGGGTCATGCCCAGGGCCAGCGTGCCGACGAGTACGTCATCCTTGAAGTTCAGACGCAGGTATTTCGAGCGGGCCTTGTCGACCGACACGGACTCGTCGCCACCCTCGGCGCCGTCCCACAAACCATAGGAGGTCGAGATCAGGCCCAGCGTATTCAGCGTGTTCATGACCAGGCTACCGCGATAGGCCGTCGTGTCACCGGCCATGTTGCGCGCTGCACACCGGCCATGTTCGCTGGCAGTGGGCTGAATGGCGTGCACGTCATGCTTGCCGGTCATGAAATCAAAACCGGCGGCAACGTCACCGGCAGCATAGATATCGGCGACATTGGTTTCCATGTGCTCGTTGATGAGCACGCCCATCTCGGTCTCGATGCCACTGCCTTCGAGGAATTCCATGTTGGATTTAACGCCGGTGGCGCAGACCACCAGATCGGCGTTGATCGGATCCTTGCCTTCAAGCTCCAGCTTGTAGGTGCCGTCACCGTTTTCGGAGACGCCGTTGACCCGGGTCGAGATCATGACCTTCACGCCCTGGTTTTCGCACCAGTTGGCAATGATGTCGCCGCCCGTCTTGTCCATCATGCGCGCAACCATGCGGTCGGCCATTTCAATGACGGTCAGGTTGACCTTTCGTGCCACAAGCGCTTCGAGAATGATGCAGCCGATGAAACCAGCGCCCATCAGCACGACATTGTCGCCGGGCTTGGAGTTGGCAATGATCTGGCGCGCATCTTCCAGCGTCCAGCAGGACTTCACGCCATCGAGGTCCATGCCGGCAATGGGTGGACGCACAGGCGTGGCACCGGTGGCCAGCAGGAGTTTTCCGTAAGATAGCGAGCCGCCGCTTTCCAACGCAAGGGACTTGCCCTTTGAATCAATGCTGGCAACACGTTCGTGCACGACCTTGATGCCGAGCTTGTCGTAATGGCCTTCGCCATGGCGCAGGTGGGTGCCGTCTTCCTGAATATCTTCAGCCAGGAGGTAGGGGATCGCCATGCGCGAATAGGGTGCTTCGGGCTCGCCCGAAACCAGGGTTATGTTGCCGCCATGGCCCAGGCCCGCGAGGGTTTCAGCAGCAATCACACCAGCCGGGCCGGCGCCTACAACGACATAACTCATGGTTTCAGTCTCCCCATATCTGAGAAAAACACCGGCCGCTCCCTTCTTGGCGGAGAGCGGCCGGCTTCTTGTTTCTTCAACGTCCCGGCGCAAAAAGCGCCGGTTAAAGCCAGCCTTTTAGAGGCCCAGGCGCGCCAGCGTCTCGTTGCTGGGTTTGCCGTCCTCGGTCCAGCCGCGAAGCTTGTAGTACTCCGGCAGCATGACGCTCAGCTCATTGACCTTGCCTTCGGCGTTACCGGAAGGAGCAGGCTCCTCGAGCATACGCTTGGGCAGTGTATCGTCGGCACCGGTCTGGCCCGCACCCTGGTTGAACATACGTTCAAGGGTCCAGGTCCGTTCACCAGATTCGACACAACGCTCCAGGGTCCATTCACCCGGAAGTGCTGCATCAAGCTGGGCCACGAAGTCTTCAGGACCCCAACCCGCCGTGGTGAAGAGGCACAGGCCGGTGGAGTCGATCATCGACACCATGTCCTGGCTTTCCTT
>Ga0055584_100004087_pt1 | contig 14302 bp, 13 predicted proteins | sample OSDHelmetaG_FD_58716 | JGI IMG/M metagenome (GOLD analysis project Ga0055584, IMG submission 58716) | Pelagic marine sediment microbial communities from the LTER site Helgoland, North Sea, for post-phytoplankton bloom and carbon turnover... | ecosystem: Environmental > Aquatic > Marine >... | reverse complement strand
TAAAAACCTCAACTATGAGATGATTGATTTTCATTCCCAGCGACCTGGACATGATTTAAGATATGCCCTTGATGGAACAAAGATGAGAAAAATGGGTTGGGAACCAGATTCTGCTTATGATAGACTCGAGTCTGTTGTCAATTGGTCTTTAAAAAATGATAGATGGCTATCCATTTAAAAGTTATTCAGAGTCACTTACAACAGCTCTACCTTTTAATTTTTCCCAATCCTTTTCTGGTCTTACTTCAAGATTGGTTTCCCATGCTCCAATTAGAGTATTCATTTTTAAGCCTAAAGATTGCCCAAAATTTATCATTGCTTGGATATCTTTAGGAAAACAACTGCCTCCAAAACCAGCTCTACCATCGTGGCCGGGAACATTTAGATGAGAGTGACCAATTCTGCCATCTCTTATAAACCCATCAACAGCATCATCCCAATCAGCTCCACATTGATCTGATACTAGCTTCATTTCATTCATGAAAGAAACTTTGGTAGCAAAAAAACAATTATTCATATATTTAATTAATTCAGCTGTTTCAAAGTTTGTTTCAACAACAGGAACAGATTGACCAAATCGCCATTTATACATTTCAGATACCTTCTTTGTATTTTCTGGCTGACCACCCACAATAAATCTTGACTGATTAATGAAATCAAAATTGGCACTTCTTTCTGTTAAAAACTCTGGATTAAAAACAAGCTTTAGTTCTGGAAAGCTATTTTGAAACTCTTGGGTAGAACCTGGAATCATAGTTGATCTTAGAAGAATAATTGTATTATTTTTAATTACTTTATTTATGTCACTTAAAACTTCCCTAACTATATCAAGATTTACAGATCCATCTTTGTTTGAAGGAGTTGGAACTGATAAAAAAATAAAATTAGAATTATTTACAACTTCATCAAGAGTGTGAGTAGACTTGTTAGGGTCTTTATCATAAACTCTTACTTCAGCATTACAACCAGTATTTGGAGAAAAACCAAATTGAACAGCACTTCCAACAAAACCTCTACCTACTACTCCTATTTTCACAATAATTCCTTTTTATTTAATAGTTCAACAATTCTTTTAGATGACTTTCCATCCCAACCCAAAGGTAAGCTATAATTAGGATTGATATCAAACTGATTTTCAATAAAAGTATTATAAATAATATTTTTTTCGGGATTGACAAGTCTATTTGTACCGCTTGTAACTGTAATTGGCCTTTCAGTGTTATATCTTAGGGTATAACAAGGAATTTTCAAAACTGTACACTCTTCTTGAATGCCTCCGCTATCTGTAAATACCGCTTTTGCGTTTTTCATTAACTCAAGAAATTTTAAATATGGTAAGCTTTCAAGTAATTCAATATTACCAATTTCAAGATTATTTTTAGTGATTTGTTTTTTTGTCCTTGGGTGCATTGCGAAATATAATTTTAACTTTTTTGATATTAACGATAAGTCATGCAAAATATCTTTGAGTTTTTGAATATCATCAACATTTGAAGGACGATGTAATGTTATTAAACCGTAGTCTTCTGAAGATTCTTTGGAAGTATTTGATATTTTTGATAAACCAAAATATAAACTATCAATCATTAAATTTCCTACCATGTGAATTTTAGAATTATCATGTCCCTCGTTTAAAAGATTTTTCTCAGCACTATCTTCTGTTATAAAAAAAATATCAGATATAGCATCAGTGACAAGTCTATTTATTTCCTCAGGCATATCTCTATCATTGCTTCTAAGTCCAGCTTCAACGTGAGCTAATGTAATATGCATTTTTTTAGCAACAATACTACAAGCCATTGTTGAATTAATATCACCAAAAACTATTACTAAATCAGGATTGACTTCATTACATACATTCTCAAATTGCTCCATTATTTTTCCAGTTTGAAAACTATGAGAGCCTGATCCTGTATTGAGCATATATTCTGGTTTTTTGATTCCGAGATCTTCAAAAAAAACATCAGACATTTTTTTATCATAATGTTGACCAGTGTGAACAAGAATAGAGCTTAAATTTTTTTCATTTTTTAGCTCTCTCAATAAAGGAGCAGCTTTCATAAAATTTGGTCTAGCCCCAACAACAACAACTATTTTTTTCATAGGTCAATATATGCGTGTGAAAGAATTTAATCTATACTTATTTATATACTTATCTAACTTAAATGAAATGGTTTTTTTGGTAATGTCTTTAGTACTTTAAATGTTAAATTGCTTTTAGGAAATATAATTACCCATGCAGTCAAAATTACTATTTTTAAATCCAAAAATAATGAATGGTTTCTATAATACCAGATTTCAACATCTGCTTTATATGGAGCTATCTTTTCTCTATAAAACTCATGTTTATCTCCATTGTAATTAGAGATCCATTTTTCTTCATCTCTAAAAATAATTGAACCAACTCCAGTAATTCCTGGTTTTGATTTAAAAATTTTATCCCTTTTTTCAATTGGAAATTGTTCAAAAATAGATTTCATTTGAGGTCTAGGGCCAACTATAGACATATTACCCAAAAAAACATTAAATATTTGAGGTAATTCATTAATCTTAGATTTTCTTAAAAACTTTCCAATAGGCAAAACTCTTGGATCATTTTTAATGGTGATACCTTTAGTTCCAATCTTTGAACTATTTTTCATCATTGTTGCAAATTTAATAATGTTGAATTCTTTATTCTGATATCCTAATCTTTTTTGTAAATATAAAATTTCACTTTCTCCAGTAAATTTTAAAATTATACCCACAGTAAGAAATAAAGGGGATAATATAATTAATGCCATAACTGCAATCATTAAATCAAAAATTCTTTTGCCTATTTTTCTCATGACTTAAAGAATTTATCAGGTCCTTCAAAAAACCTATTATTTGGGTTTTTCATGTAATAATCTTTATACCAATCTAAAGTTTTTTTTAATGACTGTTTCCAATCTGTTTTTGGATGAAAATTAAGCATTTTCTTAGCTTTTGATATATCAGGACACCTTCGGTTAACTGAACCTGGATAGGTTTCTGCAAATTCATATTTTCCTTTAAAATTAAAATATTTACCTGTTTCTTTTACTAACTCTTCAATTGTTATTTCTATATCATTACCAATATGAAAAATTTCATTTTTTGCATTATCACATTCCATAGCTTTAATTGTACCAAGAGCACCATCGTAAATGTCACAGAAAGCCCTTGTTTGGTTTGCGCCATAAATTTTAAATGGAGATTCGTTATCTATAAAACGTTCAACTAAATGTGGAATTACATGTCCAAATCCCATCTTAGGTCCGATAATATTATTATACCTTATTATTTTGCAATTAAACCCAAAAATTTTAGCATAATTTAAAAATCCAGATTCTCCTAACATTTTTGTAACAGCATAAGTAAATCTTGGATGATCTATTGGATCAATACATAAAGGTACATTTTCATCTGTAGGTACATTATAGCCAAATTTATCTATTGTACCGGAATAACACTCACTCGTTGAAGTAAATAAAACATTTTTAATTGTATTATTTTTAACCCACTCAAGTGAATTGTATATTAAAGCGGTATTCACTCTAATAATTTCATGCGGATTTTCTAAAGTGTTATTTACTCCAATCATTGAAGCAAGCATATAAAAATCGTCATAACTGCTTTCTAATAGGTCAAAACTTGATTTTTTTGAGAAGTCAGCTTTAATTGCAGTAATATTATTTTTTTTGACAAAGTTCATGAATTGTTTATCATTTTGATTGTAATGAAAACTATCTGCAATTGTTATTGAGTAATTTTCTCTCTCTGATAAAATCTTAGCAATGCCTGATCCAATAAAACCACCCCCACCTAAAATTAAAATTTTTCTTTTCATATATACTACCTATATATCTCCTCGTCCAAGTACCTTAATTGTATTATTTAAGTTAATTCGATTAATGTGCATTTGACTTAATATTCCAACAGTATCATAAATCATCGTACCATTCATTTTTTCAATTTTTTTTAATAAAGCTGAATTTTTGTATTCACTATGTGCTGTAGAAAATACAATGATATCCCAACTTTGATCCAATAAAGTTGATATATTTTGAGATGTCTTCAAATCTAGTTCTTCCCAGATATCAACATAAGGATCATGGATTACTACTTCTGCATTTTCACTAATGCATTTCAAGTAAAACAACTCAACAGGAGAGTATCTTGTATCTCCAACATCACTTCTATACGAAGCTCCTAATAACAATATTCTTCTATTATTAAGAACATTTAAGTCGAAAGCTTTTTTCATGTAATCAAAGGCAAATAAGGGCATTTTATCGTTAATTTTAACTCCGTCCTCACTTTGCTCAAGATTACTTTCTCCATTGAAATGATTAATTCTAGCCCAAGAAGCTAATAATGGGTCTTTTGTAAGACAATAGCCTCCCACTCCAATACCTGGATACATTAAATTTGAGTGCGTTGGCCTCATTCTAATTGCATCAATTACTTCATAAAGATTTACACCAGATTCCTCGGCATATCTTGACCATTCAACTATAAATGCAATATTCATAGCTCTATAAGAGTTTTCTAATACTTTTGCCATTTCAGTAGCATTAGTATTTCCCAACCTGGTTAAAGGATATTTTTTAGTAGAAATGATAGACTTAAGAAATTTTTCAGTCTCATCAGCAGAACTTTTATCTATACCAGAATATACCCTATAAAAATTTTTAATCGAATCGACATAGTCTGGCCCTGGCATAACTCTTTCATATGAATGCCCAATTTTTACATTATCAAATGATAAATTACGTTTATCAAACTCCTTTTTAATAATTCGTTTTACAATTAACTCGCATGTCCCAGGAGGAACTGTAGTTTCTATCAAGATTAAAACATTTTCTTTACAATTTTTTCCAATTGTTTGAATTGCTTTTTTGAATGGCTCTAAGTCCACATCAAATGAATTAAGGTTTCCCATATGATCAGATTTTTTTTGTACATCAAGATTTATATCTACTATTATAGTATCGGCATAAGAATATGCTTCAACATCGAACGTTGCAAAGAAATTTTCTCTATTCATTGATCTTTCAAATAACTCACTGATTTTAGTATCAGAGGATTTAATTGGGAAAATACCATTATTAATATTATCGATAATATGGCTATTTTCTTTTAAATCTACGCCGATTACTGCATAATCTTTTTTCTTTGCATTAGAAACCACTAAAGACATTACCGCTCCAACGAAGCCTAGTCCTTGAATAGCAACTACCTCTCTATTTTTATTTTTACTTAAAAATTTATTTAAATCCATCTTTTTTACTTTCTATAATATTTATGTTAATAAATTTAAATAATTCTAACTGTTGTTGTTGATAATCAAATTTTTCTCTTACAGTTTTAATTATCTTTGACTTCATTTTTATTATATCATCACTGTCAAGTTGGGAAAATGTTTTAATATTATTAGTTAGACCTTTAATGTCTCCTGCTTTGGAAGTATAGCCAAAATTGTGTTCATTTACAAATTCAAATCCTTCACCATCTCCCACAAAAAATATTGGTAATGCAGAAGACATTGCCATGCTAATTTTTGAAGGGAATGCCCCATATATATTTCTTTTAAGTGGAATTATTGTAGCGTCAAAGTGTAATAATTTTTTTTGTATTTCATCCTTACTAACGGAGTCATGCAAAAAGATATTATTAGGATTTTGTTTGGTAAAATTTTGTATTGATCTTTTTTGAACACCATCTCCATAAATATGAAATTGTATATTCAAATCTTTAAAATTAATATTTTTACAAATACTGTATATATCTTGTGCAACTCCTAATAGACCGGCATATGCTATTTTTTTTTCAACATTTTTTTTCATCCATATTTGATTATTAAAATATGGTTTAGTTAAATTTCTGTACAGTAATATAGGTTTGTTAGTATTGTTCTTTAAATAATTACATGTTTCATTAGATTGAGCTATAAAAAAATCTGAATATTTGTACATTAATTTTTCAACATTAGAAAAAATTTTAAATGTAATACTTTTCTTTTTCATTACACCTAATTCAACAGCAGTTAATGGCCAAATATCAGATACATTAAGTACAACTTTTGAGCCAATAATTCTCGAAATAAATACTGCAGTCGTCGCACTTAATAGTGGAGGAGTTTGAACTATTATTATATCTGGTTTTTTCAAAATTAACAATGGAATGGTGAATAAAAGTGAAAAGCTGAACGAAAGCATACTTAAAACACGAATTATTGGATTATTTGAATTTGAAGGATAGAGCCAATATCTTCTACAAGTGATTCCTTCAATAACTTCTTTTTTAAATACTCTCCATTTATATCCTTCAAAAAGTTTTCCTTTAGGATAATTTGCAAGCGTTGTTATTACATCCACATCAAAACCAAACGACTTTAATTCTTTTGCAGTATTTAATATTCTATATGGCGCAGCACCTTTTTCAGGGGGGAAAAAAGAAGTTATGATTGTTATTTTCATTCCTTTATTTAATTTTGATACTAGTTAGCAAATCTTTTTTAAAAGAAATTTCAGCTTTCATGCTTTTTATGGGATTATTGAATTCTGAATTGAATGAATAATCTAATAATCTAATATCCATAAGATTTTTGAATGATATTTCAATATTTTCATTGATAAAAATAATTTTATTTTTGATAGAAACAGATGACTTGGGATGAAAATGTAAATAGGCTTTTGCTTCAATATCATTACCTAGTTTGTCATCAATGATTATTTTACTTTTCTCAAAAGTCCATTTTCGGTAGTGAATACTTTTAAGGTTTTTATATCCATTATGTGTAGCAGATAGGATATTATCACTATCATATTTTATTTTTGTCTTTGCTCTTTTACCAACCCTAAATGAAGACCAAACATCGCTGCTGTTTTTATCATTGATTGTGATAGTATTATGTGCTTTAGTTGATCTTTCATTAAGGCGATTTTTTGATATATTATAAGTAGATATACCTCGATCAACAATAATCGGAACCCCTTCAACATTTAATACAAAGCTGAAAGTATCGGCGTGTGCATGGGCAGGTTGGTAGGATGCTTTTATTTCACCAACATCTGCAATAAGTTCATAGTTATCATTCCTGAAATCCCTGTAACCTGAATCATCTAAGCTTGAAGTTGATTTTTTAATACCTAGTAAACTAGCATATTGAAATATTTCTGCAGGTGTAGGAACAACCCCATTTGCAGAATCATTAAAGAGTGGAAACGAACCATTCTTAAATGTCATATTATGTAGCCAAGATAGCATTTTGGGTGCTAAAACCCTAAGTTTTTGAATTAATATTTTATTTTCTTTGTTAGGGTTTTCAATATCTAAATTGATACAGTCTAAAACTCTGTATAGAATAATAATATGATACATAGGTGAGAGTTCAAAGTGAGCACCATCACTTAAGATTTGTTCATCTAATTCAGTTATAAAAATTTTGTTAGATATTTTGTACAAACGTTTATCATTAAAGAGATTGGCAGCGAACCATAAAGCAAAACCATTTTCTAATATATGATTTCCAAGCAAATGATATTCTAAATTAACAGATAAACGGTTTGCATCTTCTTTTATAACCTTTAATATATTCAAATCTTTAACATCATTTTTTGATATAAATTTAATATAATTTATAATTCTCAAAGAAGATGGATAAGGCTCTTTTCCATCTTTTATCGATGGATAATTATTTATATAATCTTCAATTAAAAATAAGCCTTCTTCTTTAGTCATATTTTTTTGGTTTAGGTATTCAAAGTAGTTTAAATGATATAGCCAAAGTTTATCATTTGATTTTTCATTCCAATCAATATCATTTTTAAAATGATGTTTAATATTAATAAAGTTGAAAGATTTATTACCAGTATAAGTATCATTGTTTTTAAGAATTTCATTCCATGATAATTGAACTTTATTGGGGATATAGTTATCAGAATACTGAAATTTTTTAAGTCTATACAAAATTTGATAAAGTATTTGCTTTGTTTTTAGAAATTTAACGGTATCAATTATCAATTTTAAATGATTGATAAGTTTACAAATCATTTGATAATAGTTTTTTTGAATTATGAAATTTCATTTTCATAACATTTAGCAATATCTAAAATGTCTCCTAAATTCATATTCTGCAATTTTAAAGATGTATAAGTAGAAAAGCATACTGAATTAATTTCTTTATTCTTCATAAGCTCATGATTTTTGACTCTTAAAAAAAATCTATTTATTGCTTCATAATGACCCTTACTTTTTGCAATTGGATTAAAATCAATCATACTATTGCTAGAAAATTTTTTCCAATTATTATTAATAAATTCTTGTTTAGAAACATTAACAACTATTTTTTCTTTAGGAATACTTGCTGGCATGTCATGTCTATAATCAATAACTACTTTTGACTGATCTTTAAAATTTAAGATATACTTACCTGTATCTTGATAATATCTATCTCTTTCGACACATTCAACTTGATTAAGCTTCGTATGATTCAAAAGCGTTAATGCAAGATCTACAAAATGGCAGCATTCACCAATAATTCTTCCACCATAGTTACTTTCGTCTAAAAGCCAATGATCTGTCGGAAGTTTGCCCGCATTAATTGTCATCGAAATATTTGTTTTTTTAGAATTAATTTTATTTATCATAAAATTTGTCCAAGGCGCTAAAGATCGATTATAACCAACAGAAAAAATTAATTCTTTTGAAAACATTTTTTTTCGAATATTCTTTAGTTCATTAATTGCTATTACCAATGGTTTTTCAATCCAGAAAGGCATTGATAATTCAATTGCCTTCATAGTCAAATCAAAATGTGTTTGGTGTGGTGTTGAAATAAAGACGGCATTAATATCGTCATAAAAATCATTTTCATTAGTGGTAATTTTATTGATGGTGAATCTTTTTTTTGCAACATATAGTGATAAACCTTCTCTTCCTAATAATGCATGTAAATATCCTTCGTTGGTACTATTTATGGTAGGTATGAGGGTCGACATTGCAAAGTTTCCAGTTCCAATTAATCCTACTTTTAACTTTTTCCCAGAATTATTTTCTTTTTCATTAGAAAAAGTATGAAAAGAATTTTCATTTTTTTTGTATTTAATTAATTTGGAAAAAAATAATGAATCATCTGGGAATGAATATATATTATCTACATCATCAAAAGAAGTTTCTTCAGAAACTAAATCAAGAACACTAATCTTTTCTAATGAAAGTAATTCAAAAAAATAATTTATGTTTTCATATGAACTTCCTTTTCCTCTATGATTTTTATCTCCACTTGAATTTGATACAACTAATTCAACTTGTTTCTTAAAAAATTTATCTCTAATTAAGTTTAATCCAACTAAGCCAGATGATATAATTTTACCTTTTCTTCTAGTATAGGATGGCGCTTCATTAATAATCTGACTTGAAAGGGAAGAAGCGGCTATTATTGTACAATCTACACCCTTGCCTTTTGTAAAGTTTAAAATTTCCTCAGTGATATTATTATAAACTTTCTTAGCTCCGTATTTAACTGCAAGGTCAACCTTTCTTGAATCTATATCAAAAACTATACATTGATAGCCCAGTGCATTAAGTATTCTGAGCGTAACTTGACCAAGTAGACCCAAGCCAATGATAGCGATAAATTTTGATTCATTAGGAATGCACTTTATGCTTTGCATTGCAATACCGCCTATAGCTCCAAAACTTGCAGATTTACTATCAACATTATCAGGAATTTTGACACACATATTATAATCAACCAGAGCTTCTTCTTGATGACATGAATTGGTAAAAACTCTCATGCCTTTTGATAAATTAAAATTTTTATTTTTATGTGTAACAGTTCCAACTGCAGCATAGCCCATCACCATCGGGTAGTATAATTTATTTCTAATTGCTTTGTATGTATCAGTTATACCACTTGATTTTATTTTATTAATTACATCTTTAACTCTATCTGGTTGCTGTCTTGCTTTGTTTAACCAACTAGCCTTTCCAAAATTGACAATTAATGACTCAGTGCCAGTACTTATAAGTGAATAATTATTTTTTACTCTTATTTTTTTTGAGCTAATAGATGGGGAAGGAACTTCTAGAACATCTGTTTTTCCTGTTTTTAAGTTTTGAGTAAGTATTTTCATTTAGTATTAATCTATTTTCATATATTTTTTTATAAGTTCCATTTTCTCTTTGTTATTAGGATAATTTATCAATACAGCCCTGTATTTACCTTTAAAAACAAATATACTACCAGCTCCTGCACCAACAATGGAATATTTTTTGATTAATTCACCAATGTCACTAAGACTTCCGGCACCGCCTAAAACTGTCATTGGGAGTGATGTAATTTTTCTAATTTGATCTATAATTTGGAAATCGTAACCCTTCATAGTTCCATCATAATCAATTGAATTAATAACTATTTCACCAACACCCATTTTTTTTATCTTATTTATAAATTTTAAAGGATTAAGGCCTGTCTTTTTGGTGCCATTATGAACATATATTTCGTAGTTACCGCTGAAAATTTTTTTCTTAACATCCAAAACTACTACTACACTTTGACTACCAACAGATTCTGCCAATTGAGAAATAATCGTAGGATTTTCAATTGCCGCGGAGCTTATAGCTACTTTTTCAACACCCAAGCTAAATATTTTTTTTGCTTGATTAACATTATTTATTCCTCCTCCGTAACAAAGAGGCATTCTAGATTCAATAGCTAATTTTTCTATTAAAGAATAATTGGGTTCTAACTTTTTGACTGATGCATCAATATCGGTAATAATTAACTCATCTACAGATTTTTCATTAAAGATCTTTACTGCATTCAAAGGGTCTCCAACATATTTTGGGCTTTTAAAGTTAACTGTCTTTACAAGTCCTTTGTTATGAATTAATAAATTTGGTATTATTCTTGGATGTAGCATATTTATAATTGTGAAAAATTATACAATAATTTTTCACCATTTATAAGACTTTTTTCAGGGTGGAATTGAACACCAAAGATATTATTAGATTTTGCTGCAGATGTAAAATTATCTCCATAATAGGTTTGAGCTATAGAATTGTCTGAATTATTGCATTTAAAATAGTAAGAGTGTAAAAAGTAAAACCGATCTTTATTATTTAAATTTTTAAATAATAATTCTTCATTGGATTTTATTTCAATAGTATTCCATCCCATATGAGGCAGTTTAGTTGAGTGGCGAATATTTAAAGTATCAAAAATTTTAATATTTGCATCAATCCAACCCAAACCCTTTTCTTTACCTTCTTCACTTGAATGACCCAGCATTTGTAATCCTACGCAAACACCTAATATTGGGACATTTTCATTCAAAACCATTTTTTCAACATTATCTCTCAATCCAGATTCATTAAATTTAACCATGGCGTCATCAAATGCTCCTACTCCAGGTAAGATTATTTTTTTTATACCAACAAGTTGCTTGTTAGTAGTAATAATTTTATGAGAAATATCTAAAGATTTATAAATATTAGCGAATGCTCTGATATTGCCTAATCCATAATCAAGAATTCCAATCATCTTTTACCACCTTTTTCTATGCCTAATAATCTCATTACTAATGCTCCAATATGATATATGTTTTCTTGAGATTTATAATCTTTATATGTTTTTTTTGGCATTTCCATGTATTGTTGTAACTGTTCAACAGAAATAGATAGCTTATTACTGATGTATTCAAAATCATTTTTTATACTTTTTTTATCGAATGGTAGTTCATTTAATTTATTCAATGCTTCATCCCTAGTCATTTGATTTGTAACTATAAGACTTGAATATTGAACCTTTCTTGTATCATAGCCAAATCGTTTTGGAAGCCAGTAACTTTCATAAAAACGTGTAAAACGAGATTCAAAATGTTTTTGAGGATATTCTTGGTATCCAAATTTATTTACAAGGAGACTCATAGCATCTTTTTTTATATATGGAATATAGTCCAAAGGTCTAATAGTTTTTATTCTCCTAAAATATGGAAGATAAATTTTATGCCATAAAATATTAGTAATTGGGAAATTTTTTAATGGAACAGTGCCAAATTGATGATGGATATCTTTAAGTTGAATTGAATCAGTTTGATAATACATCCACTCTAATGGGTTTCTTATACATTCGGTTGAGTAGTTTCCACCAGTCAGTATAGTTTTAATTTTATGTTTCGAAGCAAATTTATACATAGTGGCAAAAAATGCATGATCTTGTGGGGTATCAATATGAGGTACTCCTGATTTAAAGTATGATAGTTGTAAATCTTTCATCTCCTCCCAGTCAATTACTTCTGTAAATAAATCAAGACCTAATCCATCTACCAGTCTTTCAATGTTATTGACAGCAATTTGGGAATTCCATCCAGCATCAACATGGAAAACTAAAGGGCGTAAATCATATTTCTCTTTCATCATATACAATAAATATGAACTATCAATTCCACCACTCATTCCCATAATACAGTCAAAGTCTCTGTTCTTACCTTCCTTTTTAATTTCATTTACTATCTTAATAAGTTCATTGTTTCCCTTTTCGCCAGTATTCCATTTTGGTTTAATATCTGAAAAGAAAGTTTCACAATGGTCACATATTCCTTCATCATTGAAAGTAATTTTTGTGTCAGTTGTGTCCATTACACAATTACTACAAATTTGTTTTTGAGAATTCATTTTATAATCTTGGTTTGATAGATCTTTCAGCAATTTTGTAATAAGAAAAATAATCTGAGCCTTTATTTAATGCATTTTCTTTAAGTGAACTATATAATTCTTTATTATTAAATATATTTAAAATAGCATCGGTAATTTCTTGCTCACTTCCTTCATCAATAAAAATACAATTACCGCCGATATCAATATGTTCATGTCCAGGAATATTTAAAAATATTCCTGGTAAACCGCAACCTACAGATTGTTCCCAAAGAACGGAATGTTTTCCTGGGAAAACAGCTAAATCAGATATTAGTAAATACTTGTGAATATCTATATTATTTATCCAATCTAAATATATAATTGATGGATGGTTTAATTTTTTATCTATTATATTTAATATTTCTCGATCAGGTTTTCCAAAAAGTATGAGCTTAATATTAGGTTGATTTATATTAGCTACTGCATTAACCAAATGATGAATGTTTTTCTTTTGATTAATCTTTCCTCCAGAAATCAGTAAAAAATCCTCATGATTTATTTGATGTTTTTTTCTTAAATCCATTTTTAATTTTTCTTTATTATAATCAATCAATGTATCATCAACTCCCATTACAAGAAGCTCTACTTTAGAGTTTTCAACTTTATAAAAGTCTTTGAAAAAATCTACCCTACAAGGAAGAGTTCCATAAAACTTTGTAACATATTTATCAATTTTTTGAGCGCAAAATTTATATATGATATAGTGTAAGATATTTTTAGATATCCAATTTGTAGCTGAATTAGTGAAATCTGCATGTCCATCAGCAAATACAATAGTGTTTTTATTCTTTTTTAAGTATTTAATGACTTGAAGAATATCCAAGAATTGAACATCATGTAGCCAAATAATATCTGGCTTAAATTCATTTAATTTTTTATAAACTCCATGATACATTCTCAATTTTTTTGCAATAAAGTGCGGTAATAATTTTAAATATGGCAGCCGTGTTACTTTAATTTTATCTTCATTATAATAAACAGAAGGCTTAACATATGATAATTCATTTCCATTTAAATAATTCTCAGTTGACGCTAAAATTTCAACCTCGTGTTCTTGTATTTTATGCATTTTTGGGAGAACATTTTCTTGATAGCCGTATTTATCTATATAAAAATTGGCAAGACAGCAGTGAAGAATTTTCATTTATTAAGCTCAGCGATAAATTTATCTGGATTTGTAAAGTATTGAGCATAATTCATTAATTTTTTATCATCAAATTTCCACCACTCAATTTTTAATAATTTATTAGCAGTTTCTTTGTCAAACCTTTCTCTAATTAATTTAGCAGGATTACCTCCATAAATTGAATATAGAGGTATATCTTTTGAAGAACGTATTTTTTTAAAAATTTTTGACCAGATATATTTTATCATTTTTACTAACTATTATTATTTTCATCTATAAATGTTCTAAACCATAATTCAACTGACAGTAATCTAAAAAAAAGGTTGAATGATTTTTTTTCATTTATATGTTCTGATATTACCTCTTTAATTTGTTATAGTTAAATATTTTTCTTTCAATACATTTTCTGAAAATAATGTTTGATTCCCTTTACTGCTTAAAGACTGAAATTTATTAGATAGGTGGGGGGGG
>Ga0055584_100004085_pt1 | contig 14303 bp, 1 predicted proteins | sample OSDHelmetaG_FD_58716 | JGI IMG/M metagenome (GOLD analysis project Ga0055584, IMG submission 58716) | Pelagic marine sediment microbial communities from the LTER site Helgoland, North Sea, for post-phytoplankton bloom and carbon turnover... | ecosystem: Environmental > Aquatic > Marine >... | reverse complement strand
ACGGACGGAACGGACGGAACGTTTTTTAGACGAGTTTTTGCTTTTTTTTTTGGATGCACTCGATCGGGATTTGATTGGAGGCGAAGCTTTTGAAAACTTGGACATAGTACAAATAATAGTCCATCGATCATGGGACTTCCTAGCAGGACTAAAAATCTTTTGACTTTGGCCAGTCGTTTTGGGACAAAAGCGTATATAAAAATATTTATAATCCAGAAATTTTGTTTCGTATGGGCTATTAAGCCATTTATTTTTTTGAACACTTAAAAGAAATAAATTTTGAAAAACAGACATTTTAGAGCTCCATTTCAGGTTTTGACTATAAGTTGGTCGTAGCATTTGAAATAAGCTTGTTAATTTAACGTTGTGACTCAACGACCCAAATTGTAAATTTAAAGTTCGATATGGTAAAATTTGGTATGACCGAACTCTACCACTTAGCTTATAGCGTAGAACTTGTTGCTTTTGAGTCCATGTCCAAGCCATTTGGCCACTAGGTTGTTCAATTATATTTCTATGGTTACCTATTGTGTAGTGATTATTTATACAAGTAATAGTCTTTCTTCTGGGTATAACATTTCGGTATTGAAAATTTGGTTTTGTTTTTATAGTATTGTGCCTAATTTTCAAATGGCCTGGAGGTACCACGTGAAAAAAAGAGTCTTGTACTCCTGGATCTTGTAATACTTGTACCTCCCACGGCCTTAGGTTAGCGTGTACTTGTTGTGCAGTCACTGAGTTTTGTGTTTGGTATACATTTCTAGTCCCAAGACGTGGTACATAAATAATTCGTTTGGTTTGTTGTGTCAAAGGTCCTGCTGTGGTATGATATTTTTGATCACCTACGTAACAATAATTTGCTGCTGTAAACCACCGTAATAGCTGACTATGTAAAAAAACAAGAGTAAAAGTGCAAGATTTCCTTGACTCTGAAATCAATGCAGGTTGGTTTGATTCATACGGTAGTACAATTGTTTGTTGTTTTTGACTAGAGAATATTTGTTGTTGACTTTTACACTGTGTAATCAAATGGCAATAGATAAGTTCAGAAAGAATTAAGTTATGTACGTTAGTGGTTTGTTTGTGACGCTGTTGATAAAAAAAAACAGGACTATTAATATCTAAAAGATCGCCGCTTTGTCCTAGAGTTTTTGTAGGTCCCAACAAGGATTTTTGGCACATAACAACCCAAAAAGAACCTGGTTGGCTTTGGAAGTGAAAAGGTTTGATTCGAGCTCGGTCTTTAAAGTCTTTTCGTGCGGTTGGTCTATCTATTACCACAGCTAAAGTACTACGATATAGTCGTTTACGTGTTGGCCCTAGCTTTGGATCCAATAGTACAGGTAAGTAGTTTACACCTATATGGGGTCCAAAACGTATAAACCCGTCCATAGCACTACCTACGGTCATATAAATGGTTTGATTTTCATTAACCTTATATTTTTCTCCAATAACTTGGTTTTTAAAAAGTCGTTGGCCATGTTTAATAAAAAGTAGTGTTTGAGATGGGATGGTTACTGTAGCTTGATCTACATAAAGAAGACCGGATTGTAAAGTACAAAAAGCGATTTGTCCAAGGTATGTTCGAACACATTTACCCGCAATGCTTCGATCAAAGCGTGCTTGTCCGGTTCCGGGACTATAAAGTTCTTGAGACAGTTCCCCAGAAAAGACACCCCCTGTATGAAAAGTTCTCATGGTTAATTGGGTTCCGGGTTCTCCGATACTTTGTCCAGCAATAACACCGACACATTCTCCCAATGAAACTAATCGTTGGGATGTTAAAGACCACCCATAACATTTTTGACAAACCATTTTTGTTTTAATACAAGTTAAAGGTGATCGAATGTAATAAACGGAACGTAATCGAGCCAGTTTTTTTGCTAAAGATTTATCAATTTCTTTATTATCAAAAGGTGATGGTTTGGGCGTGTGACGTAAAACACGTCCAAGTAACCGACTTTGGAGACTAAGTAATACCTTTGTTTTGGTTTTATCAATCAACCCTGTGACTCGAATGCCTTTTGTTGTGCCACAGTCTGCATCATGAATCACCACATGATGAGCTACATCCACAAGTCGTCGGGTTAAATAGCCAGATGTGGCAGTACGTAAAGCGGTATCCACTACTCCTTTACGTGCTCCATAACAAGAAATCATATATTCGGTTAGGGTAAGTCCTTCGCGAAAATTACTCTCAATAGGATACGTAATAATGTTACCGTTAGGATCGGACATTAGGCCTCGCATACCAGCTAGTTGGCGTACTTGAGATATATTGCCCCGGGCTCCCGAAAATGCCATCATATAAACAGGGTTGAGCATATCTTCAACTTGAAAACCAGCAATGACTTCATTTTTAATAACGTCATTGGTTTTGTTCCACGTACTAATAACTTGAGCCGAATATTCTAAATTGGTTAAGTACCCCATCTGGGTTTGTAATAAACTTTGATTTAAGTCCAGTTGCCCCGCCATTATGAGTCTTTTTTTAGATGTTGGGATTTTTAAATCGTCAAGACCAATGGAAATACCCGCTTGTGTAGCTTGTTCATAACCGCAGCGTTTTAATTCTTCGAGTAATTCAACGGTTTTTGAGTGGCCATATCGTTTTAAGCTCCAGACGATAATTTTTCGCAAGCGACCTTTATTAAATATATAATTAAAATAAGCTAAATCAACTTGAGGTGAAACAAATTGGTCAGGAACTTTTATTGGCCTCCGAAAGGGGGGCCAAAATAAATTTTTGACTCTATCTTTGACTCTATACTGACATACCATACGTGTCAAACTGGTTGATATAGTTGGTTTGGTATAGGATAACAAGGTGATCATAATTAAAAAAGAATTTGTTATCTATCATAATAGGCGCTTTGACTTATTAGTGCTATGCCGTCCCTTGTGTCCTAAGGGGGGCAGAGCCTAAAATAGTATTAAAGTGATTATTGATAATAGCTTTACCCATAGTGGTTTTAATATAATTACTTGATCTATACTGATATGTGTAGGTTTTATATTCAGGATGATAAGTCATGGTTTGACCGTACATGTCAATGGTAAGTTCTAAAGTTTCTTGAACTTTATTTTGGCATTCAAAAAGTGTACTATATAACCATATAATTGTTTGTTTAGGTACAACACATGTTTGACAAATCAAGTCTATATCATTAAGATTTGTAAAAGTTTGACTGTCCCAGAGATGACCTGTACTAACAGTTGTAGGTTGAGGTCGTATGTAGTTCATAAGTATCTTAGAACGCCCAGTTATATCTAGAGTGGTTAAGTTATAACAACCTAAGACCATATCTTGGCTTGGTACAGGAACGACATCACCAGTGGCCACGGAAAGAATATGGTTTTGACTCCACATTAGTGACCAAGATTCTGCACAAGCAAGGTCCCCTAAAGGTATATGAACAGCCATTTGGTCTCCATCAAAGTCAGCATTAAAACCACCACAAACTAGCGGATGTAACAAAATGGCTCGACCACTAATCAATTGACCTTGAAATGCTTGAATTCCTAAACGATGAAGAGTTGGTGCACGATTAAGTAAAATAGGGCGACATTGAAGCAATTGTTTTAATAAATCTACGATGATTGGAGCTCGCATTTTTATCAGTCTTTTTCCTTTGCCAATGGACGCTAGATCTAGTTTGAGTAATTCACGAAGTATAAAAGGTTCAAATAAAACAATTGCCATTTCCCAAGGTAATCCGCATTGGTGCAATTGTAATTTAGGGCCAACAACAATCACAGAACGGCCCGAATAATCCACTCGTTTACCAAGTAAGTTATTTCGAAAACGACCTTTTTTCCCCTTTAAAATATCACTTAGTGATTTTAAAGGTCGGGGATTTGTTACACCGGTTAATGCTGGGCGTAAACCTCGACCATTTTGAAGTAAACGATCCATAGAATATTGCAATTTTGTGTAACTTAAACACTGCAGCCAAGAAGCTCCTGAAACAGAATCTAACCGATAACTAAGGCCCGGGTATCTATAATAGTCTAGGCGTTTATGACTACGCTTCTGAACCGGAACCATACGATCATAAGATACTTCCAAGCCTGTATTATAACCTATGTCATCATTATAGCGATCCCAATCAAAAAGACCCATTTTGTAATCAAGCAGGCTATGCAGTTGATTACTTTTTTGAATCACTTGTGCATAAAGTTTATTTAAATCCGAACTGATTGTTTGACTATAAGGTTCCACGATCATGGGACGCAAATCTGGTGGTAATATAGGACACCGAGTCATGAATAACCAACTAGGGTCTACTAGATCATCGTCAAAATTTTCGATCATTCGAAGTTGACGACATGCAATGGCTCGTTTTGAAAAAGCGTGGCTAAGCCTTCTTTTCATTTTAATCACCGCCTGGAAATAATAATCTCTTTCTTCAGTAGGATAAACACGATAGTCAGCTTTCGCAGCCAAAAACGAAAAATAGTTCGTCAGAAATTGATGTTTAGACCAGTTTACCAATTGCAAAGTAGGGAAATTCCACCCTACAGATCCAGAATGACGTCGCATTACTCTCGAGTAACCTAATGATTTTATTGATGTTAAAATAGTCACCTGTTCATTAACTTCAAGTTGCAATTGTTTAACACCTATACCCAAATTAACTTCTGTTTGCGACTCTTTAACATGTACAAGATCTATTTTTTGATCGGAATCGGTAGTCCAAGGCTCCATTTTGTTAACTATATGACTAGCCGTTGATTTGTCCATATATTCTTGACCATATCTAAAAGTAAACACTTTAACTATCATTGACATAAGATCCAAAACGTCCGGTGACAATGGCTCTACCTCGTACTGATCACAGTGTTGGTACAAATCTACACCATAATAGTCATCGAATTTTTCAAAACGTTTATCCAATGGTGTCAAAGAAACCTCTAATTCTGGACATGATGGCTTGTGGTCATTATTTAATTTAGAAACATTAACAATAGAAAAACACCCGTTAACATAATACACTAGCAAATCGCGGTCAATTATATACTTAAAAAAAGAAGTCAATAGGGTTGGTTTAGGTTTTAGATACGACACAAGATAAGGCAATGCGGTTTGGTCAGGTTGTAAATTCGACACAAATTCTTTAGATTCCGTTGCTTCTATGACTGGGTACTGTTGCCTTAAAGCTTGTTTTTGCATGACTTTATGCTTCAATGACCCATAACCATCCACATTACAACCAAGCGTTACATCGATAAATTTCGATTTAAAAATCAAGCCACTAAGAGAATCACTTGATATTGGTGGCAATATATTAGCCTTGTTGCCGTAATATTTATAAAACAGTTCAGTTAATATTGACCTACGCAGACGCCCCTTGGTGTAGCGATAAATGTAGTGTTGACAGTTCTTCCAATAAAGAAAATCAGTATCCAGGATCGCAAGTTCAAGCTCAGTTTCATCATAACATCCATCGATAGTTTGATTCTGGATATCTTCAATATCCTCCCAATTATCTTCAATATGCTCCCAATCATCTTCACTATCCTCCCAATCATCTTCACTATCCTCCCACTCATGTTCAATAACCTCCGAACGCAAAAGGTGAAAATCTCTCAAAAAAGCTTTCTGTTTTAATTTCAGTGGATCCCATAATTTTTGATAGGCGTGTCTTAATTGACCACATATTGATTCATACTCTTTGGTGGCATTAATATTACTAGAATTTTGTGCGTCGTAATTGTGCCAATTTAAAAAGTCAAAATCTATAAAAAATCTTGGATTTTCGTCGTCGTCATCTTCGTCGTCGTCGTAATCTTCGTTAATCACAGTGGTTACCTCGATTTCAGAAAGAGGTACTCGAAATGGTTTATACTTTTCTTTATTGGTGCGTTTTTTGCTTCGTACCCCTGCGTATAAATGTGCTACTTCGTTTTCGGGCGGCAAAATATTCTGTTTGTATAGAAACACTTCGTCTAGGGTCGGAATAGTTGTTTTTAATCTCATATTCCAATAAGTAACTTCGTGTTGTAATTGAATACTATAACGTTTGTAAGGCCCCAAAACAGGTTGCACTAATTGACTATCATGACGGTAATTTGGCTGATTCAAACCGGTACATTGGAGTACAATACTTTGGGGTCCTATATTAGATAATACGGGAGAGAAGCTTCTTTCCGTATAACCTCTTGGCGCTGTGGACCTTATATCACAAGGCATGGTTATAAAATTTTGTACAAGATTAAACACTTTAGTGTTTCTTACTATAGTTAACTGTGGCCAAACACCAGCCTTATTACAAATAAATTTAGGATAACGCTCAATAAACAACTTAAACTGATCCAAAAAGATCGACTTGTGTTGACGATAAAATTGTGTTTGACTTAGACGTAGGGGCACTAAAGTGGGATGGTTGTCACGCCATAGATCAGAAGTCACAGACCATGGTGCACAACTATGGTCAGTCCAAATACGACATACAGCCTCAGGCTTGATTGCATTAAAGCTTCTTAAAACTGACACCCTTTCTCTTGTCCCTTCGGGCACAAGCAGGCAAGGCACAGCACTATTATTATTTAATAGTTCTATATGAATTGGTATATCACAATGCCCTACAAACTTATTGTTTAAAACGCCCATAGGGCACGGTTGAACAACAAATGGATTTTTATAGTTATCATAATACCATAATAAAGTACTGTCCCAACCACTTAAAGATTTTTGTTCCAGTATACTTTGACACCAGTAATTGTCAAACGCATTATAGCAATTATTGGTTTTCGGAGTCCAAGGTAAAGTTAACTGACCATGAAAACGATATAGAAAAACTGCAATGATTTCATGTAAAATCTTTGTTTGTTTTTTGGATATCAAATCTGGTGCATTGATTGGGCCAAATGATCTATTGGTCCAATAACTAAATACCAAAGCTTTTGAATGCTGTTTAATTTGATGTAACATAGCGTGTTTGTGCAACATAGAACACACGGTCCATTTGATTACACTATGATATTTATAAGGCACTGGATCTAGTAACGGGATATGGTGACATTTTTGTGTTTTATTTTGAAGCCTTAAACCATGACAATTGATAGCCAATTTTGTTGTCATTAAGTTATTTAAAAAATAACAACCGAACTTAGTCAGAAGAGTACTTAAGTTTCTTGAAGCTGCTTTAAGAATAAACCACTTAATTAATGGTAAATTTCGTTTTGAAGTCAACAACCCCAAACGCCGTAACCAAGCGCTATTAACAGTATCAGGTACAATCTTTGATTCTGACCAATCTTGTTCACAATGTAATTTTTGTAAATAAATTACAGTTTTTTTCACAACCAATAATCGGTCAATTACCTTGGATAGTTTTGTATAAGATATACGACTCACTTTTGCCTTATTCAGTTTGGTCCAACTTATTTCCAATGGATCAGGTTTTAAAACTTGGCGGTTAGTGTCAACCCCATGGCACTTATTAGGGTCACCTTTTTTACTTGTGGTCCATGACTGAATATCAATACATCGTTTTGTACCAGACCCTAACTCTTTACTATTTTGATTACGACTTTGCACTAATAAACTATAAATATTTTCTTTTGGATTAACAAAGGTCCCCAAAGTTGCTTTTTGGCCCAAATCTTTAGTAAACCATTTTCTTTTTCTGGTACGTGGTTTGCGCCATAAAGAACGGTATTCGTTTGTGTTACGCAACGTTTCTATTAGACCAGTTAAGTTAGTTATTTTTCTTACTTTTTTTTTTCTTACTCTTTTTAGTTTTGCCCTTGCTTTATTTGGCCTTAGTCCTTGTTTTACCAATTTTAGATTACGTTTTTCCCGTTTTTGATTGCCTCTTATCCGGCTTAAGTTATAAAGTATTAGGTCTGGCAGCTTTAGCGCTTTATACATCTTGATAAGAGATTTCTTATTTCTGTTTAATATTGCACGGCGCCATTGAGTCATCCAAAGCGTTCTATCCAGCAGGGTGTTACGGTCCCTAAGTAAGCCTTTTTTGAATTTTTCGGCTATAAACAGCAGGGTATCTTGTTTAAAAAGTTTTTGGTTCTCTTCTCGTTCCAGCTCTTTTTTCGTTTTGCGCTTAACTTTCAATTGAACTTTAGGTTTAACTTTGGTGTTAACTTTCAACTGAACTTTAGGTTTAAGTTTAGGTTTAACTTTAAGTTTAAGTTTAGGTTTAACTTTAGGTTGAAGTTTAGGCTTAACTTTAGGTTGAAGTATAGGCTTAACTTTAGACTTAAGCTTAGGTTTAACTTTGAAGCCCCCATATAAAAGGGAAACCAAAGGCTGCTTTGTTAGTTTAATTTTGAATTGAGTCATTGGTTTGCCTTTTGTAACCTGTAGCATTGATCCAAGTGTTTTTCTTTGTCGGTTTCGTTTTCGTTTTAGTTTTTGCATGATCTGTTTTGTCATAGGTTGGCTTGTCAAGATCCTGCGATATGACATCCAAGAGACTGTATTGGTTGCTTGTAAAAACGAAAACGTTCGTTGATTGTCTAATAAAAGGTAACACCAAAAATCAAAATTCCAATACTGAACACACTCCCAAATGGACGGTCCGCGGTCTTCTACGTACTCTTCTGGCACGTTAAGATGTGGTAAAAATTCCTCTTGTAGTTGGTAAATTTGCTGTAACATAAACATTTTTCCGTGATCACTCAGGCGACGTATCAATGGGTTTAATGTTCGTTGTGTTACCTGTGGATCTTGTATTAATCTTGCTTGGATTCGTGGCCATAGTATTTCCCGTACTTCGGTACTGCGACCTACGAACTGCGTTTTTAAAACATATGGACCAAAAAGTTGTTGCCAACATTGCTTTTGTCCAAACCTTTGTTCCAAAGGTGCCTTACGTTGACCCCAGGGATCACGGGTATAGTTACGGCGAAAAACTTTCATTTGGTGGCAGCGTTCAGACCCTAGTAGTTGTGTGTGTATAGCCTCGGTCCTATATAATGCTGATTGCGAAATAAACTTATAACGAAAATAAGGGTCCTCAGTCCAAGGCATTTGGGTTTTCATTAAATAATAACCTACGGGGTTATTACAAAGTCCCACGTGTACTCTCTTTCTTTTAGGTCTCCACCTAGGAATCAAAGCATGTCGTACTAAGTTCCACCCTGTTCGCGTGGGAGAATATACGCCTAAAAGAGTTGCAAGACACTTTTGAACACGGCCGAATTCTTGGCGCACGTTAGACTTTAAAAAATCGTTAACTTTGCGACTGGGACGAGGCATTTGCATTATATATCGTGATTGATACCACCAATCGTCTTGGGACAAGATAGGATCAAAGTCTGAACAGTGCGTATGCCAAGACCACACGCTTGTTTTTTTCTTATAAGGTTCATTAGACATTTGACCAACAGTAGGTCCATAAATAGAGTCAAAGCACTTACTTGTTAGGGTCTGGAAGTCGCCTTTATGGCCGTTATAAATGGTATTTTTAAATTTGGCACCGGCCACCGCTTTTTGACCTATATTATGATAAAAAAGATTGATAGTACTGGTCATAACTTTGATTCTTGACCATTTATGTCGTGGAAAGCATAATCCCGTGGTACTATCGGCCAAAGAATTTTCATTAACAACTGGACCCAGGTTTGTACCTTGGTTCACGCCTAAAAAATGAACATACATGGCCCATTGTTGCCATTGTTTAGTGTTCAATGGTAATAAAGATTGAGCCCATTGATGTTTTTTATAAAAATCAGTCCAAGCCGTATTAATGGTCATCAATCCATAAATGTAATTTTGGCTTACGCTGGTGTTTGACTCAATCTCTTGGAGTTGTTTTGTGGTCATAGCTTGAGGCTGATAAAAAACTCTTTGACCAAGATAGTCACCCGGGTTATTGTAATACCAATCTCGGTCCACGGGATCATAACACATCATAGCAGTTTGATTTTGATCATCACAGGGCCAATACGTCTGCTTTTGAACATTGTTAGGTGACTTTAAAGTGATTTCACTAATGTTTTTTTGTTCTAAGTTGCATGACTGCCATTTATTAAGGTTATTAGGGTCCCAGTTTATATAGTTATGTCCGAAAGCAGATACATATTGGTCTTGGTCTTGATATGTGACACCTTTTTTGAATTTAGTAATTAAACCAGCATTGAACTTGTTGGTATTTAAATCCCAACTATTGGAAAAATGATACCCAATATATGGATGATTTTCTGATTTTAAATTACTTACGTTCAATATAGGTGATTGAACTTTTTTGACTAAATGTTTAATATTATATATATCTAAGTCCAAAAACCCGTGTGACGATGTAATAGTAGCTCCTTTAGTATAAATCTGACGTTCTAAAGATAACCGTTTGATCTTTAATAACCTCGATAAATGACATACGGTACCTTTTAAATACCAAATATGCATCACAGGTATGGGCAATTGACAATAAGCTAAACTGTGACGACGGCTAAGCATGTCCCGTTTATTAGGTATATTAGACAATGTGCCAAATAATTTTTGACAAAAAAGGCCTTTGTCATAGGGTTTAAATGTTTTATAATCAAAGGTATCCTGGCATAACACTTGATTGGACCGAAATTTTTGAATAGGACTACTATGCCTAAATAGTTGTTTTTGGGCCCATTTTTTGATTAGATGAGGCCCTGCCAAAAGAATTTGACAACCTTGGTTTTTATTCCAAACATAGTTATCTTCCAGAGGTACTTTTTTTTGTATAATGGTGCGTGATTGGTTCTTATTATAGCGACGTTTACGAAACGTAAGGTGCTTGTCTGGCCACCTCCATACTCTAATCAAAATGGTCTTAAGTTCTTCTTGGCTGTAAGTCAAAGGATTTAAAATAGCATCAGAACACTTGGACGTACTTATTTTCCACGATACGGTCATAAATTAAAGTAAAAAAATTAAAAATTGAAAACGAAACGCAATAATTAATTGAACAAGTTAACTATTTTTATGTCACGTTAGGGCCTTTGACAAGGTTTGACGTCAAAGGGTCTCTTTAACAAAGCTTCAAAAAATGCAAAAAAACCGAATGTTTCAGCTATTTAATTGGCCTTCAAAGGGACCTTATTTGGCACTTGCCCCAATAAAAGACTTTTTTATTTTATGTTCTTTGACGCCAACGACCTTTTTTTTTTCTTTGACCACTTGTTTGGTTTCGGTTTGGAGATTTACCAAAAACTTGCACTACGTCATTTAAATCATAACTTTCAAACATTTGGAAGTTTGTGCATAAGCCACGTAATTCAAGCATTAATACGCGAAATGCTTCAGGAATAGAATAAGTAAAACGTTTTTGGTATATTATATCGTTTGGTAGTTTTTTACGACCGATTAAATCATCGGATTTAATATTAAATAATTCGTGTAAAACATAAGGAGCTGCATAACCTTCGATAGCCCAGCCTTCCATTTCTCCAAATCGTTGGCCTCCCTGTTTTGATCGACCACGCACAGGTTGTTGCGTTATTAAACTATAGGGTCCTGTATTTCGGGCATGAATTTTTTCATCGACCATATGAATCAATTTAAGAATATAGCTTTTACCAACTGTTACAGGTTGGTTAAAACATTGGCCAGTGACACCATCAAATAACCTCACTTTTCCGGGAAAATTGGCATTAAATAACCAAGACTGATTGGTTGCTTGTCTAGCTTCGTACAGTTTTGAATAAACTAAACTTCGAGACGCTTCACAACCATGAATTTCGTCAAAGGGACGAACTTTATAATTTTGGTGTAAAAAAGACCCGGCAAAACCTAATAAAGTTTCGAAAATTTGGCCTACATTCATTCGACTTGGAACACCAAGAGGATTAAGCACTATATCTAAAGGTGTACCGTCTTGTAAATAAGGCATATCCTCACGAGGTAAAAGACGACTAACAATGCCTTTATTTCCATGGCGACCTGAAAGTTTATCACCCACTTGAATACGTCGTTTAATCGCAATATAAATGGCAATTTTTCCTATGTATTTTTTCTTCTTTGTACTTTTACGCTTTGAACTATTTACTTGGCTTATTATTGGGCATGGCATTGGTGTTAAAGTGGTTTTAAAACGACATTGATTTTGGTTACGTACGGTACTGTTGTTGTTTGCAAACCCAGTCAATGTTTTAATATTAAAGCTGTTGTTTGGTCTTCGACCGCGAACGGGACCGCGAACGCGACGCTTTTGGGCATGATACCTTCCCCTAGGTGTACAAGCCTTTGACACTTTTTTACTTTTGCTTGAACGTGGCTTTGATATTGATCCATAATAAAAATCATGTGTAGTATCATAAACAGGTATAGTATAACCTAGACGACGAAGTGCTAAAGATCGTCGACGAGCTAATTTACTTTTCGTTTGCGACTGCATATATTCTACATGAATAACTCGCCCGTATACATCATGAGGTGTAAGCACAGACGTATTACGTAAAAGTTCCGAAGTCACCGGTAAACGTAAAACATCAAAAAGTAAAACTTCAAAAGGTGATCGGGCATAGTCATTTGAAGGTGCGTATTTTGAAACAAGCGGATCGCCAGGTTGTACCCATGAACCTACTGGAATCACTCCGTCTTTTTTGAGACGGCCACTGACACTGGGTCGTAAACGCTCCGCACCAAATTGTGTATCTCTTATATCAACTGTATACCTTTCAACATGTAAACTGGTAAATACATCATCATAAATCATTCTTTGATTTAATAAAACAGCATCTTCAAAGTTATACCCCTGCCATGGTGTATAGCCTACAAGTATATTTTGACCTACAGCTAATTCACCTTTACACGAACATGTATTATCCGCTAACAAATCGCCTGGTCTCACCCAATCTCCATAACCTACATTTGGTCTATGAACACGATAAGTATTTTGGTTTGATCGAAAGAAATTATCCAATTTATAAACAGAAAACTTTCCTGCATGTCTTACGTCTGGTCTAAGACTGACTGCATTTTGTTGTGATCCTAATGGTTTATATAAAAAGCTTCCCTTTGGGTGAACCAATGATGGCGGTTTTTTAACCGTTGCGGATTTTGTATAGGGTTGACTAAAGGTTTTCTGTTTACCACAAAAAACACTTTGGTCATAATGCCAAAACCCTCCAAAAGCACGTCCCAAGAGTCCAAGATCTTGTGGCTTTGGACTTACTTCGGTAACTTCTAGTCTTGAAAAGTTGTCTAAGTCTAATGCAGAAATTTGTGTCATTGACTGGTAAAGTTTGTTAGGTGACTGTAACGTAAATTTTAAAGCCATAAATTGATTTAGCAACATAAATATATACAATTGAATAACCTCTGACACACGTACTGGACCCTTAAGTGTTGACTTTTGGTCTCTGATGTTAGTTACAGATAAATTACTTGTTGGTAATAACTGAGGTTGCACTTTGGTCTGTAATTTAGTGTATAATATGATGCGTTGACCATCAACGTAAGCTACAAAACCTGCTTCTTTTGTATGACATCCGAGACCAATGTTTGCAACACTTTGCGATTCAAAGCCCGTTCCCACGATGGGTCTTTGACTTTGAATTGTTGGTACCGCTTGACGTTGCATATTTGACCCCATTAATGCACGGTTGCCATCATTATGTTCCAAAAATGGGATATGACTGGTTGCTACAGAAATCATTTGAATAGGGGATAAAGCGATATAATCTACTTCATGTCTTAAATTCCGATAATATTCATTTTGTTGGCGAGAAGGCACTGGTAAAATGTCACTGCCATGTGTACCCAATAATAAACCCAAAGGGCCACGTTCAACGTCTCCAGCACAAAGAGCCCAATTATTTTCATCTTGTGGTCCAAATAACACAGGCGTTGCTTCGTCAAAAATTATGCCCTGATGACATCGATAATAAGGGGTTTTAATTTCACCCGTGATATTGAGTAATGCATGACTTGTAAAACTATTGACTAAACCTGCGTTTTTACCTTCGGGTGTTTCAATAGGGCAAATACGACCATAATGACTACTATGAATTCCACGAATATCCATTGTTGCTGTGGTACGGTCAATACCCCCGATACCTAAAGCACTTAATCGACGTTTATGTGTTAATTCTGCTAGACTGTTAGTCATATCAAGAAATTGACTTAAAGGGTTGGTTCCAAAAAAACCTTTTAGTACAGTATCAATGGGTTTAGGGTCAATCCAAGTCAAAAGTCTTTTGCGCATCTTTTTGCCGCTTAAATAGTTCGAGTATTTACCACGTCTCTTACGAGGCATTTGATTAATACTTAATGTTTTCCAATTTTTATAAGGGTCTGGGTTATGACCAACTAATTGATAAAAAAAACGGGTACTGGGTGGTTTAGCTTTCATTTGTTGCAC